>Ga0172377_10002403_pt1 | contig 19078 bp, 15 predicted proteins | sample Pumphouse3metaG_FD_119749 | JGI IMG/M metagenome (GOLD analysis project Ga0172377, IMG submission 119749) | Leachate microbial communities from a municipal landfill in Southern Ontario, Canada - Pumphouse #3 metaG | ecosystem: Engineered > Solid waste > Landfill > Unclassified | place: Canada...
CACTCTCCCATTTTCAATTCAGGACCGACAACGATTACAGAACGAGCAGAATAGTCAACACGTTTACCAAGCAAATTCTGACGGAAACGTCCTTGTTTACCTTTCAGAGAGTCTGAAAGAGACTTCAGCGGACGATTACTTTCACTCTTTACCGCAGAACTTTTACGAGAGTTGTCAAACAAACTATCAACAGCCTCTTGAAGCATACGCTTCTCATTTCTCAAGATCACCTCTGGAGCCTTGATTTCGACAAGCCTTTTCAGACGGTTATTACGAATGATAACACGTCGATAAAGATCATTTAAGTCGGATGTAGCAAAGCGACCACCATCTAATGGTACCAATGGTCTGAGATCAGGTGGAATGACAGGAATAATCTTCATGATCATCCACTCAGGTTTGTTAACACCTTTACTAGAACGGAAAGATTCAACAACCTGCAAGCGTTTCAAGGCTTCTGTCCTCCGTTGTTGACTGGAATCATTATTAGCCTGATCACGTAATTGATAGGAAAGAGCATCAAGATCTATAACATGCAAGAGGTCATAGATTGCCTCTGCTCCCATCTTAGCGACAAATTTGTTTGGATCAGAGTCCTCAAGACGATCATTATTTTGATCGATCTGATTATCTATAATATCAATGTATTCATCTTCTGTAAGCAAATCCATCTTATGAGAGCCGTTGATTTCAATATCATCAGCATCCTTCTTACCAGCCAAAGTACCTGGCTGAATAACAATATACTTCTCATAATAAACAACAGCTTCCAGTTTCTTCGTAGGCAGCCCAAGAAGATAACCTATCTTATTAGGAAGTGAACGAAAATACCAGATATGAGCGACAGGGACAACCAGTTCGATATGTCCACAACGCTCACGACGTACCTTTTTCTCTGTTACCTCCACGCCGCAGCGATCACAGACAATACCCTTATAACGTATACGCTTATACTTACCACAGGCGCATTCATAATCCTTTGTAGGACCAAAAATACGCTCACAGAACAGTCCATCACGCTCCGGCTTATAGGTACGATAATTTATGGTTTCCGGTTTAGTTACCTCACCATAAGAATTTTCAAGTATCTCCTCCGGAGAGGCGAGACTAATCGTAATTTTCGAGAAATTATTCTTTACCTTTGTATCTTTTTTAAAAGCCATATTTACTTTCTGTTAAGGGATTGTACTATTCAAGTTTGATACTCAGTCCAAGACCACGGAGTTCATGAATCAACACATTCAGAGATTCAGGGATACCCGGTGTCGGCATCGGATCACCCTTGACAATTGCTTCGTATGCTTTACTACGACCTATTACATCATCACTCTTGATAGTCAACATTTCCTGAAGTGTGTGAGCAGCGCCAAAACCTTCTAGCGCCCATACTTCCATTTCACCAAAACGCTGACCTCCAAACTGTGCTTTACCACCAAGTGGCTGTTGAGTAATCAAGCTATACGGACCTATAGAACGGGCATGCATCTTATCCTCTACCATATGCCCTAACTTTAAGAAGTAGGTTATACCGATGGTAGCAGGCTGATCAAACCGTTCACCTGTCTCACCGTCATAAATAAAAGTTGAACACAGACGTGGCAGTCCAGCTTTATCAGTCCACTCAGAAAGATCATCCAACTTCGCACCATCAAATATAGGGGTAGCGAATTTCACGCCCAATTCTTTTCCTGCAGCACCGAGAATGGCCTCAAAGATCTGTCCAAGATTCATACGAGATGGCACACCCATTGGGTTCAATACCAAATCTACAGGACGACCGTCAGCAAGGAATGGCATATCTTCTGTCCGTACGATCTTGGAGACAATACCTTTATTACCATGTCGTCCAGCAAGTTTATCACCAACCTGAATCTTACGTTTTTTAGCCACATAGACCTTAGCCATCTGCAACACACCGGCAGGAAGTTCATCACCAATTGTGATAGCAAACTTACGACGTTTCATCTCCGCATCAAGTTGTTTGAATTTCCGCAGATAGTTCATGATGAGCCTCTGAATCAACTTGTTCGTATGATCATCTTCCGTCCAGTCATTACTCTGAATACCATCATATTCTATATTAGCCAATGCAGCTGTTGTAAACTTACTGCCTCTGGTAATAATCTCAGCATCGGTATAATCCTTAACACCTTGAGAAGTCTTACCATTTGTCAAAGTCAGCAGCTTATCAACCAGAATATCTTTCAAGTCCTTGTCTTTCTGTTCAAACTCCTCATCTATTTTAGCAAGAGTAACTTTATCTTGTTTCTTAGAATCACGGGTCTTAACAGCACGGGAGAACAATTTCTTATCAATGACAACACCACTCAAAGAAGGATTAGCCTTTAATGAAGAATCTTTCACATCACCGGCTTTATCTCCAAAAATGGCACGCAGAAGTTTTTCCTCTGGTGAAGGATCACTCTCACCCTTTGGAGAAATCTTCCCAATTAGGATATCCCCTGGTTCGACACGAGCTCCAACTCGAATAACACCATTATCATCAAGATCCTTAGTTGCTTCTTCGCTGACATTAGGAATGTCACTGGTAAATTCCTCAACTCCACGTTTCGTCTCACGTACATCAAGAGAATATTCATCTACATGAACAGAAGTGAGAATATCCTCACGAACCATACGTTCAGAAATAACTACGGCATCCTCATAATTATAACCTTTCCAAGGCACATAGGCCACCAAAAGGTTACGTCCCAGAGCCAGTTCACCATGATCAGTTGCATATCCTTCAGTCAGAATATCACCTTTCTTGACACGTTGTCCTTTATTGCAAATTGGCAGAAGGTCAATGGTCATATTCTGATTAGTACGACGAAACTTCGGAATACGATACTCTTTTAATGCCGGTTCAAAACTGACAAATTCATCTTCTTCCGTTCTATCATACAAAATACGGATGAGTGTAGCATCTACATATTCTACGACACCATCACCCTCAGCGGCAATCTGTGTACGACTATCTTCGCAAACTTTCTTTTCCAGTCCCGTACCGACAATAGGAGCCTCATTATGAAGTAGCGGCACTGCCTGACGCATCATATTACATCCCATCAGAGCTCGGTGTCCGTCATCATGTTCCAAGAAAGGTATCAAACCGGCAGATACAGAAGCTATCTGCTGTGGAGAGACATCCATAAGATTGACTTCTTCAGGAGATACAACAGGAAAATCTGCTGCCTGGCGCGTGTGAACGGTCTTATTCGAGAATGTACCATCTCCATTAAGAGATGCATTGCCCTGAGCGATCAATTTACCCTCTTCTTCTTCAGCTGTAAGAAATTCGACATGGCTATTATCCATATCTACTTTACCATTTTTTACATGGCGATACGGAGTCTCAATAAATCCAAGGTCATTGATCGTTGCATACACACAAAGTGAAGAAATCAGACCGATGTTTGGTCCTTCAGGAGACTCAATAGGGCACAAGCGGCCATAATGAGTATAGTGTACATCACGAACTTCAAATCCTGCACGATCACGAGACAAACCTCCAGGGCCCAAAGCTGACAAACGGCGTTTATGAGTTACCTCTGCCAAAGGATTGGTCTGATCCATAAACTGACTCAACGGATTTGTTCCGAAGAAAGAGTTGATAACGCTGGAAATCGTCTTTGCATTAATCAAGTCAGTAGGAGTAAACACCTCATTATCGCGGACATTCATACGTTCCCGAATTGTCCGGCTCATTCTGGCCAAACCGATAGAGAACTGATTTGCCAATTGCTCTCCGACAGTGCGAACTCGACGATTGGAAAGGTGATCAATGTCATCAACAGTAGCATTAGAGTTGATCAGCTGAATCAGATATTTAATAATCTCTATAATATCTTCCTTAGTGAGAACCCTTGTATTCATATCAATATTCAGACCTAACTTCTTATTGATTCGATAACGCCCAACCTCTCCAAGATCATAACGTTTATCAGAAAAGAACAGGTTCTGAAACACCTCTCGAGCACTGGCATCATCTGCAGGATCTGCATTACGCAACTGACGATAGATATAGTTCACGGCTTCCTTTTCAGAATTACAAGGATCTTTTGCCAGTGTATTAAAGATAATTGCAAATTTATTAGCTGCTTCTTCATCTTTATGCAATAAAATCGTAGAAGTACCAGAATCAAGAATCTCCTGAATATTATCTTCGGTTAATTCCGTTTCACGCTCCATGATAACTTCATTACGCTCGATAGAAACAACTTCGCCAGTATCCTCATCAACAAAGTCCTCATTCCAGCTTTTCAGTACACGAGCAGCCAATTTCCGACCAATAGAAGCCTTCATATTCTTTTTATTTACCTTAACCTCCTCAGCAAGGTCAAAAATCTGAAGGATATCCTTATCCATTTCGTAACCGATGGCACGAAGCAGAGTTGTAACAGGCAACTTCTTTTTACGATCGATATAAGCATACATTACATTATTAATGTCTGTAGCAAATTCAATCCAACTACCCTTAAAAGGAATAATACGAGCAGAATAAAGAACCGTTCCATTAGCATGAACACCCTGACTAAAGAAGACGCCAGGAGAACGGTGCAACTGAGCCACAACTACGCGTTCTGCACCATTAATAACAAAGGTTCCATTTGGAGTCATGTAAGGTATTGTTCCCAAAAAGACATCCTGTATGAATGTACCAAAGTCCTCGTGGTCAGGATCTGTGCAGTATAGTTTTAACTTAGCCTTTAAAGGTACACTATAGGTCAATCCACGTTCAAGACATTCCTCAATGGAATAGCGAGGTGGATCAATATAGTAATCCAAGAACTCAAGAACGAAGTTATTTCGAGTATCGGTGATAGGGAAGTTCTCTTGGAAAACCTTATACAAGCCGTCATTCTTACGTTCCTCAGGCGGAGTATCCAGCTGCAAGAAGTCTTTGAAAGACTTTAACTGCACATCCAAAAAATCCGATAGCGGATATGGATTCTGAACCTTAGCAAAATTAATTCTGTTATCTACGGTTTTTGTCATCAGAAGAAATAAAACAGTGTTATCTAATTCAATCTTTAGTCAATCATCATTATCATATTCTCATCACCTGCACAATTTTGCGACTTCCAGTAAATTAGAATAATCAAATAAAGATCAATGTCTCAAGGTTTTTATTCTTACGATCTTAAATGATCATTGAATAATATCTATAAAAGACACAAAGAGGTTAGGACTCACCTACTTAGTAAATCCTAACCCCATTTTTTTTCGAGAAGAGAAAAGCAGGGAAAACCTGATTTTCAAATTCCAAGACTCAATTTACTTGAGTTCAACTTTGGCACCTTCAGCTTCAATCGTCTTCTTCAGATTTTCGGCCTCATCTTTAGCCATGCCTTCTTTCAGTTTGCAAGGAACACCATCAACAAGATCCTTAGCTTCCTTCAAACCTAATCCACAAGCTTCCTTAACTGCCTTAACGACCTTCAGTTTAGCAGAACCAACATCAGTCAGAACAACATCAAAACTAGTCTTTTCTGCAGCAGGAGCTGCACCGGCAGCTGGTCCTGCAGCTACAGCAACAGCGGCTGCAGCAGGCTCAATTCCATAATCGTCCTTCAGGACCTTTGCCAACTCATTAACATCTTAACAGTAAGATTTACTAACTCTTCTGCAATAGCTTTTACGTCTGCCATTTTATTTAAATTTTAATTTTGTTTATACTTTTATTAATGACATTATTTTATTTTTCAGGACGATCGCCTAATGTCTTAAGCACACCTTGAATTGTGTTTTCGCCTGATTGGAGTGCAGATACAACGTTCTTGACTGGAGACTGCAACAATGCTACAACCTCGGCAATCAACTCGTTTTTGGTCTTCAGAGAAGCCAACTCATCCAGCTTATCAGCTCCAATATAGAAGCTTTCTTCTGCATACGCAGCACGAAGTGAAGGCTTTTCATCATCCTTATATTCTTTCAAGAGTTTACCAGGAGCATTAGCAGAATTAGTCAACATTACTGCTGTGGTACCTTTCAAACTATCATATAAAGGACTATAATCCAACTCAGAAGCTTCCATAGCACGGTGAAGAAGAGTGTTCTTCACTACAACCATTTTAACTTCCTTGGCAAAGCACTTACGACGAAGATTACTTGTAGCCTCTGCATTCAAACCCGTCACATCGACTAAATAGAAATGAGGATACTCTGCAAGTTTCTCACCAAGTGCTTTAATAATAGTATCTTTTTGTTCTTTCTTCATTTTACAAATGCTTTAGAGTTATTCAACTGATTTAGGATCAATATTGATACCCTTACTCATTGTGCTTGAAAGATAGATACTCTTGATATACGTACCTTTAGAGGCAGCAGGCTTTAACTTGATGACCGTAGCGAGGAATGCCTGAGCATTACCACAGATCTGGTCAGCTGTCATACTCACCTTACCAATAGAAGTATGAATGATACCAGCCTTATCAACCTTGAAATCAATCTTACCCTGCTTTACTTCTTTAACAGCTTTGGCTACATCCATAGTAACCGTACCGCTCTTTGGGTTAGGCATCAAGCCACGAGGACCAAGGAAACGACCTAATGGTCCTACTTTTCCCATACAAGAAGGCATAGTAATAATGACATCAACATCCAGCCATCCACCTTTAATCTTGTTAATGTATTCATCCAGACCTACAAAGTCAGCACCAGCTGATTTTGCAGCATCTTCCTGATCAGGAGTGCAGAGTGCAAGCACACGTATTTTCTTACCAGTTCCATTCGGTAGTGATACAACACCACGAACCATCTGATTAGCCTTACGTGGGTCAACGCCCAAGCGTACATCCATATCCAGAGACGCATCAAATTTGGTTGTAGTAATGTCCTTAACCAATTCACTTGCCTCTTTCAAAGTATATACCTTCCCTGCTTCAACCTTATCAGCTACTGATTTTTGATTTTTTGTCAGTTTACTCATTTTCTAATTGAAGTTATTTATTTATTTCAGGGAAGTCCCCTTTTACAGTAATACCCATACTACGAGCAGTTCCTGCCACCATTTTCATTGCAGATTCTACAGTGAAACAGTTCAAGTCTTTCATTTTGTCCTGAGCGATTGCTTTTACCTGATCCCAGGTAATGCTAGCCACCTTCTGACGGTTAGGCTGGCCAGAGCCACCCTTAATCTTAGCAGCCTCAACCAGTTGTACAGCAGCTGGAGGAGTCTTGACAACGAAATCGAATGACTTGTCGGTGTAGTAAGTGATAACGACAGGCAATACTTTACCTTTCTTATCCTGGGTACGGGCGTTGAACGCCTTGCAGAATCCCATAATATTGATTCCTTTAGAACCCAAAGCAGGCCCCACAGGAGGAGAAGGATTTGCAGCGCCACCCTTAATCTGTAATTTGATTAATCCAGCAACTTCTTTAGCCATTTCTTGTTAATAATTTATTTGATTTACATTCAGGTCTGCAGAGTGGAAGCCTCCGAAACCCATATTAGAATGAACGTATTGCAACATTATACCATTCATTCTATTTTATTAATTATTCTTTTTCAACTTGATTAAAACCAAGTTCTAATGGAGTTTTTCTTCCGAATATTTTCACCATTACCTTCAACTTATGTTGCCCGGCATTTACTTCATCTATAACACCACTGAAACCACTGAAAGGTCCGTCAACAACTTTTACAGTTTCATCAACTGTAAAGAGATTATCTTCATTATCCTCAAATTCAGTACTTTCTGCAGTACCAAGCATACGATTAATTTCAGATTGGGAAACAGGAGAAGGATGATCTAATCCACCTAAAACACCAAGAACATTTGGCATAAAACGCAACGCAGAAACCACTTCCTCATTGTTGCCCAAATCAGCTTGAACGAAGATATAACCCGGCATTGAATTTTTTTCCTTGACCACACGTTTTCCTGCACGAATAGACGCATGCTTTTCCGTCGGTATCATAACTTGCGATACATGATCGGCTAACAAAGCATTGTGATTCATCTCAGAGTCAACATACTCCTTCACTTTGGATTCCTTGCCGCTGACTACCTTGAGCACATACCAGTTGTTTTTTGATTCTGTCATTTTCTGATAAAGAATTTAACCAGGATAAATTACACCCATAATCCATCGGAAGATAAAATCCAAACCAAAGACAATGAGCGCAATGATCAGGGAAGCAAGTAATACGACATATGCACTGTGAACCAACTCATCACGGGTTGGCCATGTTGTCTTGTGTGCAAGCTCATCATAACAAGCTTTACAGTAATTTACCACTTTCTTAAACATTTTGTTTCGTTTTGGCACGGGTTGAAAGACTCGAACTCTCGACACCTGGTTTTGGAGACCAGTGCTCTACCAACTGAGCTAAACCCGTAAAGAAATCTCCACTACAAGTTGCAGCGGAGACTTGTATATTCAATCATTGGACGAGTTCATTAACCTTGTTCTTTGACATCGTCAAGAATCTCGGTAATCTGACCAGAACCAACTGTACGTCCGCCCTCACGAATAGCGAAGCGAAGACCGATATTCAAAGCTACCTTATAAATCAAGGTTACCTCAATCTCAGTATTGTCACCTGGCATTACCATTTCAACTCCCTCAGGAAGTTTAATTTCACCAGTACAATCCATTGTACGAAGATAGAACTGTGGACGATAGTGATTACCGAATGGGGTATGACGGCCACCTTCTTCTTTCTTCAGCACATAGATAGAAGCCTTAAAGTGGTCATGAGGAGTAATTGTACCCGGGTGTGTAACGACCATACCACGTTTGCACTCTTCCTTATCAATACCACGAAGGAGCAAACCGACATTATCACCAGCTTCACCTTCTGCTAAAGTCTTACGAAACATTTCTACACCGGTAATAACCGATTTCTTGTTTTCGCCTAAGCCAAGAAGCTCTACTTCATCACCGATTTTGCACTCACCAGTTTCAATACGGCCCGTTGCAACAGTACCACGACCAGTAATAGAGAAGACATCCTCTACTGGCATCAGGAACGGTTTATCCAAGTCACGCTTTGGAGTCTGAATCCAAGTATCAACGATATCCATCAACTTCTTAACGGAATCAACCCATTTTGGAACATCATTCAAAGCACCTAAGGCTGACCCACGAATAATAGGAGTATCATCCTCGTAGCCATATTGTTCAAGGATCTCACGAGTTTCCATTTCTACCAATTCCAGCATTTCCTCATCGTCAACGAGGTCACACTTATTCAAGTAAACCACTAGACGAGGAACATTCACCTGACGAGCCAACAAGACATGTTCACGTGTCTGAGGCATTGGACCGTCAGTAGCAGCAACTACCAGAATGGCACCATCCATTTGGGCAGCACCAGTAACCATGTTCTTCACATAGTCAGCATGACCCGGGCAGTCTACGTGCGCATAGTGACGGGCCTTAGTCTCATATTCAATATGAGCAGTGTTAATGGTAATACCACGCTCTTTCTCTTCAGGAGCATTATCAATCTGATCGAACGATTTCACTTCCTCTTTAGAACCAAGCTCATCGTGCAGCACCTTGGAGATGGCAGCAGTCAAAGTAGTCTTACCGTGGTCGACATGACCAATCGTACCAATGTTAACATGCGGTTTGGTACGTACGAATTCTTCCTTAGCCATAGCTTAATATTCTTTATTTATAAATGATTAATCCAAATAATTTTGGTTTTTCTTCAAGGCAACCATCATAAAATAGTACCGAAGCAGAGCTGTAACTGAGAGTTGAACTCAGGACCTCTTCCTTACCAAGGAAGTGCTCTACCACTGAGCTATTACAGCGTGGAGATTAGAGCGGAAAACGGGACTCAAACCCGCGACCCCCAGCTTGGAAGGCTAGTGCTCTATCAACTGAGCTATTTCCGCAAAGTTATCTACTGAAGTGGGTAGTGATGGATTCGAACCACCGAAGGCGTAAGCCAGCAGATTTACAGTCTGCCCCATTTGGCCACTCTGGTAACTACCCTAAAAAGTTATTTGCGTCACCTATTATATATAGTATCCGCTTTTCGAGCCTCTTGTCGGATTCGAACCAACGACCCCGAGATTACAAATCACGTGCTCTGGCCAACTGAGCTAAAGAGGCATTTCTTTGCAGCCTTTCAAACCGCCCTGCTTTCACTTTTGGTAAACGGCTGCAAAGATACAGTTTATTTTTTTATCTTCCAAATTTTTTATGCGTTTTTTTACCTTCCACGCATCTTTTCCTTAAATTTAGTCAACTGGATTTTTAACGAATCAATGGCCTGATCCACACTCTCTTCGAAAGTATTACATGTTTTCTCCGCATGCATCTGACAACCAGGAGCAGTTACCGTAATATCGGTCTCCTTATTTAATATTGTAGCAGGTTTAACAATTTTCAGTTGAACTTCGACTTTCTGTATACCATCATAAGTCTTTTCCAACTTAACCATCTTTTTCTGAATAAAAGCCTGTAACTTTTCAGTAGCGTCGAAATGAATCGACTGAATCTTAATTTCCATAGTAACCTCCAATTTTAAGGATTAAGCCCTGGGATGGGCATTTTTATATACTCGTTTTAACTGTTCAAAAGTAGTATGCGTATAGATTTCGGTTGTGGAAAGAGAAGCATGACCCAGCAGTTTCCTCAGACTTTCAAGGCCAGTATCATGATTCAACATTGCTGTAGCAAAAGTATGGCGAAGCACGTGAGGAGTACGTTCTTTTAATGAACAAACCTTAGACAGGTTTTTCCTAACATCATAGCGTACTTTTTCGTTTTTCATCCGTCCCCCATGGTCAGAAAGGAAAAGGGCTTTCGAGCACTTTTCTACACTATGATCACGTAATAAAATATAATTTTCAAGTGTTGTATTGAGTTCTTCCCCAAAAGGTATAATACGCTGTTTGTTTCGCTTTCCGGTGACTTTCAACTGGTAATTTTGGAAATCCACTGCCTCATCATCAAGTCCTGTCAATTCGGACAGTCGGATACCCGTTTCATAAAATGTCATGATGATAGTCCGTGTACGCACATCAGCATAATTATCCATCGTCCACATCTTCGGGTCCAAGATTTCATTCATCTCGCTTTCTTTCAGGAACTGAGGCAAAGGTTTACTTTTTTTCGGGCCTTGAACAGAATGTGAAGGGTCAGAATCCACTTTCTTTCGAGATAAGGCAAAACGATAAAAGGAACGCACCGCACTCAATCTTCTATTGATTGAAGACGCAGAGTTCCCTTTATCCATCATACTCTCCATCCAATCCCGGATGATATCAGAATCTATTGACTCCCATGAGAGATGTGTATCTAAATTCTTAAAAAATGTCTTAAAAGTCCGAAGGTCATCGCCATATCTAGCGACCGTTATATCCGAACGATTAAGTTCAAATTTCAGATAGTTTAAAAATTCCTCTATCATACGCCGTCATATTCTCTCAGCCTAAATTCCACTTATATGGAGAACACTACGCTGATCTGATGTTATAGTAATAACAGCGAATTTACAAAGAATTCCTTAAACCACCAAATTTTCCCAAAGAAATTTCTATTCTTCTTCAGCGCGCAACTTCTGTACGTAGATGGCATGCTCCAACTTGAGTCTCTTCTTCACAGAAGGTTTGTCATACTGCTGACGTGTACGGAGTTCTTTTACGACACCCGTTTTCTCAAATTTTCTTTTGAACTTCTTCAAAGCTCTCTCGATGTTTTCGCCATCTTTAACTGGTACGATGATCATGCTTTTTTTGTTTTTAAATTTTAATGATTCTACTTATTTTCTAAAACCTGCAGAAGACCACTTCTCCTCCATCCAGAGGATATGATCTTACGTAAAAGTACCCTTTCGAATACTTTGCGAGCGCAAAATTACAGTTTATTTATCAAATAGCCAAAATTTTGGAGAAATATTTAACTCTTTAAGAGGAAAATTCATCACAAAGACATCAATTTCTTCATTATAAGCTCTGTAAGAGACTGATTCTTACAGAACTTACAGATTTCAATAGTCCGTGTTTTCCGGATCAAAATTGGTCCAACCTGTCATCCAGTCATCACCATTGCCAAATGCACCGATATAGTTTACTTTTGTAAACCAAGAAGCAAGTCCATCAAAGGATGCTTCATTCAAAACGGGGCTCCCTGCTGCGGGCATATAGCCATTGATAAGATTCAGGGATGTCACATCAGCAAAGGTCTTATTACCAAGTTGCTGGTTAAACCAAGAACAAGAGAAACTCTTCTGGGTCGCATCATAAATTGGTTGAGCATTACCATCGTAACCAGTTACACGCTCATCAAGGTAACTATTGTTGGCATCAGAGCCATTGACATCCATAGAGGAAAACCAAACATGCTGAATTTTCAGCAGACCTTTTGTTGCAGCTCCTTGCGTATCTCCCTTCTGATTATCCAAGAGCAAGCCAATAGGCCATCCGATAGCAATTGAATTATAACAGTTGAGCCGGGAATTACGACGAATCTGCATAGCTGCCTGAAATTTCCCCAAAGAGGAACCATTATTCGGGTTCATATTTCCACCTGTAATATAAGAAGATGAATTCTGAAAATTATGATCTCCATATTTCGGACCCACCAAGGTCATATTAGAGAAAGTGGCTGTAGTATAAGGCTCCACTGTTGATCCATCAGCACAATTATCACTTTCAAAGCCATTGCTTTGAGAAAGATCTGCGATCTTCGGATCTCTTATTGCCAGACCAAACTGGACCTTACCTGAAAAGCCATCATCCGTATCGAAATCATCATCCCAGCCATGATAAGCAATCAAGTACTTACAACTGACTGAACCTCCGAACCATTCGTAAGAATCATCATTGGAATAAGACACCTGGATGTGATCAATTGTGGTACCACTTCCCACTGATCCAAAAGTTAGGCCATTTATTTCCCTATTAGTCTCGAAAGGATAACCTGCAAATTCGATTCGAACATATTCCAGGGATCCAGAGTTATCACTGTCATCATTGCCACCATGTTTGGTTCTGGGACCACCTTCTATTTGCATCTCTGTCTGGTTGTTTTTAGCTTTTCCACAAAGAATGATTCCACCCCAGTCACCAGGTTTTCTATTCCCCTTGGCCTGAGCTGAGGTGAAGATGATCGGAGCATTAACGGTACCCTGTGCATAAAGTTTTCCGCCACGTTCAGCTATTAAAGCAGCTTTTGTAGCCTTATCCCCCTTAATGATTGTTCCCGGCTGAATAGTTAATGTAGCCCCATTAGCGATATAAACCCAACCCTTAAGGTTATACGTACCCTTTTTCAGAGTTTGATTACCCGTGAAGACAAATTCTTGGTCACCATTACCAATATCTGAACCTGTAGAATCTGCCACACCATTATTAAAGAGGATATGGTTACAAGCTTTCAATCCTCCATCCGTTGACCAAACATAACCTGAACCGGTATTGGCTGTAGGGCCCTCCGTAGAGCTATCATTACTACTGCAGGCCGTCAGCACTGACAAAAACATCAAGATGTTCAGGCATCCTAAAACTTTCTTTCTTTTCATTTTCTTCATTTTATTAAATTCCATACCATTAAACTATATTTTGAGAGACCTAAATTTATCAAATACTATTATCCTTCTATTTTCTTTCAGAATTGATAGATAGCCGTAAAACCAATATCCCGGCCAGGCGTATAGCTACGAGCCATTTCTTTCACTGTCTTATAAGAATGATCCACACTAGTAACTTTGGCAAATTGTCTGTAATTAACTTTCTCATTGAACAAATCTCGAATATTGAATTTCAATTCTAAATGAGAGCCGAATTTCTTAGAGGCCGAAAGGTCCAACATATCACGGGGCATCTCATAACTATCTGGAACTCGCGCATTTGTTTCATCACCAGTAGTACCTTCACTCCGTCCTACTCCTATCAGACGTTTGCCGATACGATTGTAGAGTATGCCTAAATCCAGACGCAACGATTCGTTATGATAGAATAGTCCTGTATTGATCAAATAAGGAGACTGCCCCTGCATGGGATGGTTTTCCTCCAAATCACCTGGAGTAAATTTCACCCGACTCCTTATAAGTGCACCATTAAAAGAACAACTGAACCCAGGCAGTCCCAGAAAAGAAAGATCCTTCTTCACATCCAGCTCAAGTCCATAACTATCAGCATTCTTCGCATTCTTATAAGAATAAATCAAATCCGTCCCTCCCGATACCGTATAAGTCCACTCTATTGGTGACTTAAAATGCTTATAGAAAGCCGCAAGCGAAATAACTTCTCCACGAGAAGGATAAAACTCATATCTCAGATCCAGATTATGCACATAGCAATTCTTCAGTTCTGTATTTCCTTCCACACTTGACGCTAAATCAAAATCATAGAAGACCGAAGAGGATACTTCTCTGAATTCCGGCCTGTTAATGCTTTTCCCATAAGAAAAACGCAACTGATTCTTTTTGCTAAGCTCATAGATTGCATTAACCGAAGGGAAAGCATCGCTATGGCGATAATGGCGACTGGTCTCGCTCTTCACATTATCCTTTGTATTCGAGATCAGTTCCATATCATTATGTTCAAAACGGACACCGGCGTAGACATTCAACCGTTCAAAGGGGAGAGAGACGGTCAAATAGCCTGCGCCTAAAGTATTGTGTCCGCGATAGTTGTTTCGAAAATGAGACTCCTCCAGCAAATAGAGTTTGTCCGCTCCGAAATTATTTGGATCACTTAGAAGTTCCGTGATATTCTTATAGCGGAAATCCGATGGCAATGTATTGTCATCTGCATTCCAACTATAGATAAAATCACGTGTGAAATATTTTCTCGTACGATATTCCCCATAAGCACCCATCTTCATAAAAGGTTTCCAGGATCCAAACAAGAAATCATGTCGTTCGTTGACATTTACTGAGAAAATATGTTCGTTCAGTTGAGTCCATTCACAAGATACATCACTACCATTACTCAGTGCGAAAACACCTCTTTCCAACGCATCATTTGTGATGTATCTACGGCGGTCCGGCAGATGCCGGTTGGCATACGCATAACCGACGCTCCAGTCAAGTGCGTTATGAATACGAGTATACTTCCCCGTCAACTGACCGTTATAGACCGTTCTGGTACGATAATAATATTCTGCTGACTTTTCCAGATTGGCTTGCGCAGATATGCCACTTCTCCAGGTGTAGCGATCATTTGCCAACTGATTAAAAATATTCTTCAGTTCATATTTATTATTTCCGTTCTTTGATAAAAGTGTCAGATTGAACATTGCTCCTAGCCGCACATTATGGTTATATTGGTCATCCATAGAATGGCGAAGGTAATTTGGACGGTCATTCTGTGCATCATAAACTCCAAACAGATTGTTCTGCATATTTTTATAAGTACGATACTCATTCGTATAGTTCAATGATGCGATCATCCCTAGATGTTGACCGTCAAGATTCCAATGATGGTTAGCGGAAGCCCCTAACTTCAAGTCACCAAAAGGATGCAATGTCTTTGTTCTCCAATTATTATTGAGACCATTCCCCATCAAATCTGTTCCACCTTCATTTCCGATTCCATTCAATTTTGCATCAATACCTCCGCGCATAGAACGCAGACCACCATCAAATCCCAGAAAGTCTGTAGAAGAACTCTTGGAATGGATAAAATTCCGGAAGACAGTAGCATCATTCCAGTTCCCTCCTACAGAAACTGAGAAGTGATTGTTAACTGGGATACCTTTTGTATCAATCAGGATAAATCCACCTGAATAATCAGCAGGATATTCTGCCGCCGGTGCTTTTACTATAGTCAGATTGTCCATCTGGCTACTAGGAATCATATCAAAAGAGAAAGCTCTGGAATCTGCCTCCGAGCTAGGAACCGCACTGCCATTGATCCACACATTATTATAACGTTGTGAGAGACCGCGCACCATGACGAACTTATCATCAATCAGACTAACACCTGGTATCCTTCTGATGACTTCTCCTGCATTAGAATCCTGAGTCCGGTTGATCTCCTGTGCCGAAATATTACTCACTATGACAGAACTATTTTTCATCTGTTGTATTGCGGCAGTCTGTGTATTTCTTCTTGCCACTCCTGTCACGATAACATCATTCAGATGCTATTCATCAGCCTTCATACTGATGGTAAATCCATCTTTCAAGGAAGACAACTTTGTCCGAACTCCGTCAATTTCTTTAGTCTGATAGCCCATATACCTAATGAGCAGATCATAACTGCGGTCATCAAGTCCATTCAGCATAAAATATCCATCAGCATCAGTCACAACTTGACGATTAGAATCTATAATTTTCACTATCGCTCCAACCAAGGGCTCCTTAGTTACTCCATCGGTTACTTGCCCTGAAATTTGCTGTGCATTCACTCGAAGCACGACCATCACCAGCAGCACTATTACTACTAATCCCCTTTTTCTTTGTTTCATATTAGAATGGAATTTATTCACTTTTAACAGAATCGATTATTAAAAACACATTATTCTTCGATTAATCGTATTGATTACTAAAAACATAATATTCCTATCGGTCATTTTCTTTCCAACAGCAAAAATAGTTATCCTATATTACGGTCAGGTTAAGGTAATAAGAAAAACTCACTACAAATAGGTGTCGATCTTGTTAAGACCATTCAGTACAAAATATCAGAAGATCAAAGTAATCGCAATGTCAAACCGTTCAGAACCGCTATCCATTTCAGACGATCCCATACAACTGCTTCTATGATTGCTTCACTTGAAGAAAAATCTGTCTTTGAAAAAAGTCAGAAACAGAGCCTCTGCTTCTGACTTACCATACTTTAATAAGTAGATAATTCTGAAGAAATTTAAAAATTATCTTTGATAAAATAAGATCAATGAACCCAAAAGAAAAAACCGAGCGATGATACTGTTTTTAATTCATATTATTAATTACGAAAGCAATTTATATTTTATAAAAGTTTTCATAATCCCATCAGCATTAAGGCCATCGATATGTGTAGTATAGAAATATCGTATAAAACGATCATATTTATGAATATTCTTACAGAAATAGCGCATAAAAGCAGGAGTATAAAGAAGATGTGCAAACTTCCCATCACTTTTAAGCTTCTTGGTTACAGATAGCAAATTTTTACGGTAAGTAGTACAAGGTGCAAATTGGAGCATAGACTCAGCTGCAAGCATTCCTGATTTGAGCGCAAAATAGATTCCTTCACCAGTAAGTGGATCAACGAAACCACCAGCATCACCAGCAAAGAGGACCGACCCCTTGAAAGTAGGATCTTCGGAAAAATTGTTCATAGGGAGCATTGCACCTTTTATTGGATAACTTACGGGATGATCAATCCCTAAAAATTTCAGAAAATTCAGAAATTTCTCTTTCAAATTGAAGTTCATACCCTTCAACTTAATCATTCCCACACTAATATGGTCACCCTTTTTAAAGGTCCACGCATAACTTTTTGGAACGACATTAAAATAAGCGCATACGCCGTCTGTGTTCAATTCATCACTCGATATTTCTGTTTCCACACACAGGGCATTACCCAGACGTTTTTCTCTAGCTGCCTGACTTGTCAAACTATTAGCACCATCGGCAGCTACAAGATAACGGTATTCTACTTCAAGCCCGTTTTCTAACTTAACAATTCTATGAGTAAAGTCAAAACTATTGACAGATTGTCCTTCAAGTACGGTTCCCCCACGTTGCTTGTACTTCCCCAACAGGTATTCATCAAAACGGGATCGTTCAGTCATAATAATGGACGGCTCGATATCCACACTAGCTACAGGCTCGTTTCTATCAAATAGCCTAAAAGTTCGAGTTTCGGTACAACCGGTGGCCATGAAGAATTCTTTTTCAGACTCATTTGGCAGCAATCTTCTAAGCAACTGGCGGGTTTTTACCGTAAGCAATCCTGCACACAATTTGGGCCGAGGAAATTTACACCTGTCAATAATACAAGAGGTAAGATCATGATCCTGAAGCGTAAGTGCGCAGGAACTTCCTGCTGGTCCACCACCGATAATAACCGTATCAAAATATAATTTGTCCATTATCCTTTACCAATTTTTATTCTCTTAAATCTGGTTTTATTTATCATATACAAATACCTTAGACAAAGGTACGAACTTTTTTTTATTCCAGATAATTTCCACAAAAAACGAACAAAAAAACAATTAAGAGTCACCAAAGATAGCCATACACTTTAAACCTTTCTGTTTCTTACCCAGCCATTTAGTAAATAATTCATCAGTTCCAAAAGCATCACACGAGTGCAGACATCTATTCGGAAAGTATTCGCTGTACGAACTACCTGCCACCCGATTTTGACAGTTTAATCAATAAGCTCTCAGCTTTAAAAGAATTTCCCCCTTCAAGCGCGGCGGTTACGACATACTGAAGCAAACCGGCATTATTCTGGTACCCTATCTCGGATTTTTAGATCCGGCAGCACTAAGACAAGCAGGATAGATCAAACTCTTCGCCATGTTTATCGGAAAAGAGAAAGAAGCAAATATATACTTTCAACAGATAACCCACACCATATAATAAGGTAAAAGTTATCGCAGCGAAAAGAATAAGCCTATCATATACAGTCGAGACAGCATGGACAGAGAACAAAAAGTCTTATTGCTAATCCATTCCACCATGAAAAAACCCAACATATTTCTGAAAATGACAATCTTACCGACAGCTATTCTACAGATTTCGAGACTATATTATAATAGAGTTCAAATGCCAATTACTCTTTGAAGACATACTTCTATAGAAATGGAAACGTCTAAAGCAATAGCCGAAGGAAAGACTACCAAAGAGATTGCAGCGGAACGTTACAGTTCCATTCACACCATCAACACTCACAGAAAGAACATCTTCCGGAAACTTGGTGTGAACACGGCCTATGAAGCGGTGAAATATGCCTTTCGGGCAGGACTTGTAGACACCAGCGAATTCTATATATAATATCGATATAAACAGAACACTACACAGACACCCGGCTAAAATTTTAGCCCAGAGAAAGAATAGACTTTTAGAAGTTCCCTTAAAAAAGAATTGTATTATAACAACCTAATATCTGCAATCTATTACCCTTATAATCAACCGGAGGCAAATCATTTAACTTATTTTATGCTC
>Ga0172377_10002405_pt1 | contig 19070 bp, 13 predicted proteins | sample Pumphouse3metaG_FD_119749 | JGI IMG/M metagenome (GOLD analysis project Ga0172377, IMG submission 119749) | Leachate microbial communities from a municipal landfill in Southern Ontario, Canada - Pumphouse #3 metaG | ecosystem: Engineered > Solid waste > Landfill > Unclassified | place: Canada...
AGCTTTTACTATTAAGTTTTTAATCATGTTGGCCCCTTGTGGAGCCGTAGGATATCCACCCGAGGTGAGTATCCTATCAAACCCTAAGTCAATTACATCTTCAAGTGAAAGAGGTAAGTCCTTACAGCGATCGAATGCACGATGAAAGGTAGTTTTCATATTGTATTGATGGGCTATGGATAAAAGTCGGGTGTTTTTTTCTTTGTCAATATTTCCATCGGGTGTTAATATTCCGAAGACAACCCCATCGCACTTGTTTTTTCCACAGAAATGAATATCATTTATCATGATCTCTATTTCTTTGTCACTATATACAAAATGGCCTGGTCGGGGACGAATTAAGACATAAAGCTCAATTGTTAGGTTTTGTCTTGCTAGAGAGATAGTCCCAGGAGATGGAGTAGTACCTCCTTCAGTCAGGTTGTCACAAAGTTCTATGCGTGTGGCACCAGCTTGTTGTGCAACAAGTGCCGATTGTAGTGAGTCTGCACAAATTTCAAGTTGTATCATCCTTATTATTAGATTGTTTCCATACAAATGTAGGTTAAAGAGGTGTTTTTCACAAACTCTTTCTCTTAAAATAACGAGTGTTCTAATATATATGGTATACTAATTTTATTGTGCACATAAAGTCATTTGAATGAAAAAGAAATACTGCCTATTTGGCATAAAAGTAAAAGATAATGCGACATTAGGACTTTGGCACAACATTTGTTTTTAATAAGATGGAAACAAAAGAGACAACGTAATCGCTGTAAGCTTTTGAATAATTAGAATAATAAATAAACAATTAAAAATAAGAATAAAATCATGGGAAAAATTATTGGAATTGATTTAGGAACTACAAACTCGTGTGTTGCTGTATTTGAAGGTAACGAGCCTGTAGTAATTACTAATGATGAGGGAAAAAGAACAACCCCTTCTATTATAGGTTTTGATGGAGATGAGCGTAAGGTGGGTGATCCAGCTAAACGCCAAGCTATAACTAATCCTGAACGTACAGTATCGTCTATCAAACGTTTCATGGGTGAATCTTGGGATCAAGTTCAAGGTGAAATATCAACAGTGCCTTATAAAGTAGTAAAGGGTGATAATAATACACCACGTGTTGATATTGATGGTCGCTTATATACACCCCAAGAATTATCGGCTATGATTCATCAGAAAATGAAGAAAACAGCTGAAGATTACTTAGGACAGGAAGTAACTGATGCTGTAATTACAGTACCTGCTTATTTCTCAGACTCACAACGTCAAGCAACTAAAGAGGCAGGTCAAATTTCAGGGTTAAATGTAAAACGTATTGTGAATGAGCCTACAGCTGCTGCTTTAGCTTATGGACTAGATAAAGTTCATAAAGACATGAAGATTGCAGTCTTTGACTTAGGTGGTGGTACCTTTGATATATCTGTGTTAGAATTCGGAGGTGGAGTTTTTGAAGTTTTATCTACAAATGGTGATACTCATTTAGGTGGTGATGACTTTGACCAAGTAATTATAAATTGGTTGGTAGAAGAATTCAAGAAAGATGAAGGGGCCGATTTAACGAAAGACCCTATGGCTATGCAACGTCTGAAAGAAGCTGCAGAGAAGGCTAAAATAGAGTTATCTTCGACAACAAGTACAGATATTAATCTTCCATACATTATGCCTGTTGATGGAGTACCAAAGCACTTAGTGAAGAAAATTACTCGTGCTAAATTTGAAGCTTTAGCTCACGAATTAATTCAAAGATGCTTAGGTCCTTGTCAAAAAGCAATGAGTGATGCAGGATTGAGTAATTCAGATATTGATGAAGTTTTATTAGTAGGTGGATCAACTCGTATACCAGCAATTCAAAAATTAGTAGAAGATTTCTTTGGACAGGCTCCCTCTAAAGGCGTTAATCCAGATGAGGTAGTAGCATTAGGTGCTGCTGTTCAAGGTGCTGTATTAAGTGATGACATTGAAGGTGTTGTATTATTAGATGTTACTCCATTATCAATGGGTATCGAAACTCTTGGTGGAGTTATGACTAAATTGATTGATGCGAATACAACAATACCTGCAAGAAAAACAGAAACCTTTTCTACGGCCGCAGATAATCAGACTGAAGTTACTATTCATGTACTTCAAGGAGAGCGTCCTATGGCTAATCAAAATAAGTCAATTGGACAGTTTAACTTAACAGGAATTTCTCCAGCTCCACGTGGAGTACCTCAAATTGAAGTTTCTTTTGATATTGATGCGAATGGTATATTGAAAGTGTCAGCTAAAGATAAAGCAACAGGTAAGGAGCAAAGTATCCGTATTGAAGCTTCTTCTGGTTTGAGTAAAGAGGAAATAGAGAAAATGAAAGCAGAAGCTGCAGCTAATGCTGAGGCTGATGAAAAAGAGCGTCAAAAAATAGATAAATTGAATCAGGCAGATAGCTTAATTTTCCAAACAGAGAAACAATTAACCGAACTAGGTGATAAGTTACCTACTGACAAGAAAGGACCTATTGAAGAAGCGCTTAATAAGTTAAAAGAAGCACATAAATCTCAAAATTTAGATGCGATTGATGGTGCAATGGCTGAATTAAATACTGCATTTCACGCTGCTAGCGAGGAGATGTATGCTCAAAGTGGACAAGCAGGAGCTCAACAACCAGGAGCAGGTCAAGCGGGCCCATCGGATGCCGGTAATAAAGGTGATAACGATAATGTTCAAGATGCTGACTTTGAAGAAGTGAAGTAATTTCGTATAGAAGCGAATATTAAAGATAAAAAAGCCACTGTAAGTAATACATTACAGTGGCTTTTTCTTTATTGTTTTATAGCTAGAAAAAATCATTAGATAGAGTAATAAATAGGTGAGATAAAAGTTGGGTTTTTTTAATGAAGGGATTTGTAATTTTACAATCCCTTTTTTAGTATATTAGAGGAATAAGAAACCTTAATTTATATAGCAAAGTCTATATTTTTACTATTAAAATTTAATACTATGTCGTATCGAGTTAAATTAACACCTATTTTATTGTTGATTTTGTTGTTTGGTTCATGTGTCCAGAATAAACAAAGTGAAGTATTTATAAAAGTTGAAACCCCTGCTCGTCCTAGTGGACAGGAAGATGTAGTGGGACTTGTAACAGAGAAGTTGAGTACTGTTAGGGTAGGGTTTATTGGATTAGGAATGAGAGGACCAGGTGCAGTGAGTCGATTTACTCATATTCCTGGAACTGAAATTGTAGCTTTATGTGATTTATCAGAAGAGCAAGTAGAGAAGTCACAAAAAATGCTAGAGGAAGCAGGATTACCTAGGGCAACAGGTTATTATGGAGATACGGATGCTTGGAAAGAATTATGTGATAGAGATGATCTTGATTTAGTTTATATTGCTACGGACTGGAAAAATCATGCAAAGATGGGTGTCTATGCCATGGAGAAAGGTAAACACGTAGCTATTGAAGTTCCTGCTGCAATGACGCTCGAAGAGATTTGGTCGTTAATTAATACCTCAGAAAAAACAAGAAAACACTGTATGCAATTAGAGAATTGTGTATATGATTTCTTTGAGTTAACTACCTTAAATATGGCTCAGCAAGGTTTATTTGGTGAGCTTCTACATGTTGAAGGGGCTTATATTCATAATTTAGAGGATTTTTGGAGTGCTTATTGGAATAACTGGAGGTTAGATTATAATAAAAACCATCGTGGGGATGTTTATCCAACTCATGGTATGGGACCAGCTTGTCAATTGCTAGATATTCATCGTGGTGATAAAATGAATTACCTAGTATCAATGGATACTGAATCTATAAATGGTAAGAAAAATGCTAAAGTGATGTATGGGAAAGAGGTGGATGAGTTTAAAAATGGAGATCATACTTTAACTTTAATCAAAACAGAAAAAGGAAAAACTATTCATATTCAACATAATGTAATGACACCTCGTCCTTATAGTAGAATGTATCAATTGACTGGAACTACTGGTTTTGCAAATAAATATCCGGTAGAAGGTTATGTCATTGAATCAGGAAGTGTAAATAAAGATATTATTCCTGATCATGAAAACTTAAATTCGCATGGTTTTGTTTCTGAAGAGATGAAAAAAATACTTATGCAAGAGTATAAACATCCTATTCATAGAGAGTTGGAAGAGAAAGCTAAAGAGGTAGGTGGTCATGGTGGAATGGATTTTATTATGGATTATCGAATGATTTATTGCTTACAAAATGGATTACCACTCGATATGGATGTGTATGACTTGGCTGAATGGTGTTGTTTAGCTCCACTAACTGCAATATCCTTAGAGAATAATTCAGCTCCTGTTGAGATACCCGACTTTACTCGTGGAGGTTGGGATAAAATAAAAGGTTATCGTCATGCTTTTGTTGATTAATCTATCTATTATTCTATAAATAGAGGATACATTTGAGAATGTAATTTGTCTTATAATAGTTAATAAAAAACGGCTACTTCAATTTAGAGTAGCCGTTTTTACTTATGTGTTTTAATAGTAACTAGCGTTACTTCTTTTTCTGAATGCTTTTGAGCCATTCTATTTCCTTTGCCCAAAGTGTATCATCGGGAGTTTCTAAAATAATAGGCATGTTATTAAATCGAGAATCATTCATGAATTTTTCAAAGAATTCTGGACCTAGTAATCCTTTACCAATGCTATCATGTCTATCTACGCGACTGCCTAATTCTTTTTTAGAATCATTTAAATGAATTCCCTTTAAGTATTGAAATCCTACTTCCTTTTCAAACTCGTCAAATACACCGTCATAATTTTCTAGTAGGTCATATCCTGCTGTAAAAGTATGACAGGTATCTAAACATACACCTACACGACTCTTATCTTCAATTTTATCAATAATATAACCTAAATGCCAAAAGACATAGCCTAAATTACTACCTTGACCTGCTGTGTTCTCTATCACTGCAATAATAGATTCTGTCTTATCTAAGGTTATATTAATACTTTCAGCAATTCGATCAAGACATTCTTCTTCAGAAATTTTACGTAAGTGACTACCTGGATGAAAATTCATTAATTTTAATCCTAATTGTTCTGCCCGTTGCATTTCATCAAGAAAAGCTTTTCTACTTTTCTCTAATTGTTCTTTCTCAGGATGTCCTAAGTTAGTTAAATAGCTATTGTGAGGTAGAATGTAGTCAGCCGATAAATCATACTCTTTGCAGTGTTCCTTAAATTTACTAATATTTTCATCAGTTAAAGGTTTAGCAAACCATTGACGTTGATTTTTAGTAAATAAAGCAAAAGCACTGGCACCAATATTCTTTGCATTAATCGGTGCATTCTCTACTCCTCCAGCTGCACTAACATGTGCTCCAATATATTTCATAAGTTAATTCATTTTTTAATACTGCTAATATTATAGCCTGTTCTAGTATTAATAACGAATGATAAGAGGTATTTGTTTTCTAAAGGGTTTTATTCTTTATTAGAGTCAACTAGATTACTCACTTTTTCTAAGTTTTTAGCAATCATAGAATCGTCCAGTGAATAGTTAACCAAATCGCCTGATAGATATTGATCATATGATGCCATATCAATTAATCCATGACCTGATAAATTGAATAAAATAACTTTTTCTTCACCAGTATCTATGCATTTCTTAGCTTCTCTAATCGTTGCAGCTATAGCATGACATGATTCAGGTGCAGGAATAATTCCTTCAGCTTTAGCAAATAAACAACCTGCTTCGAAGGATTCTAATTGGTCAATATCAACTGCCTCCATTAAGTTGTCTTTTAATAACTGAGAAACAATAACCCCAGCTCCATGATAGCGAAGTCCTCCCGCATGAATATTAGCAGGAGCAAAGTTATGACCTAATGTATACATAGGTAAAAGAGGAGTATATCCAGCTTCATCACCAAAGTCATACATAAACTTACCTCTAGTTAGTTTAGGACACGATGCTGGTTCGGCGGCAATGAATCTCATTTTCTTTGGTTGAGTACCATCTAGCTGATGACGCATAAAAGGAAAAGCAATACCTCCAAAGTTCGATCCACCCCCAAAACAAGCAATAATCATATCAGGTTCTTCACCTGTCATTTTCATCTGCTTTTCTGCTTCTAATCCTATAATTGTTTGGTGAAGTGTAACATGACTTAATACCGACCCTAAAGTATATTTACAGTTAGGAGTTGTTGTAGCTAGTTCAATAGCTTCTGATATAGCTGTTCCTAATGAACCTTGGTGCGTAGGGTGAGCTGTAAGTACATCTTTACCTGCACGTGTAGACATGGAAGGTGATGGAGTTACTTGTGCACCAAAAGTTTGCATTATACTTTTTCTATAAGGCTTTTGTTGGTAGCTAATTTTTACTTGATAAACAGCAGCCTCTAAACCAAAAACACTAGCAGCATAAGCAAGAGCAGCTCCCCATTGACCAGCTCCAGTTTCTGTAGTTATATTCGTAACTCCTTCTTTTTTGCAATAATATGCTTGAGCTAAAGCTGAGTTTAGTTTGTGCGAACCAATAGGACTCACACTTTCATTTTTAAAATAGATATGAGCGGGTGTACCTAGTGCTTTTTCTAATCCATAAGCTCTTACTAGAGGAGTACTTCTGTAATTTTTATACATTTCACGCACTTCGCTAGGTATCTCTATCCAAGCATCTGTTTGGTTTAATTCTTGACGACATAGTTCTTCTGCAAAAACAGGAGCTAAGTCTTTAACTTCAACAGGTTTTTTAGTTTCTGGATGAAGAGGTAATAGCGGCTTATTTTTCATATCCGCTTGTATGTTATACCAGTATTTAGGAATTTCAGATTCTTCTAAAATGAATTTCTTTCTACGTTCACTCATATCACTTGTAATAAAAAATTAGTATTGAAGTCAAAAATACTCTTTAAAAAAGGAATATCAACCGAAATCTTTAAATTATTCGCAATTTATAGATAAATGAGATGAATAGATGTAGTTGCTCTATTTGCATATAAATATCTTTTAAGTATGTTTGTGTACATCAATTAACTCTATGAAAGTTTATCATAAGTTTTTACTTTATCAAAATAAATGGTTAAGACCTTATATAGATAAGGTTCTTACTATAATGCAATGGATTACTTATCTGTGTTCTGTTACTTTATTCATTGCTTTAATTTTTGAGAAGGGCTTTTCTATCACTGCTAGTGAAGCTTTACTAGTACATAGAGTTTATAAAATTGTTTGGATTGTTTTTTTTATTGATATAACCTTACCTTTTATATTGGCTTATCGAAGTACAAAGAAGAGCTTTAGGCATATAATGTGGATATTAAGCCTTTTACTCTACTTGACCTTAATACCTGTTGTTTTTAATCAGCCAGATGAGGGTGGAGCAGTACTTAAGTTTTGGCTGCTTACCAATCATCCATTATTTAGATTAACACTGTTAGTCTTATTGTCTTTTATGAATTTGTCTTATGGTTTGATTAAAATGTTAGGTAGTAGAACAAACCCCTCTCATATTTTAGCAGGTAGTTTTATTGTTATTATTCTTATAGGTAGTGGCCTTTTAATGCTTCCTAAATGTACCGTGGATGGTATTTCATGGGTGGACTCATTGTTTGTTGCTACTAGTTCTGTATGTGTTACGGGTTTATCACCTGTAGATATAGCTACCACATTTACATCTAGCGGATTAACGATTATTGCTATACTTATTCAAATTGGAGGATTAGGTGTAATGACATTTACTAGTTTTTTTGCTCTGTTTTTTATGGGGAATACCTCACTATTTAGTCAGATTGCTGTACGCAATGTCATGAAGAATGAGTCTTTAAATTCGTTACTATCTACCATTCTTTATATTTTATTTTTCACTTTGGTTATTGAGGGGGTGGGGATGTTTGCAATTTGGACAAGCATCCATGACACTTTGAATTTATCCATTGAGGAAGAGCTGGCTTTTTCTGCCTTTCACTCCATTTCTGCTTTTTGTAATGCAGGAATATCCTCTTTTCCTGAAGGATTGGCTAATCCATTAATTCAAAACGGTAGTAACTCGATATTTATTTATATAGCTTGTTTAGTGTTATTGGGAGGGATAGGCTTTCCTATACTGGTTAACTTTAAAGATATATTTTTCTTTCATATAAAACGTTTTGTTCTATCTATTAAAACTAGACGATGGCAACAAAAAGGAAGAAGACATCTTTATAATTTAAATACACGCATTGTATTAATTACTACTTTTATATTAGTATTAAGTGGTTTTATTTTGGTTCTTTTGTTTGAATGGAATAATGCTTTAGAAGGGATGCGTATAGGAGATAAACTAACGCATGCGTTTTTTACATCTGTAACTCCTCGATCTGCAGGTTTTTCAAATATTGATATATCCTCTTTTCGTATACAAACACTGATGTTATTTGTACTTTATATGTGGATTGGAGGAGCTTCTCAATCTACAGCTGGAGGAGTTAAAGTAAATACAATAGCTGTAGTTTTTTTGAATATAAAGTCAGTAATAAAGGGGTCTGATAGAATTGAAGTGTTAGGTCGTGAATTATCCTATGAGTCCATTCGTCGATCGAATGCTGCAGTAGTGATATCTCTTATTACTCTGTTTGTATCTCTTCTCATAATGACTTTTTTAGAACCCAGCTTACCATTTAGTGAAATCGCTATTGAGTGTGTAGCTGCTTTGAGTACGGCAGGATCTGGTACAGGTATTACGGAGCATTTTAGCGTGGGGAGTCGTTTATTTATTACATTGTTAATGTTTGTAGGACGTGTAGGTATAATGACTTTAATGTTTGGTTTTGTAAGGCAACGTAGTAAAAGGAAATACCATTATCCAAGTGATCACATCATTATAAACTAGAGTTTTTATTTATTAAATAAAAAGTATGAAATACATTGTTATTGGATTAGGGAATTTTGGCTATGTTTTAGCCGATGAATTAGCAGCCTTAGGGCATGAAGTGATTGGGGTTGATATTAAAGAAGCTCGTGCCGATTTAATAAAAGATCAAATAGCGACCTCTTTTGTATTAGACGCTACCGATGAACAATCGTTATCTGTGCTGCCATTGCATGCAGTAGATGCAGTGATTGTAACCATTGGGGAGAATTTTGGTGCTTCTATTCGTGTTGTTGCTTTGTTGAAAAAAGAAAAAGTAAAGTGTATTTATGCTCGTGCTATTGATGAGGTTCACAAGTCTATTTTAGAAGCATTCGAAATAGATAAAATTCTCACTCCTGAGGAAGATGCTGCTTTGAATTTAGTGCATAGCTGGGGCTTTGGAATTGAAGTGGACTCATTTCAGATAACAAGAGAACATCAAGTATTTAAATATCAAGTACCCGAAAGACTAGTGGGGTACTTTGTTCAAGAATTAAACTTAGAAAAAGAATTTAACTTACGTGTTTTAGGACTAAAACGGGCTATTAGAGAAAAAAATAGGTTAGGACTTGATATTACTACTTACTATTTGATAGAAGATATTACTAAAGATGAAAAAATAATGAAAGGAGATGAGTTAATTTGTTTTGGTAAAAGCGTTGATTTTCAAAACTTTTGGAAGGCATTGTAAGTAATCCTTATGGTGTACTTTTGTTTGTCGTTATTTATATGTGTTTTATTCAATTCGACTGTTCTGGAATAGAGCAATGACTTCTATTCTATAGTAATTGCTATTAATTAATAAAATTAAAGTTGAGTTTTTATAAATATGTTGCGTAAAATTATCCATATTGATATGGATGCTTTTTTTGCATCTGTGGAGCAACGTGATAATCCAGAGTTGCGAGGGAAACCTGTAGCCGTTGGACATTCCAGTAAGAGGGGAGTAGTAGCTGCTGCTAGTTATGAGGCTCGCAAATATGGTGTTCATTCCGCTATGCCTTCTGTTCAAGCGAGTAGATTATGTCCTCATCTTATCTTTGTTCCAGGTAGAATGCATATTTATAAAGAAGTCTCTAAACAAGTTCATGAAATATTTAGAGAATATACCGATCTAATTGAACCATTATCTATTGATGAGGCTTTTCTAGATGTTACAGAGAACAATAAAGAGATTCCTTTAGGAGTAACTATTGCAAGAGAAATTAAAGAGAAAATAAAAGAACAATTACAATTAACAGCATCAGCAGGAGTATCTTATAATAAATTCCTTGCAAAAATAGCCTCTGATATTCGAAAACCTGATGGTTTATGTACCATTCATCCAGAACAAGCTCTGGATTTTATTTCAGATTTACCTATTGAATCTTTTTGGGGTGTAGGACCTGTTACGGCTAAAAAAATGCATCGGTTAGGTATTCATACGGGTCTCGATTTAAGGGAAACTTCCCTACAGACCCTTATACGTCATTTTGGGAAATCTGGACAACTTTATTATGACTTTTCAAGAGGTGTTGATTTGCGACCGGTTGAGTCTGAAAGAGTAAGAAAATCGGTGGGGTGTGAGAATACATTAGAAAAAGATTTAAAACGCAAGTCTTCTTTTATTATTGAACTATATCATGTAGCAACAGAACTGGTTGTTCGACTTGAAAAGAGTGAGTTTAGAGGAAACACATTAACATTGAAAATTAAATTCAATGATTTTTCTCAAGTTACACGCAGTCAAACCTTAGAACATCCTATTTATAAGCTTAAAGAAATTTTAGCTCTAGCTAAAAAATTGTTTCAAACCATAGAAGAAAAACGTCCTATTCGATTGATTGGCTTATCAGTTTCTAATCCTGTACAACAAAAAGAGGAACAAGGAGAGGTTTGGGAACAATTAAGTTTCGATTTTAGTGATTGGGATTAATATTAATATGTATTTATAGTAATTCAAACTTATCAGCATCCTTCCAAACTGGAAACTTATTCCTTAACCTTGTAACTTCATTTAAATCTATTTCCACTTGTAGAATAGCTTCTTTATTGATGGGGGCTGCGCATAACAAATCTCCTTTTGGAGAATAAACACAACTAAATCCATGATGATCTAATTGATTACTATCTTTACCAATGCGATTAACACCTATTACATAGGATTGATTTTCCATGGCTCGAGCAGAAAGAAGTGTTTTCCAAACTTTCTGTCTAACACTAGGCCAGTTAGCAACATAAATTAGTAAATCGTAATAGGGTGTTATATTGCGACTCCAAACAGGAAATCGCAAGTCATAACAAATCAAAAGTCTGATGTCCCAACCCTTATAAGTAAATAGCTCAGAGTTATTTCCTTCAGTTAAAACTTCAGATTCTCTACCCATTCTAAATAAATGCCTTTTATCATAAAAAAAAGTTTCACTATTGGGCGTTACAAAAAAAGCCCTATTAAAGTATGCGTTTTTATCTTTTACTAAAAAACTACCCGATAAGGCTATTCCATAATCAAAAGCCCATTGTTTGAGCTTATTAATTGTATTTCCATGAAACGAGTCTTCAGCTAGATTGAGATTTTTTAAGGCAAAACCTGTTGTGAATAGTTCAGGAACTATTGCAACATCTGTTTGACCTTTAAGTGTTATTAGTTTCTTTTCTAACTTATTTAAGTTCGCTTCAGGGTTGTCTTCTACAATTGATTGTTGCAATAAGGATATCCGTAACTTTTCCATAGGTTTGTTTATTTAGTTCATTTTCTCTCTTTTAATTTAATATCAAGATCACCTAAATCAAATCTTTCAGGATGCTTTCCTTTAAAGTCTTTGAAATAAAGCTTAACCTCTCGCATATCTTTAACAACATCTCCAGAAGGGTATATTACTTTATTGGCAAAAATACATTTCTTTTCATAATCGATAGCGGCTAATATTATAGGTACTTTAGCCCCTAATGCAATGTAATAAAATCCTAGTTTCCATTCAGGGTTGGCTTTACGTGTAGCTTCAGGAGTAATGGCTAAGTGAAATTTGTCTTTTGCATTAAAAGCTTCGGCCATTTGATCTACAAGCGACGTTTTTACTCCACGATGTACAGGGATACCGCCTACACGTCTAAAAAAAGGACCAAAAGGAAAACGGAACCACTCTTTTTTCATCATAAAGTGACTGTCTTTTTCGCCCAAAGCCCCATAAAAGAGCTTACCTAGGAAAAGGTCAAAATTAGATGTGTGAGGTGCTACACAGATAACACATTTGTCAAATATTTCAACGGTAACATCCATTTTCCACCCAAGAATGTTTTTATAAATAAATTGATATATTTTTTGTTTCATATTATGTGATTTTTAATTCTAATACTATAGGATTTATGAAACAAAGATAGATATAATATTAAGATATGTAGATGTTGATATAGTTTTGTTCCGTTTTATGTGGTATTCTAATGAAATAAGATTATTTTTGTTTTGTTCAAAATAAGTAGAATTAGTGGGTTGAATTGAGATGTTTAAGGAAGCCCTTTTTTTATGAGAGTAGAAAAGCTATCGTTGTTTTTTGAAATAGAAAAAAATAAGCGACCTTTGCATTAATCTATTTTTAATGATAGATATTTAATAATACACCTTTAAAATAAAACAAATAAAAAAGTAACATGATTAAAAGTGCATTACAGATAGCTAGAGCTGACTATCAGCCTAAACTACCAAAGTCTTTAAAAGGAAATGTAACAATTGAACAAGGCGAAGCTACACAATCAGTAGCCGATCAAGAGGAAATAAAAAAACTGTTTCCTAATACTTATGGAATGCCTGTTCTTAAGTTCGTTGAATCAGATGAGAAAACAGATTTCCCTGCGGTTAATGTAGGTGTGATTTTGTCAGGAGGACAAGCTCCAGGTGGACATAATGTTATCTCTGGTCTTTTCGATGGTTTGAAAAAGATGAATGATGATAGCAAGCTTTATGGTTTTATTTTAGGTCCTGCTGGTTTGATTAACCACGAATACAAAGAATTGACTGCTGATATTGTTGAAGAGTATCGCAATACAGGTGGTTTTGATATCATAGGTTCGGGTAGAACTAAGCTTGAAACTACAGAGGATTTTGAGAAAGGATATGAAATTCTAAAAGAATTAGGAATCTCTGCATTAGTTATGATCGGTGGAGATGACTCGAATACTAATGCTTGTGTTTTAGCAGAGTATTTTGCTCAAAAAGAGTATGGCATCCAAGTAATTGGTTGTCCTAAAACAATCGATGGTGACTTGAAAAATGAATGGATTGAAACATCTTTTGGTTTTGATACTGCTTGTAAAGTTTACTCTGAAGTTATAGGTAATATACAAAGAGACTGTAACTCGGCTAGAAAATACTGGCACTTCATTAAACTAATGGGACGTTCAGCATCTCATATCGCTCTAGAATGTGCGTTGCAAGTTCAACCTAATGTTTGTTTAGTTTCTGAAGAAGTTGCAGAAAAAGAATTATCATTAGACGATGTAGTTGAGCAAATAGCATCTATAGTTGCACAACGTGGTGCAGAAGGAAATAACTTTGGTACTGTGCTTATACCCGAAGGTATTATTGAGTTTATACCTGCAATGAAACGTTTAATTGCAGAGTTAAATGATTTCTTAGCTGAAAATGCTGAAGAATTTTCTCATATTAAAGCAAGTCATCAAAGAGACTACATTATTAGCAAACTAACTGCTGAAAATGCTAAAACATATGCAAGTTTACCAGAGACTGTAGCTCGTCAATTATCTCTTGATCGTGACCCACATGGTAACGTACAAGTGTCTCAAATTGAAACAGAAAAATTGTTATCTGAGATGGTAGGCAATAAGTTGGCTGAGTGGAAGAAAGAAGGAAAATACGTAGGTAACTTCTCTCCTTTACACCACTTCTTTGGTTATGAAGGTCGCTGTGCTGCTCCTTCAAATTTTGACGCAGACTATTGTTATTCTTTAGGATATAATGCAGCTGCTTTAATTGAAAGTGGTAAAACAGGTTATATGTCATCTATTAGAAACACAACTGCTCCTGCTGATCAATGGATTGCTGGTGGTGTGCCAATTACAATGATGATGAATATGGAGAGACGCCATGGTGAGATGAAGCCTGTAATTCAAAAAGCTTTAGTTGAGTTAGATGGTGCTCCTTTCAAAGAGTTTGCTGCTAACAGAGATCAATGGGCAAAAGAAACATGCTATGTTTATCCAGGTCCTATACAATACTTCGGTCCATCTGAAGTTTGTGATCAACCAACTAGAACATTAAGCTTAGAGCAAAAAAATAAATAAAACATTTAATTAAAAGTTTTATCAAATTTAACCGATAGAGGGTTGGGGTAAACTAACCTCTATCGGTTTTTTTTATAGTATGGCAGTTAAGAAAAAGACTAAGAAAAAAAAGAAGAAACGGAAATCAAGAAAGAAGAAGAATGATTTTCAACTCCCTCTTTGGTTCCATTATGTCTTACTCGGATTAATGGTCATTGTTTTTTTTTCAATAATTTATTTATTCTTTATACATCCGTATAAATATCGATGGAAAAAATGCACCGGTATAAAAGCTTATGGTGTGTGTATTCCTAAGGGTGATTATTTGCATGGGCTAGATGTATCTAGGCATCAAGGAAAAATAAATTGGGATGACTTAGCCTTAATAAGTAAAGAAGAGTTACCGTTAGATTTTGTTTTTATTAAAGCTACAGAAGGTGGAGATTTTAAGGATGAAAATTTTCAGTCTAATTTTAATTCTGCTAAAAAAACAGGTTTCATTCGCGGAGCCTATCACTACTACATTCCCTTAACTCCCGCAAAAAAACAAGCGGATTTTTTTATTCAAAATGTACATCTGGAACCTGGAGATTTACCTCCAGTGTTAGATATTGAAGTTATTAATAAGAAAATGACGAGTGGGGCCCTTCAAGATAGCATCAAAATTTGGCTGTCACTTATTGAAAATCACTATCAAGTAACACCTATTCTTTATACTTCATATAAATTTAAATCGAAACACTTATCTCACGCTGATTTTGATAAGTATCCTTATTGGATAGCTCATTATTACATAGATACTGTGCGTTATGAAGGTGAATGGAGTTTTTGGCAACATACAGATGTGGGTATTGTTCCTGGAATAAAAGAACTTGTCGATCTTAATGTTTTTAATGGAACTAAAGTTCAATTAGAAGAGTTACTACTTCCTCCTTCTAATCCTCAGACAAAATAAGGTCAATCATTTTAGATTTCTATTATTATCAGTATTAAGACCTGCTCCTTGTCAAACCTAGTGGATGACTAGGGCAAGAGGTACATATGACTAAGGCAAGTGATTAACATGACCTAGTCATATTATTGGGGGCTAAATCCAAAGATGGATTATTCCTCTGGGCATGAAATAGCCGGTCTATTATATGAATTCAATGAGTACTATTTCAATGGTTATTTTTGAAACTTCAACATCATCCAGTTATTTTTCGTCTTATTACCAATCTCTTTAAGGTTTAGTTTAGTTGCTTCCTCCCTTAATAAAGAAGCATCAGCTTCATAAAACCCACTCATCATGAGTATTCCATTCGTATTCATTTTAGAAGCATAGATTTTCATATCTGCTAGTAAAATATTCCGGTTGATATTTGCAAAGATGATATCAAACGAGGAGTTAATACCCTGTAAAAACCCAGCATCCCCTAGTAAAACATTAATATCACTTAGTTTATTTAAAGTAATGTTTTCCGTTGCATTTTTTATACACCAAGCATCAATATCAATAGCTGTTATGTGCTTAGCACCTTTCATTTTAGCTAAAATGGAAAGAATAGCAGTTCCACACCCCATATCTAGAATTGTTTTGTCGTTCAAATCTTCCTCTAAAATAGTTTGCATCATTAAACTTGTAGTTTCATGATGACCTGTACCAAAAGACATCTGAGGATTAATTATGATATTAAACTCCTTTTGAGGAACTTCAGTATGAAAAGTACTGTGTATTATGCAACGATCGTCTATAATCAGTGGTTGGAAGTAATTTTTTTCCCACTCTTCATTCCAATTTTTATCTTCAACTTGTGTAGTAGTATATTCTATTTTTACATCCTTAATAGGAAAATTTGTAATGCATAAATCAAGATTTTCTTTGTTAAATAGAGATTGAGGAATGTAAGCTAAAAGGTGAGTTTCATGGTCAACAAAACTATCAAATCCTATTTCACCTAATAATGCGGTTAAAATATCTCGATTTATTTCCTCATAGGGTGCGATGTTAAATGTGAATTCTAAATAGTTCATATCTTCTGAATAGCGTATTAATAGGGTGATTCAATCTGAACAAAACACCCTGTGGGTTTGTTGTAATAGTAGAGAGTAATAGTGTGTTTACGCTCTCTTCAATACAAAGGTAATGATAATAGGGAAATCCCTATTATAGTATGGGGAAAATCTTTTAATACCCTATAAGTCAATGGTTATATTTGTATTGAGCTAATGTTTAACAATTTAAAGAAAAGAAAGATGAAAAAGAAATTTGCCTTGATATTAAGCACCTTCTGCCTTTCGTTAGGAGCTATGGCACAAGGTTACGTTGATGACCTCTACTATCTTTCTTCAGATAAAAAAGAGAATATAGAAGAACCATCTGTGAAGAAACAAAAAACAGAGGTTACAAATGTGTATGTTGCTCCAGGTAGTACTGTGGAAGTAAGAGAACGAGTACGTAAACCTAAGAACAACCGCAGCGTTGATGATTATAATCGTCGTAATAGTAACTCTTCAAAATCTTATGAAAATGAAGAAGGGTATTATGAGGACGATAATAGATCTTATACTCAGCAAAGAGGAGAGTGGATTGGTGGTTTTGATGGGACTCAAGACGACTATGAGTATGCTGAACGTATTATACGTTTTAGAAATCCTCGTTATGCCGTAAGTATAAGCAGCCCTTATTATTGGGATGTGGTATATGGATTAAACTCATGGGATTGGAATGTTTATAGTGATGGACTTTATGCTTATGCTTTTCCCACGTTTTCTAACCGCTTATGGTGGAATTGGCGTTTTGGAGGTTCTTTTGGTATAAGCTGGGGATGGAATTATGATCCTTATTATTATTCAGGTTGGTATGGTCCAGGTTGGAGTGTACACCATCATTGGGGTAATCCTTATTGGGGTGGTCATTATTATAGTTCTTACTATTGGAATCGTCCTTATTATTGGGGGTATAGTCGTCCTTACTATAATAGAACCTATACAAATAGAAGGTCGTATGGAACTTATGGAGATAACTATGGATATACATCACGAAGAACAACAGCACAAAACCGCAGAACATCCGATGGAACTAGCACTCGTAGGGTAGTGGGTAATAACTCAAGCTCACGACGTGTAGAAGGTGTAAATAGTACCCGTAGAGTAGTAGGAACTCGTTCAGATGGAACTAGTACTCGTAGAGTAGTAGGTACACGTAATAGTGGCAGTAGTGAATCTACAGCAAGACGTTTAGAAAATACTTCACGTAGAAATGCATCTAGTACGCGAGGGGAGTCAACTTCTGTTCGTTCTACAGGAACACGTACAGGATCAAACTCAAGTACTTCACGAAGAACAACAACTTACACTCGTCCAAGTAGTACACGAAGCTCAGAGGGAACTATACGTTCAAGTTCAGGAAGTACAACAAGACGTTCTACTACAACACCTCAAACAACTAGACGTGAAACTACATACAGTCGTAGTCGCACAACACCTAGTACAAGAACTACTACACCTAGCACAACTAGAAGAAGCAGTTCAACTGTAGTGCCTAGTACAACACGAAGAAGTACTTCAACATATACACCTTCAAGAAGTAGCTCTACTCCAAGAGTATCATCACCTAGTCCTAGCACTTCTAGATCAAGTGGTAGTTATAGTGGTGGCAGTTCAAGAAGTAGTAGTACATCAAGAAGGAGTAGATAAGGTGTAAAAATAAAAATGAATGGATATACTATAAAAAAGTAGCAATGAAGAAATATATTATAATAGCTTTAAGTTTATTCTTTTTAGGCACACTAAATGCTCAAACGCTTTATGATGGTGCTGATCTGTCGAATAAAGGATTGAGTGGAACAGCCCGTTTTGTGGGTATGGGAGGAGCAATGGGTGCTTTAGGGGGAGATATATCAACCATAGGGTCGAATCCTGCTGGTATAGGGATTTATAGAAGTAATGATGTAATGACTTCTGTTAGTTTCTCAACCCATGAAATAGAGACAAAGTATGATGGAAATAAATTTTCTAATACTAGAAATAGAGCTCATTTTGATAACTTTGGTATTGTGTTTTCAAATAATATGGGACGCTACAATACTCTTCGGTTTGTGAATTTTGCCTTTAATTATAATCGAGCTAAAACCTTTTATAGAACCCGAGAGATGAGCGGTCTTATGGGAGGTTCTCAAATAGATCAAATGATAACTCAAGCAAATGATGCACACGATAAAGGGTATGACCTTGTTGAGTTTGGAGATGACGGATATAACTTATTTGATGTTAATGGAATTGGTTGGTTATCAGCTATTGGTTATGAGGGTTTTCTTTTCGATCCTGTTGATGGTGGGTTTGGTGCTCATTGGACTGGAAAACCCCAAGGTCATTTTTACTCTAGAGAATCGGGTGGAATAAATCAGTATGACTTTAACTTATCTTTCAATTTAATTGACCGAGTTTATTTAGGACTCAGTATAGGGGCTTACGATGTAGATTATAAAAAGTACTCTTTCTATGGGGAAAATTTATATCATGCAGATACTTCAACTAGTGATGAGAACTACGATTTACATAGTAATAAATGGATTGATGGAGCAGGATTTGATTTTAAATTTGGTTTAATAGTTCGTCCTTTTGAAGAGTCTCCTTTCCGTTTTGGAGTTGCTGTTCATACTCCTACATTCTATAAACTTACTTTGGGAGCGGAATCTATGCTTAGCTCAACTATTTATTTAGTAAATAATCAGAACCAAGAGGTATTAGAGAACAAAACGGTCTATACATCGGATGGTTTAGGACGTATGGAAAAAGATTACAGACTCCGTACACCTTGGAAGTTTAATTTGAGTTTAGGTCATACTATAGGTAGTCAATTGGCTTTAGGTGCTGAGTATGAGTATCAAGATAATTCAAGTATAAATTTCAAACATCCTAGTGGTGGTGGACCAATGGATCATGAAACTAATGTGGCTAGTGAGTTTTTGAAAGGAGTTCATACTCTTCGCTTAGGTGC
>Ga0172377_10002407_pt1 | contig 19068 bp, 19 predicted proteins | sample Pumphouse3metaG_FD_119749 | JGI IMG/M metagenome (GOLD analysis project Ga0172377, IMG submission 119749) | Leachate microbial communities from a municipal landfill in Southern Ontario, Canada - Pumphouse #3 metaG | ecosystem: Engineered > Solid waste > Landfill > Unclassified | place: Canada...
CATTTGGCATATTGGAGGCTTTGGCTGCGGATAATGCGGAACGCAACCGCGGATTAGCGGAGGCGTCGGCGCCACCGGCTTTCGCCGCCACCATGATTTCTTTGGCGATACGTGAAAAAATCCGTCCTTTCTTTTTATCTGCGGCATCTTTCTTGTGCTTGATATTGGCCCACTTACTGTGTCCTGACATGGTATAACCTCATAAATAAATTCTGTTTCAGAGTTAAAGCCTATTAAAATAATCCTCACTGCTACGAAAATCAAGAGCATCTCAACTCGTCCATTTTCAAATTGAAAATATTTTTTCAATTATGGTGTAACTATATTTTTAAAGGTTTTAAGTCTGCGCTAAACTTCGCGCGCGCATAATGCGCGCGCAAAGTTTAAAGCGGTCAATTCAGGAAGTTGATGCTTCGGCAGTATCAGCGGTAATGGGTGGATTATCGGCGGGGTCGCCCTTGGCCAGGTTTTCAAATTTCTGATACTGTTCAAAAGTGCCGATGGCGGCGAGCATGTCGCCGACGGCGAACTGGAAGTCGGGTTCCGGATTGGAGATGAAATTGCCGTTGCGCATGACCCCGACTACTGAAATACCGGTTTCCGTTCTGATTCGGGAATTTTTCAGGGATATTCCGTTCAGCGGGCTGTCGTTGGGAACCAGTATCCAGTTCAGTTCAACCATGCCGATAAAGCTGCGCATACGGCTCAGCAGTTGATAATCGGGTTTGGAATCGAGCAGTGGACGGTATTGGTCGAGGCGGACTTTATCCAGATAATTCTGAATTTCAATGGTGGGTATCTGCATTTTCAGCAAGGCCTGACGGATTATTTCCAGTCCGGCTTCAAGTTTTGGCTGAACCAGTTCATAGATATTGTATTCATGAAGCATCTTCGCCTCTTCTTCAGATTCGGCGCTGGTGACTATCGGCAAATCCGGGTTCAGTCTGCGCGCGACTTTGATTACCGTCAGATTTTCGCTGAAAGAAGACGCGATCGCCAACAGAATTTTCGCGCGGCTGATGCCGGCCGATTCCAAAATTACTTCCTGATGCGGATCACCGTAAATTGAAACCAGCGATTCCTTCTGGTTGTTCTGAAATGAGCGATGATCTGAATCAATAATCAGGTAAGGCAATTGAAGCCGCTTGAACAGGACTGCCGCCGAATTTACCGCTTCGCCGTTTCCGGTGATGATGACATGATCGCGCAGGCTGGGCGGCGGAATAGTAATCGTGCTGATCGGACTTTTCCAGATGGTTTTCCGCAGCAAACTGTAAACCGGTCTGGTCAGATTGTCTAAAAGCGGACCGGACAACATCGAGCACACCACCACGCATAGAATCAGCGCGTAAACATCTTCAGTGAAAAAACCGTTAAGCTGGCCGAACTGGATTACGACAAACGCAATCTCCGAAGTTGCCATCATGCCGAACAACATTGCCACCGGAATAACGTTGCGATAACCGTATAAAGCGGTAATCGCCGCCAGAGGAATAGTTCGGGCGAGACTGGTCAGGAGCATGATTGCCAGTACCAGCCAGAAATTATCGATCAGATAATGCCAGTTCAGCAACATGCCGACGGAAACGAAGAACAGCATACTGAACAAATCGCGTACCGGCATCAGTTCGTACAGAGCTTTTTTCCCGTAATCGGAATCACTCAGGACAATTCCGGCTAGAAACGCTCCGAACGAGAAAGAGAGTTCCATCAAATTGGAAATGTAGCCGATACCGAGCCCGAGCGCGGTTACAGCGAGCAGAAAAAGTTCTTTTGAATTCCAGCGTGCGACAAATTTTATCATCCGTGGCACCAGTCGGGTACCTATGAGCATCATGAAAACCATAAAAACAGCGCCCAGCACAAGCGGCTTAAGAAACATCATCATGCCTTTGTCCAGGTTGTTGATGTTGCAAACCAGAATCATCAAAGGCACGACGGTCAGGTCTTGAACAATCGACATTCCTATCATCACCTGGCTGGACAGCGTTCCCATGTGATTTTTGCTGACCAGCGTTTTTAAAATTACTGCGGTACTGGTGGAAACAAATGCGACGCCGAAAAGCAGTGCCGCGACCGTGTCGAGCTTAAGGATTTTGCCAATTACAAAAGCAATAACCAGCGTAACCCCGACTTGAATCAGTGCGCCCCATACTGCGACTTGGCGAATCGACTTGAGGTCTTTTTTAGAAAATTCCAGTCCCATTGAAAACAGGAGCAGCGCAACACCGATATTGGCGGTGGCTTGGAAGGCCACATGCGATGAAGCGTCAAAAAATAATTTATACGGAATTCCGACTAGCGCGCCGACCAGAATATAACCCAGAATCAGCGGCTGATGAAGTTTTTTTGCCGCCAAACCTCCTCCGAGACCGGCCAGCAAAATCAGAATCAGCGCGGTTACCAATCGTTCCGGCGAAGCACCTTCGGATATTTCGGTTGCGGCAGCGATTATGAACATTATTGTGACTCCATGGCACCCAACGCCAGATGAGCGGTGATACGCCAGTTCCATTTTAAAGCTTCAAGCAGTGTCAGCAGCGGATCAGCTTCAACATCATTGCGGTTATCGCCGAAACCGGCAAAGAATGCGTCCGCCATAACATTCGCGACTTCAGTACGGCGCAGTTGCAGCAGCACAGTTTCGCTGCTGATGATATCGTCTTCAGCGCTGAAAATACAGTCGAAGTTGAAATCCGGTTCGGTTCCGCAGCTCCATTCGCATACCGCGCTGGCAGCTGACACACTCACGAAGTTGAAAAGACATGATAACTGATCCTGAGCAAGTTCATCCCGATCCAGACGTTTAAGTTCAAGGATCAATGCGATAAAAAAACGTTTTTCGATTTCGCAGATTTCCGGTATTACTTCCAAGGTACCATTGAAAAATTCCGCTTCACGCGCGGCATCGGTCATAATTCGCGCAACTTTTAAATATTCCTGAGACTCTTCCGGCATTGACAACCCCCTGAAAATGAATTTGAAATGAGTATGATAATGAACTTTTAAAATAACATTTCAAGCTGGCAAATCAATATGGACGGAGAAAACAAATTTCTGATACTGGAAAAACATGGTGTCGCAAAACAGGGACAAAAAATATTTTATCAATATCCTGGCGACAGTTGCCGAATAATGCTATTTTAAATGGTTTTAATAGTAGCGGAATGAGGACTTTTTATGAAAATAGTAGTCAGCGCGGGACCGACTCGCGAACGGATTGATGCGGTGCGTTTCATAACCAATTTTTCCAGCGGTAAAATGGGTTATGCCATAGCTGGCGCCGCCGCGACCGCCGGACATCAGGTTGTTCTGGTCAGTGGCCCGGTGACGATTGCGCCGCCACCTGGGGTGGACACCATTCGAGTTGAAAGCGCCGCAGAAATGGCAACGGCAATACATTCCAGCGCAGCAGATGCCGATGCGATAATTATGGCGGCGGCGGTCGCTGATTATCGCCCGGTCAAACAGCTGGAGCATAAAATGAAAAAGACCGACGGCAATCTGACCATTGAGCTGGAACGTACCGAAGATATTCTGAAAACACTTGGCGAACAAAAGAATCCGGACTGCATTTTGGTCGGTTTTGCGGCTGAAACCGATAACCTGCTGGAAAACGCGATTGATAAACAGAAACGCAAAAACCTGGACTGGATTGTATTAAATGATGTCAGCCGCCCGGGAATCGGATTCGGTTCTGATCAGAATGCCGTTACTTTGATCAGCCGTGACGGACGGATTATTGAACTTGATTCAGCCGCAAAATCAGTGATCGCCGCTAAAATTCTTGAATATGTGCTGGTATGAAATATGCTGAATCGTGGACGCGGCGATGTCCGTGAACAACCGTGTCAAACAGTTATTAATCCCATTATTTGCTAGCAAATTAGCATTTTGACCTATTTGCTATTCAGCGCTTTTGATGTAGTTTAACCGAAATAGTTTTCATTGTCAGAAGTGAAACAGCAACGTTAAATACAAAGTAAAAACAACAGAGGAAAATGCAAATGTTAAACGCAATCACTATTGCCACCGCCAACGCTCCTGAGGCGCAGGGCTCCCAAAACTTTTTGGTCACGATGGTTCCTTTTGCGGTAATTATTATCATCATGATCTGGATGACCAGCCGCGGACAGAAGAAACAGCAGCAGAAACGTCAACAGATGATTGACAGCCTGCAACGCGGTCAGCGGGTAATTGTCGCCGGCGGATTGTACGGTAAGATTGCTGAAATCAAAGATCAGTCATTCTTGGTCGAAATCGCTGATAGTGTCAAAATCGAAGTTGCCAAGTTCGGAATCAGCTCTGTTGTTGATGACAACGCCGTTGAAAACAAAAAATAATAATAAAGAAGAACACTAGAGATGAATAAACGGCCTTATGCTTTCAGGTTGACTGTCGCTATTATTGTGATGGCAATTTTCGGCCTTTCAATGTATCCGCTTACTCCTCGCGATTTTTACGAAACATTAAACTCTCTTGCCACAAACAGCAATGATCCGGAGATTGCCAAAGTTATTGCTGTTGCCAAGGAAAAACAGAGTGCTGACAACAGCATTTATTCGTCGCAGGCAGTACTTGATGCCGCTGACTCGCTGGGTGTAGATATGACCAGCCTAGTCAAAGGTATAGATCTTCAGGACAACCGCGATGTTATCAGTTTGGTGCGTAAGAAATCAGGCAGTTCGATCCGTTTGGGTATGGACCTCAACGGCGGTGTCGAGTTTTTGTTGGAGTTGATTCCGGAAAAGCAGGAAACTACAGGTGCCGACGGCAAGAAAGAGGTTTTTGATGCCGCCGACCGTTTTGACCATTTTCGCGATATCGCGATTGAAACCCTGCGTACCAGGATGGAAAGCCAGAAGATTTTCGAATCGGAAATTTCGCCTGCAGGCGGGCGTTTTATTTCGCTTCGCGTTCCGGTTGTGACCAAGGAGGAAAAACTCAAGCTTCTGGAACTGATAAAGATGAGTGCAAAACTGCGTTTTTGTCTGGTTCACGAAAAAAGTGATGAGTTCATCCAGGATTATCTAGCCGACCCGTCAGGTTTTATCTCTCCGATCGGATATTCGATCATGGAAACTACGGATATTCAGAAAGACAAAAAAGCGGTGAAACGCTATTATTTGGTAAAAAACAGTCCGGAAATGGATGGCAAAGGGATTGCTGAGGCATGGCCGACTACCGATGAATTCGGTCAGCGCAAAATTTTGCTTCGTTTCAACAACGAAGGCCGCCGAAAATTCGGCGAAGTTACCTCGAAAAATATTGGTCGTCTGCTGGGTATTGTCCTTGATGAAAAACTTTATTGCGCGCCGGTTATCAATGATGCTATTACTACCGGCAGTGCGGAAATTTCAGGACGATTTTCCTCAGAAGAGATACAGAATATTTCCAATGCGTTGACCAGCGGCAGTCTGCCGCTGAAAATCCGTATTGATGGAATGTTTGACACTGATCCGACACTGGGCGCCGACAACGTTCGTCAGGGCGTCTGGGCGGGCATTATTTCAATGCTGCTGGTCGGTTTGTTTATGATTTTTTATTACCGTTTGCCTGGTATTATCGGAGTGATCGGACTTCTCTGCAATTTTGTCGTTCTGCTTGGTGCCATGGCCGCTTTTGATTCAACTCTGACGCTGCCTGGTATTGGTGGGATTATTCTTGCTATCGGGATGTCGGTTGACGCCAATATTCTGATTTATGAACGTATCCGTGAAGAACTTAATTCCGGACGCAGCATTACCACGGCAATTGACAACGGTTATAGCCGGGCGTTTACCGTTATCGTCGATTCCAATTTGACGACGTTTTTTGTCGGACTGATTTTGATGTATTTCGGAACCGGCGCAGTAAAGGGGTTCGCGGTAACTCTTTGTCTGGGGATTGCTTCGTGTCTGTTTACGGCTCTTTTCCTTTCAAGACTGCTCTTTGATTTGGTTGACCGTGTCAGAACGATCAAAAAATTGTCAATGATGCGACTTTTTGAGCATCCAAATTTCCAGGTCATGAAATATCGTATTGTAGTGCTCTGGGTAGCGGTGATTTTGGTCACATTGAGTTTGGTTGCCGGACTGGTGCGCGGTACCTCGTCATTCAGCATTGATTTTACCGGTGGTCAGCAGATTACCTTTGATTATCAGGATGCCATACCCCAGAAAGATATTGAAAGCGCGCTGGTTGCCGCAGGTTACAACAATACCCGCATTGCCTATAAATCAAGCAGCGGCGGGGCCGAAAAGAAGCTGGAAATTGTAGTTCCGTCTTCCGGACATCAATCATCTGGTGATGCCGTTTCCGACAGTCATGCGATCAGCAAATTATTGACCTCGAAATTTCCTGCTGCCAAATTTTCAGGATCACAGGAAAATTCTGTTGGCGGACTGGTCGGAATGCAGTTTACCAAGATGGCGCTGCTGGCGACATTTGTCGCATTTATCGGTATCATGTTTTATGTCGCGCTGCGTTTTGAATTCAATTATGGTTTTGCCGCAGTCTTCGGACTGATTCATGATATTATTCTCAGTGTCGGTATTTACCTGGTATGCGGGCGCCAGATTTCACTGCCGGTGGTGGCTTCCGTATTGACGATTATCGGTTATTCGATCAACAACTCGATTGTTATCTTTGACCGGGTGAGAGAAAATGAGAAACTCGGAGTCGATTCGTCATTCTGGAATGTTATTGATTTGAGCGTTAATCAAACCTTGAGCCGAAGCGTTTTGACTTCCGGAACAACACTCTTGGTGTTGTTGATAATGTTCTTCTTCGGTGGAGTTTCGATCAATGATTTCGTCTTTATGATGGGTATCGGGGTGGTCGTCGGGTTCTTCTCATCGATGTATATCTGTACGTCTTTGATTGGAGTATGGCATGGCGATAAGAACGTTCAGAAGTCACTGATAAAGTAAATCGTTGATATCAGCGATCATTACAGAAGAATGCGCGGCACTTGTTGTCCGCGCATTTTTTATACCCAGGCATCTCTGATCAGTTTAGCGGTGGTTTCAAGCGCTTCCGGAACTACTCGTGAATCGCCGATTACCGGCATAAAGTTGCAGTCGCCAACCCAGCGTGGAACAAGATGCATGTGAATGTGGTCGGCAATACCGGCGCCTGCAGCTGGTCCCAAATTGAATCCGACGTTATACCCGTCGGGGTGCATGAGTTTGTCTAGAACGTTCTTGGCATCTACGCCTAAATCCATTATTTCCAGGCGTTCGGTCTTGGTCAGAACAGCGATATCGGCGACATGACGGTAAGGTGCGATCAGCAGATGACCTGAATTATAGGGGTAGCGGTTGAGTATAACAAAGACTTGTTTTCCGCGATGGACAATTAATTCTTCTTCCGGATAGTGTTTGGCAGGTTTTTTTTGATCGCACATGAAACAGCGTTTCTCTTTTTTTTCACGGATAAATTTTATACGCCAAGGTGCCCAAAGTGGTCGGTTCTCTTTCATAAATGCTCCTTAAAAAATTTCAAAATTCATGATCTCAGTTTGTAAATTAAACTCTAGAAACTATATTCTATTCTTTTAAATATAAATCACAGCCAACAAATAACAATAACACGAGGTTTTGGAAAATGAAAAAAGAAATTCACCCGAAATATGAGGATGCAAAGGTGATCTGCGCCTGTGGCGAAGTTTGGGAGATTAAATCCACTCGTCCGGAAATTCGCGTGGGTATCTGCGCCAAATGTCATCCGTTTTTTACTGGGAAACAGAAATTTGTCGATACTGCCGGTCGCGTTGAACGTTTTCGTCAGCGTTATGGTGCGGGCAAAGCTGCGAAGTAAGCATTTTAATTTGAAACCTGCATGTTTTTTTTTGAATTCATGCAGGTTTTTTGTTTTCTCGGGATATCCTTTATATGACTCCGGAAGATATCGAACACTATATTGAAAAACTGCGCGTTCGTGCCGCTGAACTTGAAATCAAGCTGAATGACCCGTCGATTTATTCACGGCCTGCCGAATGTAAGCAGGTTTCACGGGAACACCTCAAGCTCGTCCAGTTGTTTGAAAATTATGAGCGCTGGTGCAATGCAGTCCGTAGACTTGATGAAAACCGGAAGATGCTTGGTGATGAAAAGGATGCCGAGTTGATCGAGATGATTGAATCGGATATTGAGTCGTTGGAAACCGAGATTAGGCAGCTGGAAGATATTATCAAGCTCGCGCTGTTGCCTCCGGATATCAATGAATCTCGAGACGTGATTATTGAAATACATCCGGCCGCCGGCGGCGAAGAGGCGGCACTTTTTGCCGGAGAGCTTTATCGGGCGTATCAGAAATTTGCCGACAGCCAAGGCTGGAAAGTTGAAACCCTTGATTTTGCGCAAAGCGATTTGGGCGGAATCAAAAACGTGGCATTCTCGATTGACGGGGATGATGTTTTTGCGACAATGAAATTTGAGTCCGGCGTACATCGGGTTCAAAGAGTTCCTGCCACTGAATCCGGAGGAAGAATTCATACTTCTACGGTCACGGTTGCGGTATTGGCTGAAGCTGAGGAGGTCGAACTGGAAATCAAGCCTGACGATTTACGGTTTGATGTTTTTCGTTCATCAGGCCCCGGAGGACAGTGTGTCAATACTACTGACTCGGCTGTGCGGGTAACTCACATACCGACAGGATTTTCAGTAGCCAGTCAACAGGAAAAATCTCAGCATCGCAATAAAGAGATTGCCATGCGGATTCTGCGTGCCCGCCTGCTTGAGAAGCTCCAGCAGGAAGAGTTGGCCAAGCAGGCAGCCGATAAGCGGGCTCAGGTTGGAACCGGCGACCGCAGTGAGCGTATCCGTACCTATAATTTTCCGCAAAACCGAGTGACTGATCACCGTTATAATATTTCATTTTTCGATCTTCCCGGTCTGATGGAAGGTAATTTTCACACTTTACTCGCAGAGACCAGGATCGCCGACGCTGAACAAAAATTAAGTACTGCGTTGTCTGGATAATTCAACGACGACTTTTTCAGAATCAATCAGAAAATCTATTATTTTATTTGAAATAGAGAAATTTCACGGCATATTAACACTTTGTTTTTTATTATGTATAACAGTTTTAATTAACCATAAAGTTGAGAGGTAAAAAATGTCACTACATGCAAGCCTGAAGATTGGCGGCAAGATCAAGAAAAAAAGAAATGTGATGAAACGTTTTGAGCGTATTGATGTTCTGCTCAAAGAAAAACGCATAGCTGAAGAGCAAGTTTTTGCATTACCGAAAACCAAGCCGGTTGAATAAATCTGCTTATTTATTTTAAAAAAACGGGATCACGTAGGTGATTCCGTTTTTTTTTGTTTCCGTGCGGTCAGTTTTTTGTGATTGAACGTAACCACGCAATTTCCTGTTGCCATAAGGTCGGTTCAATAGTTTCCAGGATCAGGGGAATGCCGTCAAAGCGCGAATCCCGCATAATGTATTGGAAAACATTTTCACCGAGCAATCCTTTGCCGAGTGAATTGTGGCGGTCAACGTGGCTTTCAAAGTTTGATTTTGAATCATTAAGATGCATTCCGCGAAGCCACTTAAAACCGACTATCCGTTCAAATTCGGCAAAGGTGCGTTCACAATCCTCTGTGGTTCGCAAATCATAGCCGGCGGCAAAAGTGTGGCAGGTATCAAGACATACTCCGACGCGACTCTGATCTTTAACTTTTTCAATTATTTGAGCGAGATGTTCAAATTTGAATCCGACATTTGAGCCTTGCCCCGCAGTGTTTTCAATAACTGCGGTCACTTCCGGAACCTCATGATGGGCGATATTGATTGATTCGGCAATCCGCGAAAGGCATTCCTGCTCGCTGATTTGTTTCAAGTGTGCTCCTGGATGGAAATTCAAATAGATCAAGCCAAGCTGATGACAGCGGTGCATTTCGTCGATAAACGCCTTCCGGGATTTCTCAAGACCTTCCGAAGTGGGCTGTCCGAGATTAATCAGGTAACTGTCGTGAGGAAGAATTGACTGCGGTGGAAAATTCAATTTTTGACAATTCGCCTTGAATGCGTCGATACTCTGCTGCCTGAGCGGCGCAGCCCGCCATTGCTGCTGATTTTTGGTAAACAACGCAAAGGCGTTCGCACCGATAGCATCTGCATTCAACGGAGCGTTTTCCACGCCTCCGCTTGCGCTGACATGAGCTCCGATATACTTCATAGTTATTCCTCGCCGGTATAAATTTCGCAGTTTTTGATTATTTCATCGAGCACTGCCCAAAAATCACCAAGTCTTTGTTCTTCCCGCTGTGCTTTGTCTAATGCTACCGCAGTTGCCGGCTGGTCTGGAGCAAAAACTGTGCAACTGTCAGGCACTTGCTCAGATGACAAATCGAAGGTTCCGATATTGCGAGCGATATTAATGGTTTCATTTTTATCCATTCCAATCAGCGGGCGTAAAACCAGAGTTGAAATCGCTTCATCAATGGTACCAAGATTGGTGATGGTCTGACTGGCTACTTGTCCTACCGATTCACCGGTAACCAGAGCTCGTGCTCCGCAAAGCGACATCAGCTTTTCCGCGATGCGGAACATCATCCGGCGATAAAGCACGGTACGCAAACGCGGATTGCAGTTGTCTCTGATCGCTTTCTGGATTTCAACCAGGTTACAGAGAAATAATTTTCCGGGATGCTGGTGGCGGTTCAGCACATCGGCAATTCTTTTGACCTTGGAACAGGTTTCGGGCGGCGTATATGGCGAACTATGAAAAGTGACAAAATGAACCCGGCAACCGCGCTTCAGCAGCATGCTGCAGGCGACCGGGGAGTCAATGCCCCCCGATAAAAGAGCCAATACCGGCGGATTACTGCCGACCGGAAGACCTCCCGGTCCTTTCTGTCGTTCGAAATAGACGAAAGCAAATTCATCCCGTACTTCGCAAAAAACCGTGATGTCGGGGTGATTCAAGTCGACGTAAAGGCCCTCGTTTTGGTTGAACTCGCGATCAATTACTTCCGCGATATCGATTTCAATCTCTTTGGAACGCAAAGGAAATTTTTTGTCGCTGCGGCGTGCTCTTACTGCAAAAGAGACGCGTTCCTGTCTGGCAAATCGTCTGGCAAAGATTTCTCGCGCTTTACTGGCTACCGTAGCGCGGATAAATTCCATGTTTGCCGGCCCCATGATTACCGGGGAGAACGATTCAATGCCAAAAGCATAATTGAGATAACGGTCTATTCCGGTAAGTTCTTCAGAAGAGAAAAATTCCCGGTCGCGTCTTTCAATCCAGATCCGTCCGCGAACTTTGGAAATTCGCAGATCAGGAATGCTGCGAAGCAGATAACGGAGATTTTCGATCAATTGATTTTCAAACATGTGCCGGTTATTGCCTTTGGTGGCAATTTCATGGTAACGGCATATTACTGCATTGTACATGTGATCATTCCTGTATTTTGAATCCAAGCCCGGATAGTGTCTTGCGCAATGCCGGAGACATGCGCCCGCGCACGGAATAAGCATAAAATTCGCGACGCAACGGATAATCGCCGCGTTGCTTTTCGAATGTTGATGGGGAATTGAGCAAACGTGTACTATCTTCAGCCAGATTATATGACTGACTGACCACGGTCAGCAGGTCACGTTCAAAATTTCCGGAATCAACTGCGGTTATTATTGAGTTGGGGGGTGACGGAACGTCGTCAGGATACCAGTTTTTCAGTGGGAGGTTAAACAAGTCGGCCACGGCATTAACGCTCATAGCGGTACCGTTAGCTTTTCCGTCAGTTGAATATCCGGCAATATGCGGTGTCGCGAAATCCAACATTTTCATCAGTTCCTGATCAATATCCGGCTCGTTTTCCCAAACGTCAAGAACTGCTCCGGATAATTTGCCGGAACTTAACGCATATATCAACGCTTCGCCATCGCATACCTCGCCGCGTGACGAATTGATAAAAAAAGCACCCTGCTTCATTCTGGAAAAGAATTCATTGTCTGCCAGGTAATACGTCGGGTAATCGCCATCATCAGCGAGCGGCACATGCATAGTTATGATGTCTGCTTCTTTTATCAGTGCGCCAAGTGAGGTGAATTGCGAATCTCCTTCTTTGGCCGCACGTGGCGGGTCGTTCAAAATAACCTTCATTCCGAGCGCATCGGCAATTTTAGCTACTTTGGTACCGACATTTCCGACGCCGATAATGCCGAGCGTTTTTTCATGAAGTTTAAATTTATATTTTACCGCCAAATTCAATAATGCGGAAGTTAAGTATTGGGCAACTGAACCGGAATTACAGCCAGGCGCATTAGTCCAGGCAATACCGTTTTTATCCAGATATTCGGTATCGATATGATCATATCCGATGGTAGCTGTAGCAATAAATTTTACATTTGAGTCTTTAAGCAGTGCGGCGTGGCATTTAGTGCGGGTACGGGTAATCAGCGCATCGGCATCGTGAACATCGGCGGCGGCGGTCTTCGCGCCCGGCAAATAGACGACTTCGGCATAAGGTTCTAAAACACCTTTGAGAAAGGGGATTTTATCATCAGCGACAACTTTCATTGATTACCTCATCATCTTCAATGCTTCGCGCCCGGTTATGCCGGGAGTTATTCCGGCTTCGGCAGCGGCGGCACTGACTTTTTTTACGGTTGCGTTCAGCATATCATCATAATTTTTGACTCCGCTGACAATCGCGACGATTTCCCCGAGGCGGTCGGCTGTTTCAACGCTGAAATAACCGCAACCCAAAAAACCACGTGCGGCGTTAATCAGCAAAATATTGGCAGATGCTGTAGGAATTGAATATCCAGTAAATTCAATGCCGTCGATATTAAGTTTTTCCATAGTATTTTCTCCATTAAATCAAAGTCCACAAATTAACTTGAACTCTGGGCAAATACAAATTGGCTGGATTAAAATACTGCTGATTTCGACAAGTTGCTAAAAGCTGGCAAGAACCGCAGATAATGCTATATTAAACGAATTATTTTTTTAATTAAAACCCAATGAAGAGAAAGAGAGAAGTAATAAAATGAAAAGTTATCAACATGTCGTGATTCCGCCAGGCGAAAAAATCACTCTTGCCCAAGACGGCAAGCTAAACGTTCCGGATAATCCGATTGTTGCTTATATCGAGGGAGACGGGATCGGCGGGGATATTACCAGTGCCTCCATGCGGATGTGGAATCATGCCATTGAAAAAGCATACGGCGGTAAACGAAAAATTTCCTGGATGGAAGTGTTTGCCGGTGAAAAGGCCAATCGGGTATATAATGAGCAGGTATGGTTGCCGCAGGACACGATCGAAATTATTAGCGAATACCTGATCGCAATCAAGGGTCCTTTGACTACTCCGGTCGGAGGGGGGATACGTTCTTTGAATGTGGCATTGCGTCAGCAGCTGGATCTTTATGCCTGTGTTCGTCCCGTACAGTATTTCAGCGGAGTACCTTCGCCAGTCAAGCATCCTGAAAATACCGACATGGTGATTTTTCGTGAAAATACCGAAGATATTTATGCTGGTATTGAGTGGGCGGCAGATTCTCCTGAAGTCAAAAAAGTCATCTCCTTTTTGCAGAATGAAATGGGGGTGAAGAAGATTCGCTTCCCTGAAAGTTCAGCCATCGGTATCAAGCCGGTTTCCAGAGATGGTTCCGAAAGATTGATTCGTTCCGCGATCAATTATGCAGTTGCTCAAAAGCGGCGCAGTGTTACTCTGGTGCATAAAGGTAATATTATGAAATTTACTGAAGGCGGATTCAAAAACTGGGGATATGACCTGGTGCGCCGTGAATTTTCGGATGTCGCGGTCGGCTGGGATGACTGCGGAGGGAATCCGCCGGCCGGCAAAATTTTGGTCAAAGATTGTATCTGTGACGCATTTTTACAGCAGATACTGACCCGGCCTGAAGATTATGACGTGATTGCCACACTCAACCTTAACGGCGATTATGTTTCCGACGCGCTTGCGGCTTGTGTCGGCGGTATCGGGATTGCGCCCGGCGCCAACATTAATTATTTGACCGGACATGCTGTATTTGAGGCAACCCATGGGACCGCCCCCAAATATGCCGGGATGGACAAAGTTAATCCTTGTTCGCTGGCACTTTCCGGAGAAATGATGTTGCGTCATATCGGCTGGGAAGAGGCTGCGGACTTGCTGATTCATGGCATTGAGCGCAGCATATCACAAAAAATTGTTACTTATGATTTTGCCCGCCTGATGACGGGTGCAACCGAAGTATCGTGTTCAAAATTCGCGGAAAATGTGATCCAAAACATGTAAATTCATGAGGTGATTTATGAAGTTGTCTTCAATTCTCAATCCGCATCTTATTTTTAATGTGGAAACCGGTGGCGGACGCAAGGCAATTTATGAAACCATTGTCAATAAAGTGATCAGTGGCACGGAGTTGACTCTTAATCCGGAAGAACTGGCTACACAGATGATTGAAAGAGAAGATTCAATCATGATTCCTTACGACGGTGTGGCGTTGCCGCATTTGAGACTCTCCCAAATCGAGGATCTTTATGTCGCCGTCGCTATTCTCAATGAACCGGTCAGGCTCAAAGAAAATGATGCCGCCCCTTCAAGAGTCGTGATTATGTCGTTGATTTCGGAAAATACTTCTGATACTTATCTGAAAATGTTGACCGCTTTTGCCAAATATCTGGCGGTACCGGAAAATCTCGACAAAATATCGAAATGCCGTGATGGTGAAGAAGTATTGGCCCATCTTGATCGTGACGGTGTCCGTCTGAAAAAAGATATTACCGCTGAAGATATCATGTCCTGTGCAACCGAACCGGTAACCCCGGGAACTCCGCTTCAAGAAGCGTTAGACCGTTTTGTCCGTGACCGTACTGACTCGTTGCCGGTGGTTGGACCGGACGGAACATTTTTCGGAATGATCAATGCTGCGGAAGTGATCCACAGATCAATTCCGGAATATCTGTTTATGATGAAAAATGTTAATTTTTTGAATAACTTCGAACCATTCAATAAGATTTTCCACGAAGAATATTCACAGATGGTCAATGAATATATAACCCCGGCCCAAAAGACTATTTTGCCTTCGGCGTCGCTGATTCAGTTTACCATCAGTCTGGTTCGCGGGGAAGCTCAAACCATTGCGGTGGTTGATGAAAAAAATCAATACAAGGGCATGATAACCATCGCAGATATTATGACCAAAATTTTAAGAGGATAAAATGAATTTCACTTTTTGGTTCGGAACTATCGTGTTCCTCGGTACTTATATTGTAATTGCCTCAGAAAAAATCAATAAAACCGCTGCCGCAATGTTTGGCGCTTCCATCATGTTGCTGTTCATCCTGCCAGGTCCGGCTCACCATGCCCCGGAAAAGCTAGATTCGGAAGTCGGTCAGCATATAGAGGCTGTTTCGGCACCACAAATACCGGTGTCTCCGGAAATTACAGGGCATCAAGATCTGTATTCAAAACTGGACACTTATTCGCGATATGTCAATTTCGACGTTATTTTCACACTGGTCGGAATGATGATTCTGGTCAATATCCTGAGCGGCACCGGGTTGTTTCAGTATGTGGCGATTAAAAGTGCGAAAATTGCCAAAGGATCACCAATACGAACTCTGATTTTGCTCGTGATTTCCACGTCGGTACTTTCGGCGTTTCTGGATAACGTGACCACGATTCTGCTGGTCGCACCCGTAACGTTGGTGGTGGCGGCGGAGTTGGGCGTTCCGGTAATGCCGTTTTTGATGGCGGAAACTATGGCCTCAAATATCGGCGGTACCGCAACCTTGATCGGGGATCCGCCGAACCTGATAATTGGTTCGGAAGCTAATCTCAGTTTTATGAATTTTATTGTCAACATGTCGCCGACTGTGATTATTGTGATGGTGATTTATTGTGCGGCGTTATCGTTATATTACAGTAAACGTATGAAAGTGACAGTCGAACAGCGCGCGCGGGTGATGGAAATTAACGAAAAAGCAGCGATTACTGATCCTGTCAACATGAAACGTGGCGGGATTGTCATGACATTGACTATTGTCGGTTTTTTGCTCCACGGTATGCTTGGTATTCAACCCAGTGTGGTGGCGATGGCCGGAGCCGCGCTTGGGTTGGTCGTCTGCAAGGTCAATCTTGACCATATGCTGGAGAAAGTTGAGTGGAACACACTGTTCTTTTTTCTCGGTCTGTTTGTGATAGTTCGCGGCGCCGAGGAAGTCGGTCTGATGTTGGAATTCGGCAAAGTGTTGAATTTCATGACTGGCTGGAATCCGCTGTTGATTATCATGACTATCATGTGGCTCAGCGGAATAGCGGCAATGCTGATGAATAATGTTTCATATACGGCGGCCATGGTCAGTATCGTTTCGGCATTTATCGCGGCTACTCCGGTTTTTGCCGGTAATCCCGAAATGACTCGTCTGTTGTGGTGGGCGTTGGCGCTCAGTGTTTGCTTGGGGGGTAATGGTGCGCTGACCGGCGCTGCGGCCAATATGGTAACTGTCGGCATTGCCTCAAAGGCGGGCGTGAATATCAGTTACGGCAGTTTCATGCGCTATGGCATACCGGTGGCTGCGGGCAGTATGGTGATTGCCTCGCTGGATATCGCTTTTCGTTATTTCTTCATTATCGGGAAATAAAACACGTGTCAGTAATTAGAGTCAAAGCAGTCAGAAACGCTGATCTCGAACAGATCATGGCGTTGTATAAAGATGCCGGATGGTGGAACGAATCTTTTGGAAACGGCGAATTCATTCCTCAGATCATCCGGCGTTCAACTGTTTTTGTGGCCGCTTATGAAGGAACACAGATCGTCGGTATGGGACGCGCTATTTCAGATGGCGTCAGCGATGCCTATATTCAGGATGTTGTGGTGTTGCGTAGTCATCGCGGGCAGGGTATCGGCAAAATGCTGGTGCTTGAAATTGTCCGACGCCTGAAAAAACGCAGCATTGACTGGATTGGGTTGATCAGCACTCCCGGGTCTGAAGGATTTTACCGATCGATGGGTTTTGAAGTTATGCCATCGCATTCCCCGATGCTTTTGCTGCCGTCGGAATAAAAATGATGAATGATTTTTTGAAATTCGATCGGGAACATCTTTGGCATCCCTACACCTCAATGCTCAATCCGTTGCCGGTTTTTGCCGTGGAATCGGCTGCCGGTGTCCGCATCCGATTGACAGACGGACGCGAACTGATTGACGGCATGTCCTCGTGGTGGGCGGCAATTCACGGTTATAATCATCCGGTACTGAATCACGCTCTGACTGTACAGATGGCAAAAATGGCGCATGTGATGTTCGGCGGCCTGACTCACCGCCCGGCGGTTGAACTGGCGGAACGTCTGCTTGCTTTGACTCCGGACGCGCTTCAATGTGTGTTTCTTGCCGATTCCGGCTCGGTCAGCGTGGAGGTAGCTATAAAAATGGCGTTACAATACCAGCTTGCCGCCGGCTTCCCGAAACGCAAACGCCTTTTGACGGTGCGCTCAGGTTATCATGGCGATACTTTCGGGGCAATGGCCGTTTGTGATCCGGTTACCGGAATGCATTCGATGTTTCACGGCGTACTGGTCGAACACTTTTTTGTGGAGGCGCCGCAGTGTGGTTTTGACACGGAATGGGATGAAAAATATATTGCGGAACTGAAAGACACGTTATATGCAAATCGTGAAGAAATTGCCGCGGTGATTCTGGAACCGATTGTCCAGGGCGCGGGCGGAATGCGCTTTTATTCACCGCATTACCTGCGCAGATTACGGGAATTGTGTGATAAAAACGGTATCTTGTTGATTTTTGATGAAATCGCCACTGGCTTCGGGCGCACCGGAAAAATGTTTGCGCTGGAACATGCTGACGTAACTCCGGATATTATCTGCGTCGGCAAAGCACTGACCGGCGGCTACATGACGCTGGCGGCGACGATTACCACGCGCTCTGTCGCGGATATGATTTCCGGCGGTGCTCCGCCCGAGTTTATGCATGGCCCGACATTTATGGGTAATCCGTTGGCTTGCGCGGTGGCCAACGCCTCCATTGATTTGCTGACTTCCGGCGACTGGCAACGTCGCGTGCTGGATATTGAAACGCAGTTGCGTAAAGAGTTGTCTCCCGCTTCAGAACTGCCCGAAGTGGCTGAAGTCAGGGTGCTCGGTGCTATCGGCGTGATTGAAATGAAATCTCCGGTTAATATGTCAGTAATGCAATGTCGTTTAGTTGATAACGGTGTTTGGGTTCGACCTTTCGGTAAACTGGTTTACGTGATGCCGCCTTACATAATTAATGCAGACGAATTGAGTTTTTTGATATCGGCGTTGCTTAAAGTTATTTCCTGAAATTCACGCGCGCATAATGCGCGCGCGAATTTTAAAAGGCAGTTTTTGACCGTTTTGCAATTCCGCAGGATGTTGATAAAATCGGTCTTTGCGTGAATTTATTAGGGTTGTGGATTGAAAATGTCCGAAACCCTGGACTTCGTTACCAGTCAAGTTCTATTACGGAAAAATATGCTCGCAACCCGATGCGCTTACGTTTTTTTCTAAAAATATCATAATTTCTTTTTTATTGAGTTGACATTTCCAGTTAAGTCAATATAATACCTGCACAAACGGATAATTAACTTCAGGAGGAGTGCCATGGCCACAATTTGTCCTTATTGCAATATGGAAGTAAGTGAAAGCGCGATTGAAGCAGATGACGGATGCTGCCCGGAATGCGGGTCAGTTGTTACGTTATCACAAATTTTTGATGAAGAAATGGAAGTGTTGGAAGATGATTTCGACACTGACATTGATGAAGACGATGACTTGCTTGGTGATGAGTTTGAAGACGATGATTTTCTTGACGGAGACTTAGAGGATCTGGATTTCGATGATCTCGATGAAGATTTTGATTCTTGAGCATTATATTATTGTTTTCGAGAGGCAGCCTTTGAATTAGGCTGCCTTTTTTATTCTCCTTTCGGTGATTTTGTATATAGGGCGCTTTGCCCTTTAGAAATAATTATACCACGGAAAAATCATCTTTAAACCCCATTTATACCGGAAGAAATTGTCAAGATTGGTAAAATATTGCGCATTGGCATGTTTTTAGGTCTTTTCGGCGTCATGAAAATCTGTCTGA
>Ga0172377_10002408_pt1 | contig 19061 bp, 12 predicted proteins | sample Pumphouse3metaG_FD_119749 | JGI IMG/M metagenome (GOLD analysis project Ga0172377, IMG submission 119749) | Leachate microbial communities from a municipal landfill in Southern Ontario, Canada - Pumphouse #3 metaG | ecosystem: Engineered > Solid waste > Landfill > Unclassified | place: Canada...
AACCACCCTTGATGGCGTTGGTGAACGAATAGTACGATCCCCGCTCAAGCGGCTCGATCTCGATGAGTACACGGGCATACTGGCCATGGCCGCCACTCTGCTTCTTGTGTGAGTACTCGGCGACGCCGCTCTTCTTGCTGATCGTTTCCCGATAGGCGACACGAGGCAGCTTGGTATGGATGTTGATCTTCTGCTTGTCCTTGATCTTGTCAAGGATCATATTCAGATGCAATTCACCCATGCCGGCTACAACGTTTTCCTTGGTCTCCTCGTTGAACTTGATGCGGAACGTAAGGTCCTCTTCGGTAACCTTGTGCAACGCTTCGTTCATCTTGACTTCGCTCTTCTTGTCATCCGAGCTGATCGCCAGGCTATAGATGGGTTGGGGGAAGGCTAGGGGCTTGAAGTGCAGTTTCAGCTCGGAACCTTCGATCAGTGTGGCATTGGTGGTGGCAATATTGCTCTTGGCGATTACGCCGATGTCCCCTGCAACCAGTGCATCCGTATCGATGAGCTTCTTTCCTACCAGGCGATATACCTTGCCCGGGCGTTCCTTGCGGCTGAGTTCGGGATTATACAGTTCGGTATCGCCCTTGATGGTGCCACGCAGAACCTTGAGGAAACTCAGCTTGCCACTGAACTGATCGATGGTGGTCTTGAACACCACCGCCGCAGCGCTTCCTTCGGCTGTGATGGGGAATTCGACGGCAGAACCATCCGCTCCAACAGCCCAGTCAAGCTTTCCGATCGGTTTGGGGAAGTTGTTGCGAATGAAATTCAGCAGGCTGGTGATGCCCGAACCCTGCTCACCGGCTCCGCAGAACACCGGTACCACGCGATTATCGTTCATGCCTTCCCTGAGGCCCCTGCGAATCTCGTCGCTGTCCAGCGTACCTGCCTCAAAGTACTTCTCGATGAGATCGTCTGCACCTTCTGCTGCATTCTCGATCAGGTCGTTGCGGTATTGCTCCACAAAATCGGCCAGGTCGGAAGGGATTTCGCCAACAGTCTCCTTGCCATTCTTGTCCAAGAAATAGGCTTTGTTCTCAATCAGATTGACAACACCGGTGAACTCCTTGCCGCTTCCGATGGGAATGGCGACCGGAACAAAAGCGGTCTTGAAGGTCTCCTTCAGGTTGTCCAAAACACGGGTATAATCAGCGCGGTCCCTGTCCATCTTGTTGATGAACACAGCTCGCGGCTTGTTTCTCTCATCAAGGTAGCGCCAGAGTTTGATTGTCTCAATCTGTGCCCCGTCGCGTCCGTCTACGACCATGAGGGCTGTCTCGCAGGAGCGGAATCCGCAAATGGTCTCGCCGATGAACCCTGCGGTTCCCGGAGTGTCTATGAAATTGAGTGTCTTTCCTTCCCAGTTCAGGGAAGCGAGGGATGCGTGGATGGAAATCTTGTGGTTGATTTCCTCTTCAGTAAAGTCGCTGGTGGTTTTTCCGCTAGCTACTGTTTCTGCCCGGGAAATCACATTTGCGTAGAACAACATCTGTTCAACCAGTGTGGTTTTCCCGGTTTCGTTGTGGCCGATGACGGCGACATTCCTCAAGTCTGTGCTTACAACGCTCATAATTCCTCCTTCGATCACCCTGAGAAGCGGTGGTGATCCAGAACGCATGAACCAATGGTAAGCCCCATAATCCCATATGTCAAAAGAATTCTTTGGACGCACAAAAAAGGCAGACGCCAAATCAGAGGCGTCTGCCTATGCATCAAAGAGAAAAAATGCGCTGGTTTCCCTAGCGGGTCATGCTGACATTCACATCAATGATATGGCCGATGTCCTGCTTCAATTTGTAGGCAAACTGATCCATTACGGTCACATCATTGGGAAGCTTGTCCCCGTCTTCGCAGAAGAATGTCCAGCAGGGAACATCGAGTGCAGCACTGATCTTCTCAATGGTTGCAAATGACGGTGCCTTCCTTGATGTCTCGATCTCCGTAACGAATGAAGTGGAAACGCCAATCCTCTCTGCAAGTTGTGCCTGTGTCAAAGACAGCTTGCGTCTGCGTTCCTTGAGATTTCTTGCGAAAATGTCCTGCAAATTGTAAGTTCTCGCCATGTTGTACTCCTCTGTTGTATATGCAATTTCCCAGACTGTTTGCTTTCGTGAACCTTCACTACCTCCCACAGTCCTTTATTTTCACTGGTTATAATACAATATAGCCATGTATTGTAACTTGGCGCAAGGTTTCGGTCCGTCGATTTGACCAATTTCGGTACTATCAGCGTGTTTTCGGTTCGTAGTGGTCAAACTCCATGGAGAAGGTGCCTCTTCCCTGTGTTGCCGATCGGAGAGCCGTCGAATACCCAAACAACTGGGCCAAGGGGGCCTGGGCATGGATTTGCTCACTGGCCGGCCTGCTCTCGATGCTGTGCACCAAACCGTTCCTGCTGGTAACTGAGGAGATGGCCTCACCCACATACTGCGAAGGCACGATGACCGTCAGCTTCATCACCGGTTCCATCATGACAGGATCGGCCGTTCTGGCAACCTTGTCGAAGCACATGGCTGCACACGCCTCAAAAGCAAAGGTGGAAGCGGTCAACTCATTGTACTCGATGGAGGTGACATCCACTTCCAGATCGCAGACCTCATATCCGTACTGGATGCCGCCCTTGAATGCATTCGTGATGCCTCGCTTGATGGCATCATAATACTCGTCAGCCATACCACGCACCTTTGCGCTGCACACATAGCGGTTGCCGCTGCCACTGGGAAGCGGTTTGATGGTGATGCCCAAACCAGCCGCATTCTCCTTGCCTGCCAGTACCTTGGAGAAAGTCTCGGTACCGGTTGAGCGCTTGCTGACCGATTCACGGTAGGTAACCTGCGGTTTGCCCACCCTTGCCTGAATCTTCATTTCCTTGGTAAGACGGGTTACCAACACATCCAGATGCAACTCACCCATGCCGCTGATCACCAGCTGGCCGGTTTCCTCGTCATCGCGGTAGGTGAAGGTGGGATCTTCCTGGGCAAGGATGGATAGGGCAGCGCGAAGCTTGTCCCCATCGCTGAGGGTATTCGGTTCGATTGCCACGGAGATGACCGGGATGGGGAAGTGCATCTCTTCGAGGAGAATCTGTGCACCTTCACTGCCGATGGTATCTCCTGTCCGCCCTTCCTTGAAACCGATGATCACCCCGATGTCACCCGCTTCGAGTTCACTCAGTTCCTCGCTGCGATTGGCATGCATGCGCAGAATGCGGTTGACGCGCTCGCGCTTCTTCTTGGTGATGTTCATCAGGGCAGTGCCCTTGCGGATGGTTCCGTTGTACACCCTGATGAAGGTCATCGGACCGGATTCGCGATCGACCTGGATCTTGAAGATCAGGGCCAGCGGCGGTTTTTCCTTGGCATACGGGATTTCGACAGGTTTCTCAGTCTTGAGGTGAATCCCGTTGATCGGGGGAACTTCGGAAGGGGAGGGCAGGTAGTCGACGATCCCGTCGAGCAGAGCCTGCACCCCGATATCCTTGAGCGAAGAGCCGACAAAGACCGGCAAGGCCAGCCGTTCGATCGTTGCTTGCTTGATGGTTCTCTTGATGAGGTCGATGCCGATCGGTTCTCCGGAGAAGTAGAGCTCAGTGATCTCATCGCTGAAGGAGGAGACACTGTCTATCAGCTTGTCATACCACAGTTCAGTCTCTTCGACCATGGAAGGGGGAACTGCTTCTTCGGTGAAGGTCTTGCCCTGGTCATCCTGACTGTAGACTAGATACGTCTTGGTCAACACATTGATGATGCCGCTGAAATTCTGTTCGGAACCGACTGGAATGAAAAGCGGGATCGGATTCGCACCAAGTTTGGTCTTGATCTCGTTGACCGCCTCCGCATAGTTTGCCCCCAGTCGATCCATCTTGTTGATGAATGCAATGCGGGGAACGCGGTAGGTGTCGGCCTGCCGCCAAACCGTCTCTGTCTGGGGTTCCACCCCTCCTACGGCACAAACCACCATGACCGCACCATCCAGGACGCGAAGGGATCGCTCCACCTCAGCGGTGAAATCCACGTGTCCCGGGGTATCTATGATATTGATCTGGTAATCCTTCCAAAAGCAGGTGGTTGCCGCGCTGGCAATGGTGATGCCCCTGTCCTGCTCCTGTTCCAGGAAGTCCATGGTAGCTTCGCCATTGTCCACCTCCCCAATCCGGTGGTTCTCTCCGGTATAGTAGAGAATCCGTTCGGTGGTGGTGGTTTTGCCTGCATCGATATGTGCCATAATGCCGATATTTCGTGTCATCTTCTCGTTCATGCTGTAAATCCTTCAACCAATCTGTGCAACGATATCACACATGGACTTGATAATCAACGAGAGGGACGACTGAGCAGAATACGCAAGGAGTTCAGCACCGCAACGATGGTCAGACCCGTATCGGCAATGACAGCCATCCACATGGAAGCGAAGCCCAGAGCACCCAGCACCAGGGCAAGTGCCTTCACCGATAGTGCAAGCACGATATTCTGCCGTACAATGGATGCACTCTTCCGGCTTATGTCCAGCAGTCGGGTGACAACCGAAAGATCATCCCTGAGGATGACGACATCGGCACTCTCGATTGCTGCATCACTTGCTTTGGCACCGAAGGCAACACCAACCTTGCTTGAAGCGAGCGAGGGGGCATCATTGATCCCATCCCCGATGAAAACAAGGTTCGGATGCTCTTGTGCGAGTATCTCGAGCTGCTGTTGTTTCTGGTGCGGAAGCAGGCCTGCATACCATCCATCGAGACCGAGGGAATCACTGACCTTTCGGGCCTGGGCCTCCGTATCGCCGCTGAGCATGATGATGGTGCGGATTCCCAGACCCCGGAGGCCTTGCATCATGGAAGGAGCGCTGCTTTTTTGCGTATCCTCCAGCAGGAAAACTGCCTCAACTTTGCCCTCAATAGCCAGATGGATGGATGTCTGCACATTGGATTGTGAGCCCAGGGGAATCTTGAGATCATGCATCAGTGCAGCATTCCCTGCGGCGATGCCCAGCCCGTCGACGGTAGCCGTAAGTCCCTTTCCGGCAAACTCCTTGACTTCAGTGGCTTCGAACTGGGTCGACACTGCGTCGAATGCCCTGGCCAAGGGGTGCGTGCTTTGGCGCTCCACCGAGGCAGCAAGTGCGAGCAGATAGGAATCTTCGAAGGGGGAGTCGTCAGGTTTCTGGATTCCAGTCAGAGAGAAAACGCCGCGGGTGAGTGTTCCAGTTTTGTCAAAGACCAGGGTGTCGGCTTTTGCCAATGCTTCCAGATAGTTCCCTCCCTTGACCAGCATGCCTTCGCGTGCGGCACGACCGATGCCGCTGAAAAAGGTCAAGGGAACACTGATGACCAGTGCGCAAGGACAACTTACCACCAGGAACACCAAGGCACGATAGGTCCAGGTTCCCCAGTCACCGGTGAACAGGGAAGGAACAAGGGCCAATGCAAGGGCCAGCACCACGACAACAGGGGTATAGTACCGCGCAAAGGTGGTGATGAAGCGTTCGGTGGGGGCCTTTCTCGCTGACGATTCTTCCACCAGATGGAGAATCTTGGTGGCAGTGCTCTCTTCGTACGCCTTCGTGGTCAGGATATCCAAGCTTGCGCTCAGATTGACCGAACCGCTGAGCACTTCATCCCCACGTTCGCAGGAAAAGGGCAGGGATTCCCCGGTCAGGCTCTGGGTGTCCAGTGTGCTGCTTCCCTGCACCACCGTTCCATCCAGGGGGATCTTCTCGCCTGCCAACACCCGTATTGTAGTGCCGGGAGCCACTTGGGTGGGGTGCACCACAGCCGTGCCCTCAGCGGTGACCACGCGGGCTTCCTCGCTTTTGAGATGCAAGGCTTCTACGATCGAATCCCTGCTCTTGGTGACGGCGGTCTCCTGGAAGAACTCACCCACAAGATAGAAGAGCATGACGGCAGCAGCCTCTCCATACTCGGTGATGGCCACTGCCCCAAGGGTAGCGATGCTCATCAGGAAATACTCGTCAAAGAGACGGAGGTGCAACAGATTCCGACCTGCTTTCGCCAGAACATCATAGCCTGCAATCAGATAGCTGACCAAATACAGGGGAGCGTACTGTGTGGCGAGCCCCACAGCAAAGAAGAGCAAACCGAACACGATTCGCCAGAATCTGATCTGCCGATGGATCTTGAATTTCATCACCTTCGGTTGCATCGGCTGGTCAGCCTTCAGCACAAGCGATGGCTCCACTTTTTTTGCTTTTGCAATGAGTTGGTCATGAAACGCTTGGTCCTTTTGCCCCTCTGTTTTGATTCTCACTTGCTTGGCTGCGAAATCAACGTGTGCATCAAGAACCCCATCGGATGTGCGAAGCGCTTCCTCCACTTTTTGTGCACACACCGGGCAGTCAATGCCGCTGAACGTGTAAGTACGCATCTGCTGGTCTTGCAGTTCGGTCAGCCGCACATCCTGTTCTTCTTGCAGAATGGTCTCTTCCAGTTTCTTCCAGAAGGAGGGTCCCATGGATTGGCTTGCTTCAATGGTCAGCTGTTTTCCGAGATAATTGAGGGCAACCTGGTCAACACCGGGTTGCTTGGAGATGGTGGTTTCGAGTTTCGCCGCACAGGCTGCACAATCTAGGTTTTCAATGCGATAAGTTCTGGTAGTATCCATAGGAGCCTCTAATATCAATATATGATTGGATATTCATATATTAAGCACCCATGTACCTTTTGTCAACCCAGATCCTAGACATCCCAGCTGGCATCCAGCCCGTCGGGGATGATCTGCCGCTCGTAGATGCTCAACCTGCCGCTGAAGATGAACGATGCCGAACAGACCAGAAAAAGTGCAGTGGGGTTGCCGAATCCATAGAGCTCAAGCCCCAGGACAAAACAAGCAAGGGGAAGCTTGGTGGATCCACTGAGCATCCCGATGGCCCCAAACATGGAGAGAGCGGAGACAGGGATGGGCATGAATGATGCAAAGAGTGAACCGGTGGTTGCGCCGATGACCAGAATGGGTATCACTTCACCTCCGACAAACCCGCTGCCGATGGTAAGGGCGGTGAGGATGAGCTTGTACAAGGGCGCGAGGGCACTGGTCGTACCGTATTCGGCTTCGAGAATCAGGTTGATGGAGAGCCCATTGTATGCAGAACTTCCGCTGATCCCGTTGATGATGAGGGATGCAAGAAGCAACATCGTGCTTGCCAGCACTGCTTTCTTGTACGGATTTGGCGTCATCTTGGTGAAGAAAGCCTTGGTGAGGTGGATGAGATGACAGAAAAGCCGGCTCGCCAGCCCCATGATGAGGGAGAGGATCAACAGCATGGCGATGGTTTTCAGATCCAGTGCAAAGGATGTTGCTTTGACTGGAACCAAGGTTTTCATGTTCATCGCCTGACTTACGATGCAAGCGGTGAAGGATGCGACCAGACAGGGAAGCAGGGCATCGGTCCTGTTTACCTTGGGGTTGGAAAACTGCATGCCGAAAAGGGTTCCCGCAATGGGAGCATTGAACAAGGCCCCGAAAGCCGCACCAGCTCCACTGATCAGCCAGATGCCTTTTTGGTGAATAGGTTTCGGAGAGTTCAGCACCCGTTCCTCAATCCGTCCCATGATGCTGCCGATGGAGGCTCCGATCTGTACTCCAACCCCTTCCTTGCCCCCCGAAGCCCCAACAAGGTGGGTGATGAAAGTGTTCACCAACAACAAAGGGATCATTTTGGAGGAGATCCTTTGCTGATGTGCGCTATGATCCTGTTTGTACCCGATGCTTGTGGGATGGGCGATATCCAGGATACCCTGGTTGATCATATCGATGACTTGGGAACTACCTTCTTTCAGATAGGGACCGATTTTCTGGTAGAGTAAGGTGGTAACCAATGCTCCGACAGGGATTGCCCACAGCACAAGGGGATTTGCGGCTCGGATGTTGCTGGCCAGTGCGACCAAGTAGGTAAGCAATGCTATTGCCGGTCCGACCACACATCCCATGATGACGGCTCGTAGTGTCCAGGCCAGCACCGGGATAGTGAAAGGTCTCTTTCGTGTCTCCATACCGCGTATCATACGAGTTTTTTCCCAGAATGAAAACCTTGCCTGACAACAAATCTGGTTGGCCTTGACAACAGCCTTGGCTTGGAACACACTGTTTTTTGAACAAATTCCAAGAGGAGTGACTATGCTGGAAAACCTGAAAGAGGAAGTCTGTGCGGCAAATTTGCTGCTTGAACAACATAAGCTGATAACCTTTACCTGGGGCAATGTCTCTGCAGTCGATGAGAACCGGGAGTTGATGGTGATCAAGCCCAGTGGTGTTCCCTATGCTGAATTGACCCCATCCTCCATGGTGGTGGTTGATCTGAAAACAGGAAAACGTGTGGAAGGGACCTGCAATCCCTCGTCTGATACCCCTACCCACCGATATCTGTTCAACCATTTTCCCACGGTGAATGCGATAGTGCATACCCACAGCCGTTGGGCAACCATCTTCTCTCAGAGCAAACGGGGGATCCCTGCCTTGGGGACGACCCATGCCGACTATTTTTATGGTGAGATTCCCTGCACCCGGGCAATGACTGAGGAAGAGATCAAGGGTGAGTACGAGTGGGAAACCGGCAAGGTGATCGTCGAACGGTTCGAAGGTCTCGACCCGCTGGCAGTGCCTGCTGTCCTCGTACAGAGCCACGGTCCGTTCTGTTGGGGAAAGAATGCCCATAAGGCAGTGGAGTATGCCGTAGTCCTGGAAGAGGTCGCGATGATGGCGTACCATACCATCCTCTTGGGAAGGCAGGATCATGAAGCCATGGACCAAGCCTTGCTGGACAAGCATTATCTGCGCAAACATGGGGCACAAGCCTACTACGGGCAGAACAAGTAACAAAGGAGAACGCTATGCAGAACATGGCAAACGTGCATATGGGGCTGGTGGCGGTGAGCAGGGATTGTTTTCCCATCACCTTGTCGGAGAAACGGCGAAAGGCAGTGAAAAAGGCCTACGACGGCGAGCTGTATGAGTGTCCTGTCACGGTTGAGAGTGAAATGGATATGCGCAATGCCCTGAAAGATCTTGCCCGGCACGGGGTGAATGCCCTGGTTGTCTACCTGGGCAATTTTGGGCCGGAGACAGCCGAAACGTTGCTGGCAAAATACTTTGATGGGCCGGTGATGTATGTTGCCGCTGCTGAGGGGGACGGTGATTTGTACGACGGGCGTGGTGATGCCTTTTGCGGCATGCTCAACTGCTCCTATAACCTGCACCTTCGTTCCCTGAAAGCCCATATTCCTGAGTATCCGGTGGGATCTGACCGTGAGATTGCTGCAATGATCGAGGAATTCATACCGCTTGCACGTGCGGTTATTTCCCTGAAACAGCTGAAGATCATCAGCTTCGGACCTCGGCCCCAGGATTTTCTTGCCTGCAATGCACCAATCCAAGGTCTCTTCGACCTTGGGGTGGAGATTGAGGAGAACAGTGAGCTCGACCTGTTGGTCGCCTACAACAAGCATGCAGGTGATGACCGCATCCCAGCTTTGGTTGAGGAGATGTCGAAGGAAATCGGTTCCAGCCCCTATGAGGGGATCCTTCCCAGGCTTGCACAATATGAGCTGACTTTGCTCGATTGGGCTGAAGCGCACAAGGGCGATCGCTCATATGTTGCATTCGCCAACAAGTGCTGGCCGGCTTTCCAGACCGAATTCAAGTTTGTTCCCTGCTATGTGAACAGCCGCCTGACTTCACGAGGAATACCCGTTAGCTGTGAGGTGGATATCTATGGGGCGCTCAGTGAGTATCTCGGACTGTGTGTGACCGATCATCCGGTTACCTTGCTGGACATCAACAACACCGTTCCCGCCCCCGTGTATGAACAGCATATCAGGACCCATCGGTCCTACCGCAATGATGATCTGTTCATGGGGTTCCACTGCGGCAATACTTCTTGCTCGCTTTTGCGCAATCCGCACATGGGGTACCAGCTTATCATGAAGCGTGGTCTTGAGCCGGATGCGAAAGAGCCGGATATTACGCGTGGTACCTTGGAAGGGGACCTGATCAGTGGACCGGTCACCATCTATCGACTCCAGTCGAACGCCCGAGGTGAGTTGAAGGCGTATGTTGCGGAAGGCGAGGTGTTGGATGTTCCGACGAACAGCTTCGGCAGCATCGGCATCATCGGCATCGAGGGGATGGCCCGTTTCTATCGGTATGTACTGCTGAGAAAGGCATACCCACACCATGCAGCGCTTGCCTACGGCCATGCTGGGAAGACGTTGTTTTCCCTCTTCTCCTATCTGGGAATAGAGGATATCGCCTTCAATCGGAAGGAAGAACAGCTGTATGAAGGGGAGAATCCCTTCAAGCACTGATGCATTGGGATGAGGGAAGGCAATTGCCTTCCCTCACTGCTATCCTAGACCCATTTGCTCCGCAAAGCTTCGATTTCGGCAATCTCTTCCGTATCGGATGCCTTGATCGGACGGAATACCTTGTACTTTTCCAAAATATAGGAGAGTACCATCACTGCTTCCTGCCGATCACTCATGCCCGTCAGCGGAACCGATGAGTAGAAAGGCTTGGTGTTTCCGCCGTCCTTCCCCTCATAGTAGCGATACCGCTCAAGATTGGTGGAAGCTTTCTGCCAATCGGCCTGCATCTTTTTCAGTTCCTTTGTCCGTTTGGAAGCGCTCCAGTTGCGCGCATAGAGCTCCTCTGCCAATTTCTTGTAATGGCCGGGGTAGAGCTCCTTGCTGGTGAGGGTGTCCATTGCCATGCGCATGTAGCTGATCGCCCACTCCTTGTCTCCGAAGGAGATCATGCCACCGGGCAACTCATCATACAGGCTGGAAAGCACATACCAGGTTTCGGTCGAATCCAGGGTGTTGAAGGTATTGACCACTTCGGTCAGATCCCCAAGCATTCCCTTTGCCTTGCCAAGCGCATTCAAAGGTCCCTTCGTCTGTCCCCAGCGTCCAGAGTTCGAGGACTTCCACAGATACGCCATTGCCGAAGGAGCCTTCTCCAATGACAGCAAAGCGTACGCTTCGCCTTCCTCGTACAGGCGGAATTTTCCGTCCTTGTCTTCCTCATCCAAATCATCCCCCAGGCCTACCATTACCCGGGCAAGCCTCCAAAGCACCTCAGCTTCTTCCTTGCCGTTGGCAGCCTTCGATCGTTCGGCTTCCAGGGCGATTTTGGCCTGGGCGAAATCATCGCGATCATACAAGGCATCAGCCTCACTCAGATCAAAGGCTGCAACCATTGAAATGCTGCAGAACAAAAGCAGTACACCTACCATCCATTTCTTGAACATGGGACCTCCTATGATGGGAACAGACGCCTGATAAGGGCAAGTTTTCCCCTGAACGGCGCATATCGCAGTTTGATTTCCAAAAGGGCAGAGCTCTGCAGGATGCTCTTGGTATGGCTGAAGGTGAGAAATCCATCCTTGGCATGATAGGACCCGATGCCACTCTGCCCAACCCCCCCAAAGGGAAGATGGGAGTTGGAGAGATGCATGACCACATCATTGATGCATCCACCGCCATACTGCAGTGTTTGCACCACCTGCTGCTGATGTTCCTTGTTGTTGCTGAAAAGGTAGAGAGCCAGAGGATGTTCACGGCTCTGCACAAACGCCAGTGCTTGTTCGAAGGATTCGTGCCTGACAAGAGGAAGGATGGGCCCGAAAATCTCTTCGGTCATCAACGGAGAATCGAGCTTGGGGTCTGTGATGATTGTCGGTGCAATCCGCAGTGATTTGGGATCTATTTGCCCCCCATAGGCAAGATTCCCCATATCAAAGAGGGAAATCAGGCGTGAAAAATGCTTTTGGTTGATGATGTGCGGATAATCGTTGTGGTGGAGTGCTTCGGTCCCGAACATGGCAGTCACTGCTCTCTTGAGTGCTTCCAGCAACTGCTCTTCGACTTTCTGGTCAACCAAAACATAGTCTGGTGCAACGCAAGTCTGTCCGGCATTGAGACATTTGCCCCAGATGATTCTCCGTGCCGCAAGGTCTATATCGCTGTCAGCTTCCACGATGACCGGGCTCTTGCCGCCCAATTCCAGGGTGACTGGAGTCAGTCTCTTTGCAGCCTCCTGCATCACAATGCGTCCCACCTCTGGGCTTCCGGTAAAGAAGATGTGGTCGAAGCGGTGCGAGAGCAACTCCTTGTTCATCTCACTGCCACCTTGGAAGGTGGCGACATGGTGACTGGGAAACGTTTTGGAGAGCAGATCTTCCAATACTTGTGCGGTATGAAAACTGTATCTGGAAGGTTTGAGAATGATGCAGTTGCCTGCAGCCAGAGCGCTGACCAGGGGAGCGATGCTGAGCTGGAACGGATAGTTCCAGGGACTCATGATCAGCACGACACCCTTGGGCTGGGCGATGGTGTAGGCCTTGGAGGGGAACGAGAGCAGCGAGCCTTTCACCCGCTTCTGTGCCGCCGAGCGGTCAAGATGCTTGGCATGATTGTCAATTTCCTGGTAGACAATGCCTATCTCGGAGGCGAAGGCCTCGAAGTCCGACTTGCCCAAATCCTCAAAGAGCGCATTCATGATGGGCTTTTCGTACTCACGAATGTGTTTTTTCAGATTCAGGAGCTGCTCTTTTCGCCAAGCTACGGACAAGGTTGTTCCACTGGCAAAAAAGGTACGCATCTCTGCAAGGCACAGCTGGACTTCGTTCATGCTCTCTCTCCCTTTGCTCCAAGTATTGCACCCAAGGCAAGGCTTTGTCAAAACGAACCGTCTAGAAAGCGTCGATGACTGCCTTGTCCAGATTGGTCAGAATGGCTCGTGCGAGGGCAATGGACGCATCAATATCCACCATGCTGGAGACACCCCAATGGGTGTGTGCATACCTGACCGGGATTCCGATGACGATCGTCGGGATTCCCTGCTCGGCAAGATGCAGGGCTGAGGCATTGGTCGCCCCTCCATCACGAACTCCTTTCTGCACGGGAATTCCCTCTTTTTGGGCCATCTCCAAGGCAAATCGCTGGAATCGTGGGTTGGTGATCATCCGTGAGTCGATGAAACGGAGCATAGGGCCTTTGCCAACCTTGGTTTGTTGCTGGTAGGCGGGAAGGAACGTATCGTCGGCTGGGCTGCCCTCAAAGCAGATTGCCACATCCGGCTTGACCTTGCGGGCGGTAAGCTGGGCACCACGGCAACCGACTTCCTCCTGACTGGCAAAGCCGGCAACCAGATTGACCTTCAGGTTTTCATCCTTCAGATCTTCCAACACGTCAATGATGGTTGAACACCCGAGGCGACAGTCAAAGGCTTTCCCGAAAAGCAGGCCATTCTCCTCATTGTAGATGCATTGAGCCTCAGGAATGACCGGAGAAGCGATGTCCACCCCAAGGGCGAGCACCTCGTCACGGCTGCTGCAACCGATGTCGATGAAGAGGCTGCTGATCTCAGGTGTGCTCTTCCGCTCCGCCTCACTCATGTAGTGTGGGGGTTTTGAGCCAATGATGCCGGTCACCACTTTTCCGGTTGCTGTTTGCACCCGAACCCGGTGTGCCGGGATATTGGTGGTTACCCAGCCACCGATGGGAATGAACTCAAGCATACCGTTGTCCCTGATCGCCTTGACCATGAAGCCAACCTCATCGGTATGGGCATCCAAGAGGACAGTCGGGATGTTGGTGTCCTGCCCATGTCCATACAGGTACAGGTTGCGAAGCGAGTCTTCCTGGAATGTTCCCAAGCCCTCTGCTTCATTTCTGATGGTTGCCACCACCTCATCCTCAAACCCGGAGATGCCATTGGCATCACAAATGCGTTGAATTCTGGAAAGGTTACCCATGCATGCCTCCTACTCTGGCCCCTAATTATCCATAGTTTGGATTTCTTGTACACCCTCACCAGAGCTCAGCTTGACGTGCAATTGATGAATTTCTACAATGCATGCAAGGCGATGGGGTTCGCCTTCACTCCCTGAGACTGAGAACCGCAAAGCATCCCTGTTTTGCTGATAACTCCTGCAATCCTTGGAAAGTCCGGTCATATCGAGGCCGGGGAGGTGTTGTATGGCGCTCAGTCTTGCAGAATTGATACTCTTGTGTCTTGTCGCCGATTATGTTTTGACCCGGATGCATGTTCCCGCTTTGGTGGGTATGCTCTTTGTGGGGGCCTTGTTGGGACCTGAGCTGCTGAATCTGCTCGATCCATCCCTCATTGCCGTCGGCAGTGATCTCAGAATGATCGCCCTCATCGTCATACTCCTTCGGGCGGGATTTGAGCTTTCACGTGATAGTCTCCATAAGGTGGGCGTGCAGGCGTTGCTGCTCTCGTTCCTTCCGGCTGTCTGCGAAACGCTTGTCATCGTTGCCATTGGACCTTACCTGCTGGGATTGAGCAGGATTGAGAGTCTGCTTCTCGGGTGTGTCCTTGCAGCAGTCTCTCCCGCGGTTGTGGTTCCCATGATGGTGCACTTCATCCAGGAGAAGAAGGGCACGGAGAAGGGGATTCCCACCCTGGTGCTGGCTGGAGCCAGCCTTGATGATGTAACCGTCATTGTTGCCTACAGTGTGGTGCTCGGCATCTATGCAGGGAATGAGACGAATCTGGTCTATGAACTTATTTCCATTCCTCTTTCCATCGTCTTTGCCATTCTCTTCGGCTTCGGCATAGGGTTGGTACTCATCAGACTCTTTGAGAAGATAAATCCACGTGCCACCAAGCGAGCGCTGGCCATTCTTGGCATCAGCATCTTCTTGGTGCATCTGGGGGACATTCTGGAGGCAAAGCACATTCCCTTTGCTGCATTGCTCGCAGTCATGGCCATCGGATTCATTATTTTGGAAAAACGCGAGGCTATGGCCCATGAACTTTCGTCAAAGTTCGGAAAGATCTGGATTTTTGCCCAGATCATTCTCTTTGCCATGGTCGGGTCCCAAGTTGATTTTGCCTCTGCCCGGTATGCCGGCCTGAAGGGGATTGCCTTGATACTCATCGCCCTCATCGGTCGTTCGGTTGGCACCTATCTCTGTACTTTGGGCGCTGGGTTCAATGCAAAAGAGAAGTTGTTCATCGTCATCTCCTATCTGCCCAAGGCAACCGTACAGGCAGCGATCGGTTCAGGACCTTTGTTTCTGATGATGGAGAAGGGAATGCCTCTGCAGCCTGGAAAGACCATTCTGGCAGTTGCCGTCATGAGCATCTTGCTCACCGCTCCGCTTGGCTCGCTGGCGATCAGCTGGGCAGGGGAACATCTTCTGGGCACTGACAAACGGGATGTGATCAGCAGCCTCTCTGCCGTTCAGGAGAGTGAGGGTGCCTATTCATTGATGAAGGATTGAATGAGGGAGCTGCAACCTGAAGTATTGCGGGTGTGGATACAAACTCTTCAGATTGCAGCCCGGAAGAAGGGTACATCACCAAGATGGATGGTAGCTGATTGGGAGATGAGATGCTATTGGTATCCATCCTGTTATTTTGTTTCTATACCGAGTTCTAGCAGAAGTCAAGAGTACGCCGTCCCTTTCTTTCGGGGCACTATCCTACGGCCTAGCGATTCATACTGAAAGACACTATAAACCAAAAAAAGGAATCTGCTTTTACGCAGATTCCTGTACAATTCATCTCCTAGGGGAATTGAACCCCTGTTGTCGGGATGAAAACCCGATGTCCTAACCACTAGACGAAGGAGACATTATTTGCACTATGTAAAACAGAGGCAATTTGAGCCGCACAGGATTCGGACCTGTGACCCACGCCTTAAAAGGGCGTTGCTCTACCAACTGAGCTAGCGGCCCCTGCAACGTAAAGGACTATAGCAGAGAGCGAGAAAGGGTGTCAACTACTTGCAGGAAAAAATGCTTTACTGATAATGCCGATCGCGTGGTAGGAGATACAGCGAAGTTGCCAGTTCCATAAGTTCTTGCGTCACTGAAAGTTTTCCGTGGTAGTCGGCAATGGTCTGGGCGAGTTTGCAGCAGAGCAGGGCACGTCTCATGCTGCCTTCCCGATATCTGGTGAGGCGGGTATGCAGCGGAAGCAACCTGATGAGCTCCTCATCGGAACGTTTGCTCTGTATGGCTCTTACTTCGGCAATCCTGGCAAACGCATAGTGTGCCTTTTTCAACTTGCTTACCAGAAGGTTCTCCGGTTCTACGCTTGTGCAGATGGCAAAACGATCGAGCAGGGGGTGTCCCAGATTAGCCCAGAACCGGTCAATTTGTTGTTCAGAACAGATGCAAGGTACATCATGCGAGCCCAGATTGCTGCATGGGCAAGCATTGGTGGCACTGCCAAGCAGAAAGGAGAGAGGGTAACTGCCCACCGTTTGGGCATCCAGGAAGGTGGCGAGGGAGGTTCTGACTCTGGGTTTGAGCGAGGCAAGCTCATCGGCGAGCAAGGCTCCTCCATGGGCTTTGCAAATCCAGGGAACGTTGCCGCGAGTAAGGTCCTGCTGCTGCATGCTGCTTGCCAGGGAGAGTACCGGAGGACAATCGAGCGTAGTGCCGTGGAGGGCGTATGCCTCCTGGCGTACCGTACCCGCAAGTGGAGGAAGCAGCAGCTTTACCCGTCCTAGGAGCAGGCTTTTGCCTGAACCCGGGGGGCCGTACAGAAGAAAGGGCAAATTGCCTGCACATGCATAGATGAGTGCTTCTTTTGCCCGTTCAAGACCGAGGATGCCACAGAAGGGATCTTCGATCTGCAGCGACTTGTCTTGCTCGTGGGCAGCACGCTCTTTTTGGCCTTGATGCTGGAGAGCATACCGATACAGCGAAGAGAGCGCTTGGTCGAGTGTTTGGCAGATCTGGATCTCTGTTCCCACATCAGGGGGGAGGGCATGCTCGGCCAGATTCGTCAGGACCAGATCAATGCCGTGTTGCTTGCACAAGGAAGGGATGTCTCGCAATGAGGGGGAGGCTGTGATACTGCCTTCCACGGTGATTTGCCCATATACGAGTATCTTGTGGGGACAGAGCGGGAGAATGTGCTTTTCCAGTGCATGCAAGGCAACAATCACGGCAAAAAGCAGTTGAAGCGGATCGGCTTCCATTTGCAGTTGGATTGTTGATCTGGGAATCGGGGAGAAGAAGGCCCCAAGACCCAAACGAAGTTGTTTTGCTTTTGCTTGGGAGAGTCCCAGCGCACAAAAGGTGGTGGAGGCCTGCCTGAGATGGATGGGAATGAAATGGCCGTTGAAGTCTTGGTTCTGGTATCCATAGATCTGCATACCCACCAAGACTTCAGTACGCTATTTCTGCTTCAGCAGTGCTGTGAGGCGTTTCATCTGCAGTTGGAAGGAGACTACCAGCAGCAGTGCGGCAGCGATCCAAGCAAGCGGGCTGGAGAGGCAGATGCCCACATAGCCAAGCATTGCCGGCAAGGTTACTGCAGCCAAGGCACGGAAGATCAACTCAATGATTGAGCTGAGCATGGGAATAAGTCCGCTGCCCAGGCCTTGGCTGGTATTGCGGAATACGAAGATCATACCGAGGGCAATAAAGAAATAGGAGACTATATGGAGGTACTGTACCGTTTGGGAGATGACAGCTGTTTCGGATGCCTCAATGAAGAGACGGGCAAGCTGCTCGCCAAATGCAAAAATCACTGCAGTTGCCAGCATGCTCAGGAGTATGGAGAGCAAGGTGGCGCTTCTGATTCCTTGCCTGATACGATCCAGTTGGCCTGATCCGAGATTCTGGGCGCTGAAGGTGGCCATGGCAAGTCCGAGGGTGATCAAAGGCTGTGTTACCAGCTGTTCAATTTTTGTTCCCACAGAATATGCCGCAACCGTGTTGCTTCCGTTTTGGTTGATCACAGCCTGGACGATCATGACGCCAATGGCGCAGACGGAGAATTGGAGAGCACTGGGGAGACCGATCTGCAGCAGTCTGCCGATCATCGGCCAGTCGATGGCCCAGTCTTGTCGTTTCAGATGGAGGCTGGGAAAGCGCTTGTAGATATAATAGAGGCAGAGCAAGGCGGATATGGTCTGGCTTATGACGGTTGCCAAGGCTACTCCGCGGACTCCCATCCCAACCTGAATGACCAAAATGAGATCCCCAACGATATTCAGGGCGGATGCTATGAGCAAAAACAGCAACGGAGAACGACTGTCCCCAAGCGCTCTGAGGATGGCGGCGAGCAAATTATAGTAGATGGTGGCTGTGATGCCCAGGTAGATGATGACCAGATAGGCGTTGGCATCCTCAAGGATGTCTGCAGGTGTATTCAGAAGTCGCAACAGGCTCTTGCTGCTCAGAGTGGCCAATGCAGATACGATCACCGAAAGGAAGAACGCGCACAGCACGCTCATGGCAATTGCCTTGCGCATGCTCTGTGGGTCTTTGGCTCCGAATTTTTGGCTGATGATGACCGAGAATCCTGCGGTCAATCCGATGACAAACCCTATGATGAGGAATGTCATGGCACCGGTAGCCCCAACCGCTGCCAATGCCTGGACACCAACAAATCTGCCAACCACAAATGTATCCACCATGCTGTACAATTGTTGAAAGAGGTTGCCTCCTAGGATTGGAAGCATAAAAAAGAAAATCAAGCGGGTGGGATTTCCCCGGCTCATATCCTGTTCCATACGTTTTTGAAACTCCTTCGCGAATCCTACTCCTCCTCCACTTCTTATACAAGAGAGGCAAGTAGGGGGAAAAATTGCCGTTTCTGTCACTCTTTTGCGATTTATTCGGCTTTTTGCAGAACCTACTGGACAGGTTTGCCTCAAGTGGGTATAGTCCCATCTTGTTCGGCCAGCCACGGTGAATCGGACGAGCTTGAAAAAGGTTGTGAAAAGGCCTTGATAAGCTTGGGTGAAATCGGGTAAGTTGACTGAGCGCCTCCGAGAGGGGGAAGCGAAAAAATGATTATTTTCAGAAGAGCGTAGGGAAGAACAAAGAGATTGGAATAGTGGAAGGCCACCGAGATGGGCTTCCCAGTCAATTACCTTAGAAATGATGAACAGTAGAATTGAAAAGCTACGTTCGTTTGCGAGGAAAGACAGGGCGAACTATTGAAGAAGTAGAGCCCGCGCCCTCGGGTGCGGGATTCCTATGACGGAGAGTTTGATCCTGGCTCAGAACGAACGCTGGCGGCGCGTTTTAAGCATGCAAGTCGAGCGGCAAG
>Ga0172377_10002410_pt1 | contig 19054 bp, 17 predicted proteins | sample Pumphouse3metaG_FD_119749 | JGI IMG/M metagenome (GOLD analysis project Ga0172377, IMG submission 119749) | Leachate microbial communities from a municipal landfill in Southern Ontario, Canada - Pumphouse #3 metaG | ecosystem: Engineered > Solid waste > Landfill > Unclassified | place: Canada...
TCCCTATGAAGTAAGGCGCTGACCCTTCGCTCAAATCTTTCCCCGCAGAGCCTTTTTCAGCGGCTCTGCTTTCGCGTGCACACATCCTATTCATTTTTCAAGGTTCAATGCCATCCAGCGTCTGCGCTGCTTCTTATTTTTTCCTTTTCTCAATCCCGTATTCGGGGGTTGACTTCTTATAGCTGGTCTTTATGTCAGTGTTTTGGAGCAACTGCATATATTGTTCATGCAATCGCTTAAACTCCTCGCACTCTAACTCAGGTTCAACTCGGCTCGCCTCTGTGAGAAAGTGCAGCATGTCACGGCCCATCGCTCTCCCTCGCACAGTATGCATGTCCAACGCGTAGGAGGGTATTTCCGGTTTTTCACCAGATTCAAATTTATGAATTGTTATATTTTTCAGATGATCACTAGATCGATCTTTTTTGCAGCGGCAGAGATAACGTATCGCATGCACAAAAAATAAGGGTCGATCTCCATCTGCATACATAAATTCCTTTCTCATTTGGTTTAATGAGTTGATTAACACAGGGGCCATCGGTTCGCCAAAACCTACATTTTCCACGGAAATGGCAACGAGCCTTCGCCAAAGCTTTTCCTCAAATTGGGGACTGGTGATGTACATTTCGTAAGCGGCCATGATTGCATCCATTTCCTTACGATAGTGTCCCGATACTGGTGTAACAGCAAAAGAGTGAGTCATCTCACTTTCTCCGTTAAACTTGGTTTAGCAAAAAACAATCAAGAGGAGGAAAGCAAGAATGACTCGCCTTAATTTTACACTGGATCAAGACGATGTGAAGAAGATTCTTTTGTCGAAGGACTCAGGAGAGCTGAAAGCGTTGAAGGAAGCGGTATTAAACCAGATATTGCAGGCAGAAGCCGCTGAGCAGGTTGGTGCCGAATACTACGAGCGATCGCCAGATCGGACGACGCAGCGTAACGGCAGCCGCATTCGCACATTGACGACTCGCGTCGGATCGCTCGTGCTGCATGTGCCGAAGTTTAGGAACGGTACTTTTTCTATTGAACTCTTTGCCCGCTATTCTCGCAGTGAGCGCGCGTTTCAACTCGCCCTTATCGAGATGGTTATCCACGGTGTATCGACACGCAAGGTGACTGAGATTACCGACGTTTTGTGTGGCACGACGATTTCCAAGAGCACCGTCTCCAGGCTTTGCTCAGAGCTGGATGCACCGATCCTTGCCTTTCGTGAACGCCCATTGGATCGCCATTATCCGTTTCTCGTTGTCGATGCGATGTACGTCAAAGTAAGGGAGCGCGGACGTATCGTGTCGAAGGGCTTGTTGATTGTCCTGGGTATTTCCGAAAGCGGTCATCGCGAGGTTCTGGCCTTCGATTATGCCGACAGCGAAAGCTATGAGTCGTGGCGGGCGTTGTTTAGAGGATTGCGAGCACGTGGCATCTCTAAGGTGGATTTAATCGTCTCTGATGACCATGCAGGACTGGTCCAGGCACTGCGCGAGACATTCCACGGAACGATGTGGCAACGCTGTCAGACCCACTTCTCGCGCGATTTAAACGGCAGCGTTCCACGCGCCCTGCGGCCGCAAATAAAAGCGTTATTGACGGATCTCTACAATAGTCCGACATATGAGGCAGCATCAGCACGCAAAGAGGATTTGCTGGATATATTGTCAGCCAGCGGCTGTGAGAAAGCGCGGGATCTTCTGGATGAATCCTTTGCGGACATCACGTCGATCTTCTCACTTCCATCCCAATATCGCCGGAAGCTCCGTACCAGCAACATGATAGAGCGATTGAATGAAGAATTACGCCGGCGCGAACGCGTGATCCGGATCTTTCCCAATGCGGAGAGCGTCATTCGATTGCTTGGTGCGATATTGCTGGAAACACATGAGTAATGGATAAGTGGCCGCGCATACATGAACCTGGACAACTATGAACTGGAGCAACAAGAATCACCGGCTGCGACGCTGAAAATAGTGGAGAAAAAAGTGGGAGGAGTGAGCTGAAAAATCGCGATTCGAGTAGGCCCCCCGGGGGGCCTACTCGAATGCAGCTATCTACCAAGGAAACAGAGATGAAATTACACCAACATTTTGGACTTGACTTACTGCGGCAATGACTATTTTTCTCACTTGATTCACTTTTTCTTCTCCCTACCCTTAAAGGTCTATTCCCTTTGCTAAAATAACCTTACTACCCAAAGGAGAAGTTTGCAGTGGATTTGGAAAAACTCGAAAACACTTTTCGGGCACTCGACCGCAAAGAATTCATCGGCCCATCACTACGTGGCATGGCCTCTATTAATGCGCCCCTGCCCATCGGCTATGGCCAAACCATCTCACAGCCCACCCTCGTCCTTGAAATGACCGCACTCTTAAATCCCGAACCTGAACATCGTGTATTAGAAATAGGAACCGGATCAGGCTACCAGACAGCACTCCTGTCACCCTTTTGTGCCACCGTTTACACCATCGAGCGCATCGAGCCGCTGTTGAAGCAAGCACAGGTACGACTCGAACGCTTAGGTTACGAGAATATCGAATATCGTCTGGGGGACGGCAGTCTCGGCTGGCCCGAAGAAGCACCCTTCGACCGCATCCTCGTTGCAGCCGCCGCCTCCAAAATACCCCCCGCACTTCTAGAACAATTAGGAACCCCCGGACGACTCATCATGCCGGTCGGCGAACGCGAACACCAAGATTTATTTTTGGTCGTGAAAGACAAAAACGGAAAACTCACACAACAAATCGTCACCCAAGTCGCCTTCGTCGAACTCGTCGGACCCTACGGTTGGGAAAATAACAAAATTTAAGGACCAAACACCACTGAACTAATAAGCGCCGTCAACGGAATCGTAACCACCATCAGAAGGCTCCCCAACACTACCGCCTCCGTCGCAAAAGCCACATCAGCGCCATGCTGCTCCGCAGTCACAATATTCAAGGTCGCAGGCGGAAGCCCCGCTAAAAGAACAATCGTCGAAGGCATTACGCCCCGCTGGCCCGTCGCCCACAAAAGGAGCATCATGAGAGCAGGAAGCAACAACTGACCCACCCCCGTCACCCAATACGCGTGACGGTTCGTCAACAGCTTCTTCAAGGGAATCACACTCAAACTCCCCCCCACAATAAACATCGACAAAGGCGCCGACAGCCCCCCCAGCTTATCCAAGACACCCACAATAAAATTAGGCATCTCTAGGCGTGTGACAAAAAGAATAATCGTGACTACCATCGAAATCGTCAAAGGACTCAACAAAAATTTCTTCCAGGTAATCTCACGCCCCCCCAGCATCATGACACCGTAAGTAAACAAGAAAAAATTAAAAAGAAGATTAAAAATCACGGCATACAAAACACCCTGACCACCGTAAATATATTGAACCACCGGAAAGCCCAAAAAACCCGTATTCGCAAACATCAAAAGGTTAATCAACAAATGACGATTTTGCTCAGGATAACGAACCGCGCGCGTCGCAATTCTAAGTAAAATAATCCCCGCCACATAGAAAAACAAAATAAACAAGAACGCCCAAATCAAAGACATCCCCATCTCTTCCGAAAAAGGCGTATTCGCCGAACTCAAAATCGCCGCGGGCAACACCACCAAAATCAATAGATTCCCCATCCGCTTTTGGAAATTGTCATCAATCACGCCAAAACGTCGCAGCACAAAACCCAACGCCACAAGCGCAAACAACTGAAACGCCAACTCACTGACAATCACCCACACAATGATTCACCCAACCCTTAAACAAAATCGAACAACAAAAATATGATACACGAACTTGACCGCCAAAGAAGACTATAGCAGGACAAAAGATAAACATAAGGTAAAATGACACATATATTACAATGAATAGGAGAACCGATATGCCAACCCCCCATAACGAAGCCCAACAAGGAGACATCGCCAAAACCGTCCTCATGCCAGGTGACCCCCTGCGTGCCAAATTCATCGCCGAAACATACTTTGACAATCCACGCCTCGTCAACAGCGTACGTGGCATGCTGTGCTACACAGGCAGCTACAAAGGAAAACCCGTCTCCGCCATGGGAAGCGGCATGGGACTTCCGTCCATCGGAATCTACTCCTATGAACTTTTTACCCACTACGACGTCGACAACATCATCCGGGTAGGAAGCTGCGGCGGACACGCCGAACACTTAAAACTCTTCGACGTCCTGCTTATTGAAGACGCCTACGCCGACTCTAGCTACGCCAAAATGCAATCCGGTTTCGACGAACATGTCACAGCCGCCAGCAATCTTTTAAATTCACGCCTTAAAGAAAGCGCCGAAAAACTTGACATCCCCCTCATATTAGGACGCACCTACTCAAGCGACGTCTTCTACTACGAAGCCACAAAACCGGAAGAACGTCCCCGCTGGCAGATCACCTTAGAAGACCACGACTGCCTCGTCGTTGAAATGGAAAGCTTCGCGCTATTTCACAACGCGAACATCACAAAAAAACACGGCGCCACCCTCCTAACCGTCTCCGACCTCCTTTTCGACTTCCAAGAAACCACCCCCGAACAGCGTGAAAGAGGATTCACGCACATGATGGAAATCGCGCTTGGCATTTTGTAGTACTCTAAAAGAAAAATAACGACAAAGGGACCATGTCATGGAAACAAAAAAAATATTTGAACGCCGGGACAAAATAAACTACTACCTCGACCTTGCTGAAGTCGTCAGCGAAAGAGCCACCTGCATCCGCCGCCACTACGGAGCCGTCATCGTCAAAGACGACGAAGTCATCTCCACAGGCTACGTCGGAGCCCCCCGAGGGCGAGCCAACTGCAACGAACTCGGCTACTGCACCCGCGAACGCCTGAAAGTCCCCCGAGGAGAGCGCTACGAACTCTGCCGAAGCGTCCACGCGGAAGCCAACGCCATCATCAGCGCGCCAAGAAGCGCCATGCTGGGAAGCTCCCTCTACCTTGTGGGCAAAGAAGTCGCCACAGGAGAATACGTCGAAAATGCCTCCTCCTGCGCCATGTGCAAGCGCCTCGTCATCAACGCAGGCATCGAACGCGTATACGTCCGCGACACCAAAGAAAACTACCGCGTCATCGAAGTCAAAGACTGGATTGAAAACGACGAGTCACTCGACGGCAGCTACGGCTATTAACAAAAAGGGATTGGCGCGCCAATCCCTTTCTTTGCTACCCTATTTAATCATGACATCATGACTTTATTTCATCATGATGTTTAACAACTAATTCGCTCTCTCCAAAATCGAAGCCACTTTATTTTTCGCGCGAGGCACAATCTCACCCTCATCCACACCCGCTAAAACACCATTTTCGGCAATCACCTTGCCATCCGCAATGACATACTTAGCCGGTCGGCTATAGCCCACCGTGCCTAAGAAATTCGCCGGATCAAGATCCGAACCGACGCCCTCAAAGGAATCCACATCAAGCAAGAATAAGTCAGCCGCCATCCCCGGCGCCAAAGACCCAATATCATCGCGGCCCAAAACAGAAGCACTCCCCCTTGTCGCGATCTTCAGGCAATCATAGCCCGAAGGGGCCTTATCGCTCCAATTCAAACGATGCAACAAATACGCCGCGCGAATCTCCGCCAATAAATTAGAACCATCGTTGCTGGCACTGCCATCCACCGCAAGCCCCAAAGGAATCTTTTTTTCCAAAATCTCAGGCACCCGGCAGACACCCGACGACAACTTCATATTCGACACGGGACAATGCGCGATCCCCGTCTTAGTCTTTGCCAAGCGATCCAATTCTTCCGTATTAAAATGAATACCGTGCGCGTACCAGACATCCTCGCCCACCCATTCACAAGACTCCATATAGTCAAGCGGGCGCATCCCGAAAAGATCGAGGCAAAACTGCTCCTCATCCTTGGTCTCACAAAGATGCGTGTGGAGCCTTGTACCCAACTTCCTTGCCAAAACCGCCGTCTCTTTTAAAAGATCCGTCGTCACACTGAAAGGCGAACAAGGCGCAAGCGCCACCTGGCGCTTTGAAAAACGACTGTTGTCGTGGTATTTACGAACCAAATCATAACTGTCACGCAAGATCACATCGACATCCTGGACCAGATCATCCGGGGGAAGACCGCCATCCTTTTTGCCGCGCGACATGCTACCGCGGGTCGCGTGAAAACGCACCCCCAAAGCTTTTGCCGCCTGAAACTGCGTACCAATAAAATCTTCCCCTTCAAAACGAGGAAACACATAATGATGGTCAAGCACCGTCGTACAACCAAAACGTACCAGCTCACCCATCCCCGTCAAAGAACTCAAATAAACCGCCTCATCGTCCAAATAACGCCAAATCTCGTAAAGCGCCGTCAGCCACGGAAAAAGCTCCAACTTCTGCACCTGTGGTAAATTGCGTGTAAAAGTCTGATACAGATGGTGATGCGTATTAATAAGCCCCGGATAGACAAAACAACCCGAGGCATCGATCACTTGATCCGCCTCCTGCTCCTTGTCATCGATGGCAATAATCTCATTGTCTTCGATATAAATATTCGCGTCGTTCAGCACGCGGTCCTGATCGTCGACCGTCACAACGGCCTTGGCATTCTTAATAAGCAGTCGGTTCATTGAGATTTTCTCCTTTTTTGTTCGGGATGCCGAAGCATCAGAGATCATAATAGCAGGAAGGAACCGATCCGACATCCCGAACAGAGGAAATGACCGCTTTAAGGCGTATATTCTTCGGCCAGCTTATCCGCCACTTCTTTCGACTGGAAGGCCGGCACAACGCCGCCCTCGTACTTCTCTTCAATAAATTTTTTCACCTTATCGCTCTGCAAAGCCTTCAAAAGCTTCTGGAGCGACTCACGATTCGCATCGCCTTCTTTCACGGCAATTACGTTGACATAGGGACTAGAGGAATCCTCAATCGCGATGGAATCAGTAATGGCGTTCAGTCCGTGCTCAATCGCGTAGTTGCCATTGATAATCGCCGCGTCCGCGTCACGGTACGCCTCCGGAATCGTCGCCGCCTCAAGCTCTGTGAACTTCAGATTCTTCGGATTTTGCCCAATGTCAGACGGTGTCGCGATATTACCCTGGGTGCCCTCCTTCAGGACGATCAGGCCCACCTGCTCTAAAAGCATCAGCGCCCGACCTTCATTAGTCGTGTCATTCGGAAGCATAATCTCAGCGCCATCCGGAAGATCCGCCAGACTCGCGTGTTTCGTTGAGAAAAGCGCTATTGGTTCAATATGAATACCACCCAAAATCTCTAAACCAAACTTGCCCACACTATTTTCCTCAGCAAAGTAAGGAATATGTTGAAAATAGTTCGCGTCAATTTCACGGTCAGACAAGGCAATATTCGGCGTCTTGTAATCGCTGTACTCGCGGATATCCACCGTAATCCCCTGCTCTTGTAACTCTTCCACGACCTGTGCCACAATGTCCGCGTGAGGCGCCGGGCTGACACCGATGACAATTTTGTTGTCATCCTTCTTCTTGGAGCAACCGCTCGTCAAAAGGAACGCGACCGACAGTAAAATCGCAAGACCAAGGCTCAATACTTGTTTCTTCTTCATTCTTCTTTTCTCCCATTTCATATTCTTATTGACAATTCATCTATCTTCAGAGCGAAGCCTGCGGGGCATCGCGTCTCAAGCTATTTTCCAAAGCCCGTCCGCCAAACTGGACAAGCTGTACCAAGATAATCGTGATGACCACCGCCACCAAAAGCTTCACCGGATCGCGCCGATAAAGCCCGTAGCGGACCGCCAAATCGCCGAGGCCCCCGCCCCCAATCGCGCCCGCCAAAGCCGAATTTCCCACAATATTGATCACCGTGATCGTGACCCCATTCACCAGAGCCGGTAGCGCCTCAGGAATAAGAACCGTGAACACAAGCTGGCCGACACGCGCGCCGCAGGCAAGACCCGCGTCCAACACGCCGCCGTCCACTTCCAAAAGGCTTTGCTCCATGATGCGCGCGACAAAGGGAATCGCCGCCACCGCCAAGGGAACAATCGTCGCCACCGTCCCCGTCGCCCGGCCAATTAATAGGCGAGAAAGCGGGAACACCACGATCATGAGAATAATAAAAGGCAAGGACCGGAGCACATTGATAATGACATCAATAACACGGTAAAAAGGCGGCTTCGGAAGCAAACCCTCCGGACGTGTCAGCACCAGGAGGACCCCCAACGGCAAACCGACAAGCACAGAAAAAAGGCTGCTCGCTCCCACCATCAGGAGGGTTTCACCTGTCGCTTTTAAAAAATCATGCATGGATATCACCCCCGTTGGTCAGTTTTAGAATTTCAACGCCGCTCTCTTGCAAGAAACGTATGGCCGATGACGCGGCCTCCGACTCCGCATCAAAAGACACCACCAGGTACCCCACATCCCCCGACACGAGCGCGTTGATATTGCCGGCCAATATATTAACCCCGATATCAAAACGCCTTGAAATATCCGAGATCAAAGGGCGCATCACGGTGTCGGTACGAAAGCCCAACCGATAGACAGGGCCCGCCGCTAAGGCGGCAAAGTGATCCAGCGGGATATCCTCATCAAAACCGCGAACGATTTTACGCGTCGCCGGCTCTTTGGGCTGCAAAAAGAGCGCTTCCATCGTATTCTCTTCCACAATTTTGCCGTCCTCCATGACCGCCACGCGATCACAAAGCGCCTTTGCCACCTCCATCTGGTGCGTAATGAGAACCACCGCGATCCCAAGGTCCTCGACGACACGCCTCAGCATGGAAATGACAAGCTCTGTATTCACAGGATCAAGCGCCGAGGTCGCCTCATCCGAAAGCAATAACCGGGGATTCAAGGCCAAGGCCCGAGCGATCGCGACCCGCTGCTTTTGTCCCCCCGACAACTCCGCCGGATACGAGGCGGCATGCGATGTCAAGCCGATGTAATCGAGCAACTCATCCACTCGCGCCTTGATTTCCTGCTTGTTCCGGCCCGCTAAACGAAGCGGGTACCCCACGTTATCAAAGACTGTTTTTCTCATAAACAAATTGAAATGCTGAAAAATAATCCCCATCTCGCGGCGTTTCTCGCGCAGCACCTCTTCAGGCTGCTTCACAAGATCTATCCCGTCAAACCAGACTTCACCCCCGTCAGGCCGCATCAAGAGATTAAGGCAACGCACCAAGGTTGACTTCCCCGCCCCCGAAAGACCGATGAGTCCGTAGATTTCACCTTCTTTGACCGAAAATGACACTTCATCCACGGCCTTTAGCGTGGTCTCCTCCAAAGGAAACGACTTACTTAAATTTTTGACTGTTAAGATCCCCACTCTTTGTTAACCTTTCTTACGTTTCTTCCAAATAAAAACGCCCGTCTCGGAACCTAATGTTCCGGGACGAGCGTCAAATAACGTCGTGTTACCACCCAGATTCGCCTGAACCTCACAATTCAAGCCTCAGAGAGTACCATCATACTCCGGCGCTGTTACGGGCGCTCCCGTCGAAACCTAACACTCAAGCTCAGCTTCGCGGCTCAGGGGCCATGTTCAGCTTTCGGCTTCGACCCGTTTCCACCATATCGGGCTCTCTGTGCGACTCCAGCCAGCGTACTCTTCCCATCACTGCCTTTTGTTTATTCAATTGTCTGAAAGTTTCGCACAGATAATTTTCTGTGTCAAGCCGTCTACTTTTTATTTTGCGACCACGAGATTGACAAGCCTGCCCGGCACATAAATCTCTTTCACCACACGCTTGCCATCCAATTCACCCTTCATCGCCTCATGCGTGCGGGCAAGTTCTAAAGCCTCTTCTTGTCCAAGATCGTGCGGGATATTGACACGCGCCCTGATCTTACCGTTCAGCTGCAGGACAATCTCAACCGTATTTTCAACCGTCTTCTCCTCGTCATAGGAAGGCCACGCCTGGTCAGTAATAGCCTGCCCGTAGGCTTGTTTTTCCCAAATCTCCTCTGTGATATGCGGAGAGAAAGGATTTAAGAGAAGGAGGAAGCTCTTATACTCCGCGTCATTCACAGAGCCTAAATCGTAAAAATGATTCACGAGCGTCATAAGCTGCGCGACCGCCGTATTGCCCTTCAAGGTATCAATATCGTGGGTCACCTTCTTGATCGTCTGGTGCATCAAAGTTTCTGTCTCCTCACGATAAACCTCACCTTTTACCCGTTTTCCCTGCAGTGCCCAAACACGATCAAGGAAACGGGAGCAGCCCTTGATGGAGTTATCATTCCAGGGCGCCGGTTTTTCGTAGTCCCCGATAAAGACCTCATACAGTCTCAAAGTATCCGCGCCGTATTCTTTCACGACATCATCGGGATTCACCACATTGCCCCGTGATTTTGACATCTTATCGCCGTTCGAACCCAGGATCATGCCGTGACTTGTACGCTTAAGATACGGCTCAGGCACCGGCACAATGCCTTGATCGTACAGGAACTGATGCCAGAACCGCGAATACAGCAAGTGCAAGGTCGTATGCTCCATGCCGCCGTTATACCAGTCCACCGGCAGCCAGTAATCAAGCGCTTCTTGTGACGCCAAACCCGTCTCGCAGTAAGGATCGGTGTAGCGGATAAAATACCAGGAGGATCCGGCCCAGTTCGGCATCGTATCGGTCTCGCGTTTTCCGGGACCTCCGCAAACGGGGCAGGAGGTATTGACCCAGTCCGTGATCTTCGCAAGCGGCGATTCGCCCGTCTCCGTCGGCAAATAAGAATCAATGTCAGGGAGGCGGAGCGGAAGCTCGTCCTCCGGTAAGGGCTGCCAACCACAGGTCTCACAGTGAACCATGGGGATAGGCTCCCCCCAATAGCGCTGGCGCGAAAAGACCCAGTCACGGATCTTGTAGTTCACCTTGCTTTTGCCGATGCCCTCTTCTTCTGCCCACAAGATGACGCGAGAAATCGCGTCCTCAGTCTTCATGCCGTCAATAAAACCCGAGTTCACCATAATGCCCGTCTCAATGTCGGTAAAAGGTCCCTCACTCGTGTCGCCGCCCTCCACGACACAGACAATCGGAAGATCAAAGACTTTCGCAAATTCATAGTCGCGCTCATCGTGACCGGGCACCGCCATAATGGCGCCCGTCCCATAAGTCGTCAGCACATAGTCCGAGATAAAGATGGGGATTTCACCTCTCGTCCCCGGGTTGATACCGTTCACCCCCAAGAGCCGCACCCCTGTCTTTTCTTTCGCAAGCTCCGTGCGCTCAAACTCAGATTTGCGGTTGGCCTCCTCTCGGTACGCTTGAATCTCCTCGACATTGTCAAGCAAGCCTTTTTCCAGCCATTCATCTAAAAGCGCATGCTCAGGCGACATGACCATATAGGTCGCCCCCCAGAGTGTATCGGGGCGCGTCGTAAAAACAGGCAACAGATCGCCCGCGGTGGTTCCAAAATCAAGTTCGGCGCCGGTACTTCTGCCGATCCAATTGCGTTGCTGGGCGTTGACCCGCTCAATAAAGTCAACTTCATTTAATCCGTCAAGAAGCCTTTGCGCGTACTCCGTAATACGAAGCATCCACTGGCTTTTCACTTTATGTGAAGTTTCGGCGCCGCAGCGCTCACATTTGCCGTCAATGACCTCTTCATTGGCGAGCACGATCAGGCAGGCGGGGCACCAGTTGACGGACATTTCCTTTTTGTACGCCAGCCCGTGCTTGAAAAGTTGTAAGAATATCCACTGCGTCCAGCGGTAATAATCGGGGTCGGTGGTGTTGATTTCACGTGACCAGTCAAAGCTGAAGCCCAAAGCCTGCATTTGACTCTTAAAACGGGCGATATTTCTCTTCGTGACGATCGCGGGGTGGATCTTGTGCTCAACCGCGTAGTTCTCCGTCGGCAAACCAAAGGCATCCCAACCCATCGGATAAAGGACATTCCAGCCTTCCAGACGCTTCTTTCGGGCGACCAGATCAAGCGCCGTATAGCTTCTGGGATGCCCCACGTGCAGGCCTTCGCCTGAAGGGTAGGGAAACTCGACCAGACAATAGAATTTTTTCTTTTCCGGAACATCGTTCCCCTGCGGCTGTTCGGCGTGAAAAACGCCTTTTTCTTCCCAGCGGTTCTGCCATTTTTTCTCAATTGAGGCAAAATCGTATCGGTCCATTTTATCCTCCTTGAAAACGCCCTAAGACGCCCGTCCATTAACGATCGCTCTTAATTATATACGAAAGCCTTAAAAAAGGTTATGAGGATTGGCGCCGTACCGAAAGGATGCGAGGAATCTGACTCCCGCAAGGACAGCGCTCCGTCGTAATCACCGCCCGGTCACCTGTCCGGTAACGGATAAAGGGCATGCCCCGTCGCGTCAAGGTGGTCGCAAAAAGCTCTCCCTTATCACCGATTATTTCAAAATAAAGATCATTTTCACGGATATGCATCCCCTGATGCGCCTCACATTCCACCGCCCCGCCAAGTCCCGTCTCCGTCATCCCGTAATGGTCAAAGATCTCGGCGCCCCACCATTTCTTCAAGCGGTCCCGCATGGACTGATCGAGCAATTCACTGCTTGTCAGTACAGAACGAACCGACATCCCCTTTGTAAGTGATGCGGCATCGACCACCCAGGACGCGGGCCCGCACACAAGATCGAATGGATGAACCGAAAACAGTGCCGGTGCCTCCTCAACGGTTGACGCCAGAACGGTTAGCCCCAAACGAGTAAGGGCCGTGCTTAAAAGCGCGCCGACACTGTCGGGGGTTTTAGCCGGGAATAAGATAAGCGCCCGATCCCCCGCCCCGCACATAGTCTTCATGCCGTGGTGAAAAAAATCTAAGGTGAGATGGATGTCTTCTTGAGTAAAAAAAACACGCTTCGGCGCCTCCGTCGTCCCCGAAGTCTCAAGGGTCACTATCCGCGAAATCTCCTTAGGGTTGACGCACAAAAAGTCGTGGGGGCGCTCGACCAGATCCCGTTCCGAAATCGTAGGAAGGCACTTGAAATCTTCCCATGTGGCCGGTGTTTCAAAGTCCTGGTAAAGCGCCCGATACCATTTCGAATGCATCTTGGCTTCGTCAAAAAGCCCTTGTATTTTTTCCAACTGGAAACGGGCCACGGCCTTTCGATCCATAGTGTCAAGGCCGTGCTTATCCCATATCCAGCGGTCAAGGGATGTCGTCTTCATGACTATTTGTGACGGTACAGCGTCTTCCCGTTTTGGGCGCTCAGGTTATAGGCGCAAAACGGAATCAATCGGTGGCCGTCCGCGATGTGAATGTAACAGTCGCGCAAACGATCCAAGTCGAGATTCCACGCGTCCATAAAGGTCATGGCGGAGATGGCAAGCTGACGGTTCTTCAAGGTATCCAGGAAATCGTCAAGGGACGCTGTATCGGACGCACTGACTGATTTTAGAGGTCTTGTACGCGCTGTACCCTTCCAAGCTTTCGCGACATAGGCCCTTGCCTGACTGGCCCGATCCGCCGCTTTTGGCAAAGGCGAACCGCAACCGCAAGAAGACTTTTTCCCCGCAGCTTTCGCGCGGAAGGTATTATCTCGGTCCACAAGAAAACTGCCTGAAAAAGAACAGTAGGCATTCTCAGCTTCAGCGGGAGAAAAGTCCGTCATCTTCATTTCGCCCCCTGTCTGCTTTTCAATCTCGTAAAGAAGATGCGACAGCGTAAAGCGATTCACAGGGGCCCCTTTGGGGTAACGTCCGGCAAAGGTCATCGGCTGAAAATGCACTCCCGTCACCGTCGGGATATGCTCGGCTGCAAAGCGAAGGATCTGTCCGATCTCCTTTATGTTCACGCCGTTCAATAGTGTGGGCACTAAAACGACGCCAATTCCTGCTTTTTGGCAGGCTTCGATGGCTTTTTTCTTGATGTCAAAAAGATCACGTCCTCTGATTTGTCGGTATACCTCATCGGTGACGCCGTCAAACTGCAAAAACACGCAGTCAAGGCCGGCGTCAGAAAGACTTTGGGCGTAGCCCTCCTCTTCGGCCAGACGAATACCATTCGTATTCAGCTGGAAGAAGGGATGCCCCATCTTCTTGCCCTCTTGTATAATCCGGGGGACATCGTCCCGGACACTCGGCTCCCCGCCCGATAATTGAATATTGAGTGGACCCCCGCGCGTCAAAAGGTCGCGCATGGTATCAAGGAGTGATTCGATCGGCGGGTCATCTGCCGCGTCCCCGCTTGACGCAAAACATATGGGGCAACCCAGATTGCAGCGCTCCGTGATCTCCAACAGGACGCAGCAGCTGTGCTGGCGGTGGGCGGGGCAAAGTCCACAGTCAAAAGGACAGCCGTGTTCGACTGAAGTTGCGGGGTTCACGGGCGTCGAAGGCTCTTTGATACGATCCCAGTCTTCATAGGACAGGTGCCCGCCCCAGACCTCCACTTCAAAAAATCCGTGCTCGGCACAGATTTTCTCCATGAAAACAGTCTCTCCCCGTTTCACGCGATCGGCTGTGATTTTCTTCAAGCAGATGGGACAGACGCTTTCGGTCTGACTTAAGACGACTCTTTGTGACATTTAATATCCCTCAATCCAATAACTCATACGCTTCCAAAAGCTCGACCATTTTATCGTAGCCCGCCTCCATGATACCGGGGCACACCGATGTACAAAGCGAAAAATCGCCTCCGATAATGTCAAAGCAGCGGTCGGAGCCGTATTCATCCCGAAACCAATTGGCGTAAGAGGCCACAATTTCATCCGCTTTTTCGTGCGGCACTTCCTGCGCGTCGCCTCGCCCCGTAAAAAGCCCTAAGGCGGCAACTCCGCCCGACAGGACACCGCAACAACTGCCGCTTTTTCCCATACCGGCGTTCAAGCCTGACATGGCGCGCACAAGCTGTGGGTTGTCCTCGCCTAAAAGGTCGAGCGCAAGTTTCACCATGATCTGCGCACAGGCATAGCCTTGACGGCTGTATTCCAATAACACTCTTTCAAGATCCATTTTTTTCTCCGATCAAGCGGGACCAATAACCCTGTAAACAGCACTGAAATAATCTTTACCCCTCCCTGAATCCGGGAACTTTTGACCTGTCTCCCAAATCCAACGGATGACAAAGTTTTTTAAAGCTTGTCTTTCATCCTGCCATTCCAAACGTTCGAAACCATCGAGTTGGAAGGCCTCCCCCTCACAGACATCCGACAGAAGAAACAGCCCCCTTTGTTTTAACACGCGCCGCACTTCCGCAAGAACAGTCGCCCTATCTTTCAGTAGCGAAAGGCTGCACTCACACAGCACCGCGTCAAAAAAATGATCGTCAAAGGGGAGGGGTTCTCCGGTATCGCCCTGCCAGCCGTGCCAGCTGTCACCTCTGATCGCCTCGTGTTTTTCTTGGGCCCGCAAAATAACCGAATCGCGATCGACTCCAAAAGCGCTCATACCCAAAGAATTAAGGAGCGCGACGCTGTCCCCTGTCCCGCAGCAAAGATCTAATATGCGAGATCCTTTTTTAAGGCCGCTTCTTTCTAAAAGTGATTCGGTCATTGCCTCGCCGCCCGGGTGGCCCAAGTCGAAGCGGTGCCACTGTTCACTGTCGTACAAATCGGTCATTTGTCCTCCAACGCGCGCTCCACCTCTAATATTTTGCCCACCGCCAGCTCTTCCGGTATGAGACTTTGGCCGCAACTCGGGCATTTGGGCATCAGGATGGGGAAATCGTTGCCCATGTAATGGAGCGTCACCTCGCCATTTTCAAGCGGGACTTGGCATTTGCCGCAGACAAGTTCACCCTCGGTCAGATCAAATATTTCATGGTATTTGTTACTCATATCACAGAATCTCCATGCGATGACTGTATGCGCGGCGGACGCGGTAACCTTCGTCCTCGGTTGTGAAGTAAACCCAGTAGGTCACATTCCCGATCTGTTTATGCGCAATGCGAAGGCCCGTCTTTTTCTCCTCGATGAAGCAGTCCGATTCAAGTGAATCCGTGATCACTTTCCGAACGTCTTCTTCTAAGATCAGTCGTTCCTCCAATAGTTCACCGAGATCGTCGTCATAGGTTAACTTCAAGCGGATCACCTCCTGTTGTGTTTCTTTCCATCGTTCACTTAACATGCGTCGTTTCAGCCACTCGCGGTTATCTTGTCGAAGCGAGTAGCCCGGCGCTTTTCGATCTTCTTTTTCACCTTCAAAAATCAATTCCAAAAGGTGCACCGTCCGAGCACCCGCCTTGCTGAAGCGATCGCGACAACCCATGCAATAGGTGAGCCGCGTCTCGTCGATGTCGCGGATGCAAAATTCAGTCAATTCTTTGGCGACTTCTGTATTTGAAAACTGCACTAATCCCCCATAACCGCAGCAAGGCGAGCGCTCATCTGTATAACTTGGTTCATGGACTTCACAACCGAGGTTTTTAAGGATTGCTCTTACCGCCTCACGCGTATCGTCCATGTAGCGGGCGCCGCAGGCGTCGTGCATGGTGAGGGGCAGCGGTTTTTCGATCGCAGGCACACCTTTTTCAAGCAGGATATGCCAAATATCTTTTATCTCGCCGTCAATCGATTCTAAAAGTGTCTTATGGCAGGTGGGGCAGGCCGTGATGATCTGGGGCTTTCCCAATGCTTCCCAAGCCTCTTTTAACGCGTTTTGCGTTTTTTCGTACAATTCTTCCTCGCCTGCCCATTTGGCCATGACACCGCAGCAACCGTGCATGAAGGCGACGCCTCCGTCAAGCGTTTCGGTGAGCCATTCATATGTCTTTTGGACCGTGTCGGGCGCCGACGCGCCGAGCTGGCAGCCGGGGAAAAAGAGATAACGGCTAGAGCTTGTCTCAGGCTCATGCCTGAAAAAGAATGAATGCTCTGAGTTGGCCTGACGCATGTCATCGACGGCGAACTCAAAGGCTGTGGGCGGCATTTTTCCTGTTTTCACCATCCTGTTTCTTGCCGACTGTATGGCTTTGCCAAGATCGAGTCCGTTGGGGCAGACCACTTCGCATTGGCTACAAAGCGCGCAGGAGTTGATCAGGGTATTTGAGGTATGATTGCCTAGGGCAATCGATAGGTTGTTGTATATTTCGCGCAGGTAGAGCTTTGGATAACGCTTGTAATGCGCGATGAACGCGCAAGCCTTCGCGCATTCCATGCACTGGCAGTCAATGCAGCGGGAGGCTTCGCGGATCGCTTCTTCCTGATTAGGGAATGGGCCCATGTCTGAGGGCAAGCTGTCAAAGTAGGAGGTCTCGACAAATAATGTGGTGCCGCGCTCCATTTCTTTTTCTCGTCCCGCTGTCATGGACACGCGCTTGACATACCGGTCGACTGAGTTCGCGGCTCTTTTGCCGGCGGCGATGGTCTCGACAAGCGAGTCGTAGCCGCCGCCCGAAAACACACCGTCTACGGGACTTTGCAATGTAAAGGGGTCGGTGCCGGGGATGATCTCCCCTGTCGCGAGCACGACTGCGTCAAATGGATCCGGGAGATCTTTTGGGTTTTCAATCGTTTCATTCAGATGGAATTCGACGCCCTGATCGACCGCAAGTTGAATGTCAGCCTCAAGCGCTTCTTCGGGCAGATCGGCCCGTAGAAGGCTTCCGCCCAGTTTATTGTCGGCTTCGAAAAGTGAAACAGAAAATCCTTTTTTGGAAAGTTCAATCGCCGCGGTCAGGCCAAAGGGGCCTGAGCCGATGACGGCCGCCTTACCGGATTTTTTTCTGCGTAATAGACGCGAAGGCATAGCTTTCCCGTATTGCATCGCGGCCCATTCCAAGCCTCGCATCTTGATGGCGCCACCTAAGTCTTTTCGAAGGCAAGCTTCTTGACAGGGCATCCGGCAAAGGTAGGACAGTGAATGGGGCAATGGCACGGTTTTCGTGTAAACCGCACGCGCCACATCGAAGTCGCCATCCTTCATGGCCATGCACAGTGTCCGGCATTCCACTCGAAGCGGACAGGCGGCCATCGCCGCCGGCGGCTGCTCCTGAATGCAGAGGTCTTCCATTTGGAGGAGTTCATCTTTATTTAAAATATCCACCCGGTCCTCCTTGTTGGTTCATTTTATCGTATTCGCTATATAAGCGGAGCGGGCTGTCGCCATACAGCCCGCTCCTTTGCCTAGGTGTTGCCTTAAACGTTAAGGGTTTAGGCTAGTTCATCAAGCGCCGCTTTCACGACATCCGGTGTGGCGGGCACCACCGTGATGCGGGCACCTGTCGCGTTAAAGATCGCGTTCAGGATCGCCGGGTGGGGCGCCGTCAGGGGCGCTTCACCGACACCGGCCGCGCCGTAGGGGCCCAAGGGTCTTGGCGTGGTGACATAGTCAATGACAATCTCATCGGGGATATCCTCAATGTAGGGGATCCCGCAGCCTAAGAGTGTCGTGTGTTTTTCGTAATCTTCCATGTTTTCCGTGAGTGCCAGGCCGATGCCTTGGGCAAGTCCGCCGTAGATCTGGCCGTCAACCACGGTTCTGTTGATAATCGTGCCGACGTCCGGGACTGTGGTGAATCGGATGACGCGGACTTTGCCGGTCTCCAGATCCACTTCCACTTCCGGAATAAAGAGTTCGTACATGTAAACCGAGAACGGGGCGCCCTGCCCGGTGTCAAGGTCACAGTTGGTGCAATCTGAGGCCACCCAGGATCCGTCATAGGAGGTCGGGATATTTTCGGCGACCATGGCTTCGTAGTCACGGAAGCTGCCGTCATCGCGCTTCATCGCGTTGACAAGCATTCTTGCGGCGGCCACGATGGAGTTGCCGACCATGACGTTCGAGCGCGAACCACCCGCGGGACCTGAAGCCGGCGTAATCGCTGTGTCGTTCTTGATAAGCTTGATCTGCTCAGGGGTAAATCCTGCATCGCGGAGGGTGCCGTGCGCCATGCTGAGCGTGCCGATATCAGCTCCCTGTCCGTGATCTTCCCAGGAGTCCAAGACGGTCACGGTGTTGTCTTCTTCCAGGCGAACGGTCGCGGCAGAGGAGTCAGCTCCGTCAAGTCCGCAGCCGTAGATGCCCTGTGAGAATCCGACGCCGTACTTGTAGCGCCCATCTGATTTTGCATTCAGTTCCGCGACGCGCGCTTTCGCTTCTTCCCAATAGGGGCGTGCGCGATCGTACATATCGTCGAGGCAGTAGACATCGGGTATCTGGCCGGTCGGCGTGGTGACACCCTCGCGGTAGATGTTCTTGTAGCGCAGTTCGAA
>Ga0172377_10002412_pt1 | contig 19052 bp, 16 predicted proteins | sample Pumphouse3metaG_FD_119749 | JGI IMG/M metagenome (GOLD analysis project Ga0172377, IMG submission 119749) | Leachate microbial communities from a municipal landfill in Southern Ontario, Canada - Pumphouse #3 metaG | ecosystem: Engineered > Solid waste > Landfill > Unclassified | place: Canada...
ATTGGCAAGGTCAGCATGTTCTGGGGGAACTTTCTTGTCTTGGTCCGTGCCTATGTGTATATCCTGCGGATGGGAAGTGAAGGAATTCGCGCGGCTTCCATGCATGCGGTGCTGAATGCCAACTATCTGAAGAGCAGGCTCAAGGATTCTTTTGAGATTCCGTATGCAAAGGGATGCATGCATGAGTTTGTCGTGAGTTGCGACAATCTGAAGAAGCGCTATGGCATTACTGCACAGGATATTGCAAAAGGACTCATCGACTGCGGGTATCATCCCCCTACGATGTATTTTCCTTCACTTGTAGGAGAAGCCTTGATGTTTGAACCCACAGAGAGTGAAAGCGTTGAGACGCTCGATGATTTTGCAGATACCTTGATTGCCTTGCTTGAAAGAGCGAAAGCTGATCCCGCGTACCTGAAAGGCTGTCCTTATACCACACCGGTAGGGCGTTTGGATGAGGTGAAAGCTGTCAAGGAACCGAATCTCCACTACTGATATGAGCATTTTTTACTTTGCTAGATTCTGGATGTGAGGTATCTTAGAGGTATGAATAGAATACTTATACAAAACGGACTTCTTGTGGATACCGAATGGACACGACATGCAGATATCTTGGTGGAAGATTCGAAGATAGTGCATATCGCTGCAAAGATTGATGAAACAACGCTTCCAAAGGGCACAGAGATTGTGCATGCGGAAGGGTTGTGCATTCTTCCAGGTCTCATTGATGCCCATACGCATTATCATCTGGAAAGTAGGGGAACGGTCACAGCCGACTCCTTCCAAGAAGGGAGCAGATGTGCTGCCTTTGGTGGAGTGACCTGTGTCATTGATTTTGCTGATGATGATAAAAAGGGTGATCTCTCATCGTGCAGTCAAAAACGTATTGATGCCATGAAAGCGGAAATGGCAATTGATTTCTCTTTACACCAGGGCGTATATGGCTATCGAGAAAGCATCGCTACTGAGCTTGCCTCCTTGAAGGAAAAAGGGGTGAGGGTGATCAAACTCTTCACCACCTACCGGAACGTTGGGTATTTGATTGAGAAACGTGACGAGATGAAAGCAATCTTTGAAGCATGCAATGCTCTTGGTCTCATGGTGAGCGTTCACTGTGAGGACGACGCTCTCATCGATGAGATCAACGCTTCCTACACCGGACCGTATACACCTTCAGCCCATGCTGATTTGCGTCCCAGTGAAGTGGAAGCAAGGGGAATCAAGACCGTAGGTTCCCTTGCCGGTGAAATCGGCATGCCTCTGTATGTCGTTCATCTCTCCAGCAAGGCTGGTCTTGAACAGGTCAGGGAGTTGAGGGCAAATGGAGTCAGGGTCATCGTTGAGACCACTCCCCATTATCTGTTCCTCAATCGTGAAAAGCTGGAAGGTGAAAACGGTCCGCTTTTTGTCATGACTCCTCCACTGCGAACAGAAGAAGATAATCTGGCTTTGCAGGAAGCACTACTCAACGGTGAGATTCAGGTCGTCGCTACCGATCACTGTTCCTTTACCAAGGAACAGAAATTGTCCAGTGATGATTGCCGGACCATTTTCCCTGGCATTCCAGGAACTGAGGAAATGTTGCCCCTGATTCATACCTTTGTTGCCAATAGTGGGAGAATCGGGTTGCAGCAAATGGTGAATCTGCTGAGTACAGGACCTGCGAAAGCGTTTGGTCTCTATCCGAAGAAAGGTTCCATCAGGGTTGGATCCGATGCCGACTTGGTGCTGTTCGATCCTGACGAGGCTTGGACGCTTTCAAGTGAAACCACCCATTCTGCAAGTGGGTATACTCCCTATGAGGGATTTGAAGTGATCGGCAAGGCCGTCATGACGTATGTGCGTGGTCGGTTGGTGATGGGGGACAACATCTATCTTGGTATTGCCGGGAATGGCATGTTTGTTCCACAAATCGATCCTGCCAGAGGAAAGACCATCATGCACTGATGTGCAATGATAAGGATTCTTTGACGGCAGCAGAAATGCTGCCGTTTTGTATCTTCGTGAAGGGTTTCCTGTTTTCTGTAGATAGGAAGTCTGGACAATTTTATTCTAATGTATAATATTGGTTCCATTTAATTGTCAATCAGTACTATTTTCTGTACAGTATAAGAATAAGGAGCACGTATGATTACTGGAATTCTTTTCGATATGGACGGTGTTCTCATTGATTCTGAGCCCATCATCCTGCAATCAGCAATTTCCTATTTTGCTTCCATCGGCGTACGTGTCGAAGCTGAAGATTTTACTCCGTTCATCGGTGCAGGGGATAGAAGATTCCTTTGTGGTGTAGCTGAAAAATATAATGTGGTGCTTGATTTTGAAGAAGCCAGACACGCTTTGTTTGCTAAATATGGAGAGCTGGCAGCTGGTACCGGTGCTATGGAAGGAGTTCATCGATTCATAAGGAATGCAAAGAAAGCTGGACTGAAAACAGCTGTCGCTTCCAGTGCACCCCTCCAAAAGGTGTTGATCAATCTCAAGTGCATGAATCTTGCAGAATCAGATTTCGATCTGGTGGTCAGTGGGGACAGAGTCAAGCGGAACAAACCGCAGCCGGATATCTATCAGCTCTCTGCGCTCTCCCTTGGACTTGCCTGTGAGGAGTGCCTGGTACTCGAAGATGCCCTCAATGGGGTACTGGCCGGTAAACGGGCAGGGTGTATGGTTTGTGCACTTGCAACAACCTTTTCTCCCGATCAGCTTTTTGAAAAGGGTGCAGATCTGGTGGTATCATCTCTTGATGGTTTTGAGGATTTTTCCACCCTTGAGGAATTCAACGCGTTGCTTACCTCGATGATTTCTCCTTCTGACGATCGAATCACCTATGGCGCGGGAAAAATTCTTCCCTCAGCAAGTCTCTTGCAGACAAAAACCCAACTTTTTGAACTTGCCCTTCAGCAAGCCTATGATAAAAGAAAGAATGCCTATACTCCGTATTCACACTATAAAGTAGGTGCTGCACTGGTAAGCGCAGCCACCAATAGAATTTATAGTGGCTGTAATGTGGAAAATTCCAGTTATGGGGCGACTATCTGTGCTGAACGAAATGCCGTACTGAATGCTGTAGCAAATGAAGGAGCTCTCGGAATTGATACGCTGGTAGTGGTCAGCGAAGATTCTCCGCCTGCTCCTCCCTGTGCAATGTGCCTTCAGGTCCTCGCAGAATTTTGTCGAGCAGATACTGAAATCCATCTCGTAGATGTCGATTTTGTCGAAAAAAACGGCAAAGGGGCGCATCTTGTCTACTCGTTCAGCGATTTGCTTCCTTTCCCTTTTATATTTCCTAGCATGAGGTCATGATGAGACGTTTTTCGCTTGTATTTTTTCCCTTGTTTGCCCTGTTCCTGCTTTCTGGATGTTCTACAACGACAAATATGGTATCTGGACCCTCCGTAGACCCTACGTTGAGTCTCAGTCAGAAGATGGAATATTACGATATTCCAAAGGTCTCGATTACCTATCCTACCGTATATCATGACGGTAACGAATGGCGTGATCGTGTCATTGAATTGATTTCCTCTGCCGAGGATTATGTCATCATCTCTTCGTTTCTTGCATCGAGTTCAGTAGAGCTGGAAGAGTTGTATGATACCATCATCCAAAAAGCCGAAGAGGGGGTCGATATTTATTTCATTGTCGATGGCACAGGTGCCTTCGATATGACGGAGACCCGTTTCCATCTCATTCCCCTGAAGTTCCTCCGTGATAGTGGGGTTCATCTGTTGGAATACAATCCAATTTCCGCAGGGAGAATCATCTCCGGAACAAAAATACTTTTTAGAGACCATCGGAAGTTTCTCATTGTTGATGGAAAGAATCTTGCTCTGGGTGGAATGAACCTCAACTACATCTCCATCGGTGCTACAGACCAACATTTACAACGCGACACGATGTTTGAGTTTGCATCCCCACGGTTGTGTGAGATCATGCTCGATTCTTTTGTAACTTGGTGGAATGCTGAGTCTTGGGAAGAAGTGCGACGGGAAGATTTTTCCGTTGACCACACCTTCGGTCTGGATGCACCACACTATGAAGCCTGGTATGCCGATCAATATCCCCTTACCAAAAAGCTCAGTGGCTTTTTTGGCTCTTTGCTCAATGAAGCTGAACACTCGGTCAAGGTGTTGCCGTTTTTACCGTTTTTCGACCAATATTTGCTGGATGCTTTCAGCAGTCCGGCAAAGCGAGGAGTCTCAGTCCAAATGATCATTCCTTTTGATTCTCGTGTTTCAAACAGGAAGGGAATTGAATACATGGCCAAGGACCTGTTGACCATGGGAATCGATCTGAGGATAGAGAATGAGGGTGAAGAGACTCAGCGCCTCTTGCATGAAAAGTTGATGATCATCGACGACCGCTATGTGGTTTTCGGATCCTCCAACATGAACTATCGTTCTTTTACCCTTGCGTATGAAGTATCACTGGTTGTCGATAGCCCTGAACTGGCAAAGCAAATGAGCGAGCATTTTCAAGATATCTATGAGAATTCTGTTCCTATAACCGAGGAACAAGCTGATGAGTGGAGGACTTTGGATAGTTGGCCTCGATATGCTTTTGGGGTGATAGGAGGCTGATGATGAGAAAGGTTGGAATAGTCGGAATGCTTTTTTTCTGTCTGGTGATGCCTCTTGGGGCAAGAAGCCTCGGTTACTCCGTAGGGTTTTATGGACAGAGTGGTTTTGAAGATGTACATCATGCCAACAGTGGTGTTGAGCTCTCCTTGGTGTATCAGAAATCATATCGTCCAATTCTGAATCCCTCTTTCTACATACGGGGAGCGTTTGGGACCGATATGGATGGGTTGTTTGTACTTCCTTATCAAGAAGTTGGAATCTCTGTGGATATCTTTCGCACAATAAACCATCCCTTCAGTTTCTTATCCAGCAACATCATTGCGTATGATCCTGCCATCTCGCTGGCATATCATTGGAAAACTGGACAAGAAGGACAGTACATGACTCTGGGAATCAGTCCTTTCAAGCTCTCCCAGAAGGATTTTTGGTATGAGTTTTTCGCTCCCTTTGTTTCTTTTAATTTGGATACGTGGACAGTCGATGCCTGGGGTATCAACCTGGTCCGCTATACCTATCTGTACAAGTAGGCTGATATGAATAAAAAGATTCTTGGTGTCATGATGGCACTGATGATGACTTCACAACTTTTTGCAGGAACGTTCGACCTTGGGATAACCTTGGGTACTGAGATACATCTTTTTGAAGAAGATTTTGATCAAAGTAAAATGAAGATGGCCTGGGGCCTCTCGATGGGGTTGAATGAGAACTGGGAGTTGGATCTGCAATCTGCCAGTCAGTTGATCCCCGATTTCTTTGGTGATACGACATTGTCTGTCTTACTGCAACGGACTCTGTTGGGTCAACGGTCAACTGGGAACCAGATAGCAGGGTTGGGAGTCAATTCATTGGTGGGAGGAGGCATCATGTTTTCTTCCTACAACAATGAAGAAGTATATAAACCCACCCATCTGTTGTTTTCCTTGACTCCCATAACGATTGGAACCCCGATTTCAGGCAAGCGTGAGAGGTTGGTGACCCTCACCCTTGCCTACAACCTGCATACACAACAAGTAAGCATGCTTTTTGATGTCATAAAGTATGATTTCTATGTTGTAGGCAGTTATCAGGATTATCTCTAGCAACCCACTTCAAGTGCCATCATCTTATCGATGCGTCGTTGATGTCTATCGCCTTCAAATTCACTGTCCATGAAAGCATCGAGGATGGCACAAGGGTCTTCTTGGTAGTTGATTCTTCCTCCGAATGCAATGAAATTAGCATTGTTGTGCTTGCGTGCCATTGAAGATGCATAGGCGTTCTGAGGGAGAGCGCAACGAATTCCTTGGATCTTGTTTGCACTGATGGAAATTCCGATGCCAGTCCCGCAACAGACGATTCCAAATTCGTATCCACCTTTCTTGTACTCTTCACAAGCAAGTTTGGCCATGTCTGGATAATCTACCGAATCATGGGAAACGACACCGAGATGATTGACCTCATAACCCATTTTGGTGAGGTATTCTACAAATACCTGGGCCAGTTCTATAGCGCCGTGGTCATTAGCGATAACAATCTTTGCCATATGTTCCTCCGCTTGAATCGATGGTAGCGTATTTATTCTCTTCTGCCAAGATTGCTTTCTTGGTTGTCTGTTATCCGTAACTGAGATAGAATGGCTTCAACTACAGGAGAATCATGTGGCTGAAATCTATATTAGTGGTCATCGGAATCCGGATATGGACAGCGTCTGTGCTGCCTACAGTTATGCGTATCTGAAAAACAAGACCGATCCGGCAAATACGTATATACCTGTGCGTTGCGGTAATCTCAACGACTCTACCAAAGCACAATTCGAACGACTTGGCGTGACTCCACCAGCTTTCATCAAAGATGTTCGTACTCGTGTTTTCAGCGTCACTAGAACAGCGAAAAGCATTTTGCAAGTCACCGATCCTGTCTACAAACTCGTCTCCCTCTATGGACAGGCTATACAACCTTCCGTTGTCCCTGTCCTTGAGAATGATACCTATCGAGGTCTTCTCAGTGTAGATGAGGTAAGTAGCTTTGTCTTGAAAGAAAACTGTGGGGTCAGACCCATCTATCATTTCGTGGTGGATAACTTTTCCAAGGTTCTCAGGGGAAGATATCTCAAGAAAGGGGAACAACCTTCTTTTGATGCTTCCATCGTGGTGGGGGCGATGCGCTATACGGTATTTTGCAAGCACATGGAAGCTTTGTTGGATCAGAAACCAATTTTAGTGGTCGGCGATCGCGAAGACCATATCAGAAAAGCTATTGAAATGCAGATTCCGGGTATCATCCTTACCGGCTTGGAGCATGGATTGACTTCGCAGGTTGACTTTGATTCCTACCAGGGTACGGTTTTTATCAGTGAATTGGATACAGCAGAAACAATACGCCTGCTACGGCTTTCCATTCCCGTAACCCAGTTGATGAGGCAGGAACCTCCACTCATCCAGGATGACTGTCTGTTCGATGAAGCAAAAAGCATACTCAGCGATAGTGAATTTCGTGGACTTCCAGTGTTCCGGGGAAAGGAGTGGAAGGGATTCATCACCAGACGTTGTTTTTTGGAGAAACCAAAAACAAAACTCATCATGGTCGACCACAACGAACCTGAACAGAGCGTTCCCGGCATCGATGAAGCAGAAGTGGTTGAAATCATCGACCACCATCGTCTGGGTGCAGCAAAAACACGACACCCCATCTATATCTGTTGCGAGCCGCTAGGCTCCACCTGCACCATCATATACAATCTTTTCATCCGTCATGAGGTGGAAATTGGTGAGCAATTGGCAAAAGTGCTGCTCAGCGGCATTGTCAGCGATACGGTGATGCTCAAGAGCCCCACCACCACGTTTGAGGATTTCACTGCTGTCCAGGATCTATGCCACTTGGCGAATATCGAGGACATGCGCAATTTTGGTGAGACGATGTTTTCAAGTGGAGCTTCTCTTGCCAATGAAGATCCCCACAAGATGCTTGAGGCTGATTTCAAGCAATATAAGGAACTGGGAGTCAGATTTGGCATCGGGCAGTGTGAAGTCACCACCCTCAGTGATGTAGATGACTATAAAGATTCCTACCTTCATGGACTTGAGGAACTCAAACGGGCCTATGCACTCGATTGGGCCATGTTCCTCATCACCGATGTCGTCAAGGAAAACAGCGTTCTGTTGATGACTTCCATGCCGATAGCGGAGCACAAGCTTGCCTATCACAAAGAAGGGGAAGGTAAATTCCTGTTGCCTGGGGTGCTTTCACGCAAGAAGCAGTTGCTTCCGGAAATACTGAGAGTATTGGAAGAGTAGCTATTTGATTTCGGTGATGGTGTTGACCGAGGGGATGGTCTTGAGACTCTTGATGATTTTCTTGAAATCTTCCTCGTGTTCAACTTCCATGGTGAAGGTTCCTATCAACTTTCCTTCCTCGTCATCATGCAAACGTCCTTCGATGAGGTGTCCTTTGTATTTACGAAGGGCACCTTCTATTTCTCCGAAGAGATCATAGGTACGTTTGCTTGATATGCTGAAACGCTTGGTCAACCTTGGTGATTCCGTTTCCCATTCGACTTCTATCGAACGGTCCACGATTTCAGTCATGTTCTTCAGATTCGGGCAGTCTCGTTTATGAACGATGATGCCTCTTCCTCTGCTGATGTATCCTACAATGTCATCACCCCGCACTGGAGAACAGCACTGGGCGATATGGATCATCATGTTTTTCTCATCCCCAACCCTGAACTTCATTCGTTTGGAGTCAAGTACCTGGCGGACGATATTGTCATCATCGGGATTAATGACCGGTTGTTGTACCTGTTCTGTCTTTGGAGGCTGTTCGGTGCTCTTACGCTTGGCGATGATGTCCTTGTCAATCAGGATGTTCTCGTCATATTTGTTCAACCAGGCCTTGATTTTCTTTCGGGCGCCGTTGGTCTGTGCATATCTGAGCCATTGCAGGTGAGGACGTGCATTGGGGGAGGTCAATATTTCAATGACCTGGGTGTTTTTCAAGGGAACATTGAGGGCGATGATGGAACCGTCTGCTTTGGCTCCTGTGGTATGGTTTCCCACTTCCGTGTGAATCTGATACGCGAAATCCAAGGCTGTGGCGTTGGTAGGCAGCTCTACGATATGACCCTGTGGAGTGAATACGTAGATGGTGTCCTTCAGCAATTCGCCCTTGATGTCATCCATGTACGATTCGCTGGTTTCAATTTCGTTCGACCACGTCTTGAGTTTCGTGATGATTTTGGAAAACTGTTCATTGTCCATTTTGGACCAGGAACCGCTCTCGCTTCCTGTTTCTGCCTTATACGTCCAGTGGGCGGCTACACCATACTCAGCGGTGAAATGCATCTCTTTGGTTCTGATCTGGATTTCCATCAATTTGCCGTCAAGAGCCATGACCGTAGTATGTAGGCTTTGGTAGTTGTTGGCCTTGGGCATGGCGATGTAATCCTTGAAACGTCCTTCGATAGGAGGCCAAAGTCGATGGATGACGCCTAGGATGGTATAACATTCGGTTACTGTATTGCAAAGAATCCTGACACCGAGGATATCGAAGATTTCATCGATTTCCTTCTTGCGTTTCTTCATCTTCATATAGACCGAATAGGTGTGTTTTGCCCTGCTGGTTACGATGACATCGCTCAGGCTGGCATCGCCACAAGCCCTATAGATGCTTTTCTCAATTCTGCCGAGATAGGCTGTCTGCTCTCCTTTCTTGCTCAGCAGATATTCCTGGATGTATTGGTAGGTATCTGGTTTGAGAATTTTCAAAGAGAGGTCTTCCAGCTCATCCTTAAGCCAGGATATGCCCAAACGGTCTGCAAGGGGAGCGAAGATGTCCAATGTCTCTCCTGCTATTTCTTTGGCCCGTTCCGGCTTCAGGTGTTGGAGGGTCCTCATGTTGTGGAGTTTGTCCGCAAGTTTGATGATGATGACCCGAATGTCCTTGCTCATGGCAAAAAACATTTTTCGAATGGTTTCTGCTTCTTGGAGACTCTTGTTCTTCGCTTTGAGATTGCTGATCTTGGTTTCGCTTTCGACCATGTCTGCAACAGCCTGTCCAAAGGTAGTGGACAGTTCTTCGTAGGTGGTGTCAGTGTCCTCGATGGTGTCGTGCAAAAGACCAGCACAAACGGTATCAGCATCCATTTTGAGCTGGATGAGGATTTCCCCAACGGCAAGAGGATGGATGATATAGGGTTCTCCGCTTGCTCGTTTCTGGTTTTCATGTTTTGAGGCAGAGAAGGTCGCCGCTGCAAGAATCTTTTCCTGATCGGCTTTTGGGTATTTGAAGGCTTTCTGTATGAAACGTTCTAACAGTTGTTCGTACATGGCAGTATCCCCCATACAACCCGTTCAAGGCCGGCAAGGTCGAAAACAGCTTCAACCTTGGCAAAGCCCTTCTCGATCATGAGGCGTTTTATCTCTTCGACTTGACGATAATCGCACTCCATGATCAGCGCTCCATCACATTGCAGGTGGGAAAGACTTTGTTGTATCAAGGTTCGGATACAGTCCAAGCCGTCTTCCCCAAACCCCTCGAGAGCCAACCTGGGTTCTTTTTGTACATCCAGGGAAACTTCATCACACCAAGCTTTGGTGAGATACGGGGGGTTAGACACGATGATATCATACTTTTGTTGAGCAGGGGAGAGCATATTGCCTTTGAGTAGGATCAGAGGGTGTCCCAACAGGGATCTGGCATTGATGTCTGATACCTGTAGAGCCTCATCCGACAGGTCGCTAAGCGTCACATCATATCCCAACTCACAGCTGAGGGTGATGCCTACGCATCCGCTTCCTGTGCATACATCGATGATGTTTGGCGGTGTTTCTCTGGTTTTGGCGAAATTGAGTGCAGTTTCCACCAGTATTTCTGTATCTGGGCGAGGAATGAGGACTCTTTGGTCGACAAAAAAAGTTCTTCCATAGAACTCTTTTTCCTTGAGAATGTAAGCCATGGGAATGGAGGCTAATCGTTGCTCCAAGAGATGATGTAACGTATCGATCTGCTCTTGTGTGAGCAGATCGTCACTATGAAGGATTTGTTGGAGCTGGTCCATCTGGGTTGCTTTTTGCATCAGAAGCCTTGCTTCAAGATCCGGTGTATCAGTTATTTCATGCTCTTGAAGAGATTTCAGGCAGTATGCCTTGAGCTCTTGCACCGATTTGGCGACCAAATCAAGCTTCCTTAAGGGCTGCTTCACCGGCTGCCACTTTCAAGGCTACGACAACTTCTTCGAGTTGGCCCTGCATGATCAGGTCCAACTTGTAGAGCGTTAGGTTGATTCGATGGTCGGTAAGACGATTCTGAGGGTAATTATAGGTACGGATACGTTCACTACGATCTCCCGATCCAACCTGATTCTTTCTTGCCTCAGCACGTTCCTTATTCTTTTTTTCTTCTTCCAAATCGAAAAGACGGGAACGAAGGACACGCAGTGCCTTTGCCCTGTTTTTGATCTGACTCTTTTCATCTTGCTGGATAACCACCAAGCCTGTGGGCAAGTGGGTGAGTCGGACCGCACTATCAGTGGTGTTGACACACTGACCACCGGGGCCGCCTGCACGCATGACATCGACTTTCAGATCTTCCGGCTTGATTTCAATGTCGGTTTCTTCTGCTTCAGGAAGTACTGCAACAGTAACAGCAGAGGTATGGATTCTACCGCCGCTTTCAGTTTCAGGTACTCGTTGGACACGATGGACTCCGCTTTCCCAACGTAAAGAACCATACACATCTTTTCCACTTACCGAGAGGATGAGTTCTTTATAGCCGCCGATTCCCGTCTCATTTGAACTCAGGATTTCGATCTTCCAGCCCTTGACATCTGCAAAATGCATATACATCTTGAAGAGGTTTGCAGCAAATAAGGCTGCCTCATCTCCTCCCGTACCGGCTCGAATTTCCATGATGATGTCCTTCCCTGCAAGAGGGTCGGGTGGGATGAGGAGCATCTTGGTCTTCTGTTCAGCTTCAGTATAGGACTTCTTGAGTCCAGAGAGCTCTTCCTTGGTCATTTCGAGCATTTCAAAGTCTGTTTCTTCATGCAAGATGTCTTCAGCGTCGGCAATCTGTTGGAGCAGGCTCTGCATGTGTTTCAGTTCATCTATGATGGGGGAAAGATGCGAGCGTTCTTGGTTTAGGCGCTTGAACAATTTCATGTCCTGCATCGTTTCCGGCTTACTCAGTTTTGCATCAATATCTTCTAGCTGCTTTTCATATTCCGGCAGTTTTCTAAGCATGGGTATCTCCTACAGTAATTCTTATCAAGTATACAAAACTCATCAAGCTTTGCATAGCATTGCTAGAGATCCAATTGCTTCAATGCCAAGCGGTTCTGTTCGATCAGCGGGACGGTAAGGGGGTTCATGCGAACGAACACCAGAACACCAAGAAGAAAAAAGAGTGCTGGAATGACTCCCATGTGGAATCTGATTCCCATTTTTGCACCGGTACTCACTTGCTCTGGATTGAAGTTTGTCAGTGTGTGCACTACATAGAATACCACTGCCTGGCTTGCATAACTGAAACGCATGAAGAAGGCTCTGATACCCAAGACCACACCATCGTCCCGGCGCTTCTGTGTGACTATGAAATTGTCGATGACATCTGCCATGGCAGGACTCATGAACGTCCAGAAACCGCCAAAACCCAACCCCCAGAGTGTCATGAAAATCATGAACCCCACTTGGGTCTTCACCAAGGTGAGAGGAATGGCGAACAGGGCCATGAACAGGGCGCAGACAACGAGCATTTTTTGGTTGTTCTTCATACGCTTCGCCACCTGCGTCCAGATGACGATGGAAAGCAATGCTCCTACGAGCATTCCTGCAAATATCGGAGTTGCCTGGCTGCTTTTCCCTTCAAGGATGTATTTGACTATGTAATTGATGCTGCTGGTCATGCACATACACCCGCTCTGATAGAAAAAGAGGAAAAGTACGAAGGAAAGCAGGGCCTTGTCTTGCAGTGCATGCTTCATCTGTACGAAAAACGATGGGGCTTGCGTATCTTGTGCCTGGAACTTGTTGAAGCGATTGATCATTTCCTTGGTTTCAAAGACCCCAAAAGAGACTAAAAGGGTGGAAAACAAAGAAATCCCCATGATGACCAGACCGCAGAGAACATAGCTGAGACGATCGCCGTAATTGAATACCAGAGGAGGTACGATGAAACCTGCTGCGATACCCAAGACTCCGATGCCTGTGCCCAATGCTGCGGTGGAGGTCCTTTCCTTCTGGGAACGGAACTTATCAGGATAGATGCTCTGATAGTTCACTTCCCATAAAGAATACAGTCCGTCATAGAGACAGATGGAGAGGACCATCCAGAGAAAGACAGGAAGTGGATTGTTTTTTGCATCCCAACTGAGCGGGACGGCAAAGATGAGGAAAAAGGTCAGACTACTGAGAATCAAGCCGATGATGATCCAAGGAAACCTTCTTCCGAGTCGTTTGGAAAAAGGAGCTGCCTTGTTGGTTATATACCCGATGATGGGGTCGTTGATTGCATTCCACAGTGAATAGATGATGGTGGCAACGGCAGCAAAGCCTGCACTCAGGCCTACTTCCGTCTCATAGAACATGAATACGATGGAGCCGAAAGCTCCTGTGAGGAATTCGGCGATGAACTTTCCGAATCCATAGGAGACCATAGTTCGCTTTGTGGCCATGTACACCTTCCTTGGGGATGATTATTCGTTATACAGCTATATGATGGGTTTGTCAAAAAAAGTTGTTGCTTTGGGGTTGTTGGAAGAAAATACAATTGCTTGAATACAATTTTAGCAGGTTGAACTCTAGCCAACCTGCTAAAAGCGTGTACACTGAAAACGTGTCAGCGTTTATCGGGAGTGAAGCGTACCACCATGTGCACGACTGCCGGTTGGGCTGATTCGTTGATGATGGTGTGTTCTATATCACAGTGATAGACCAGAAAATCGCCTTTCTTGATTTCTGCAATGTTTTCCCCGACCTTGACTTTGAGTGAACCCTTCACTACGGTGAGGAACTCTTGGGTTCCTGGATAGTGAGGTTCACTGGGCAACTCTGTATGAGGTTCAAACGTGAGTAGGTACATTTCAAGATCTTCAACCATATTCAGTGGAGAAAGAATCCTTATGGAGATGCCTTTGTCATGGGTTTCCAGTTTGGGGGAGTCATCTCCAGCAGGGTTGAGCGAGAATACACGCTTGGGTTCAGCATCTGTATCAAGTAAATCATTCAATTCGACATTCAAGCCACGAGCAATCTTCCATACGGTTGCTACAGTTGGGTTTACCTTATCGGATTCAATTTGGCTAAGCATTGCTTTCGATACACCTGAGCGTTCAGAGAGCACGTTGAGGGTCAGCTTCCGGCTGTTTCTGATGCGTTGGATGTTTTTCCCGATCATTGGAGGAGTTTCCATGATTCGTCTCCTTATATAAAGTTTGACATAGTGAACATAGTTTACTATAATGAACAAGTACATTGTAATATTGCTTCTCTTAGTTGTCAAGGAAAGGCAGATTTGGAGGTGTCCATGAAGCACATTTTGATTATAGGTTCACTCGGCCAGCTTGGCTCGGAAATCGCACTTGAGTGTCGCAAAAGATATGGAAATGATCATGTCGTACTCACCGATATCAGAGATGATGTCAACCTGGAACTTGTCCAGGGAGGGCCTTTCTATAAAGTGGACTGCCGTGATGGGGATGCAATCCATGAAATCGTTCGCAAGCATAAAATTGACACCATCTATCATCTTGCAGCCATATTATCTGCAACCGCTGAGAGAAATCCACTCAATGCTTGGAACATCAACATGGGTGGTTTGATGACCACATTGGAAATAGCCAGACAGGAAGGCTGTGCCGTGTTCACTCCTTCTTCCATCGGTGCTTTCGGGCCTACCACTCCCAAACAATTCACCCCACAGGATACCATTCAACGTCCCACCTCGATTTATGGGGTGACCAAGGTTGCAGGGGAGTTGCTTTGCGATTATTACAACCATAAGTACGATGTCGATACCCGCGGAGTCCGATTTCCGGGAGTCATCAGCAATATGACTCCTCCTGGAGGAGGCACCACTGATTACGCTGTGGAAATCTATTACGAAGCGGTCAGAAAACATCATTATACCTGTTTCTTACGCGGTGATACCTATTTGGACATGATCTATATGCCTGATGCTGTACAAGCTGCGATACAGATCATGGAAGCAAATCCCGCCAAGTTGCGCCATAGGAATGCTTTCAATATCGCCTCCATGAGTTTCTGTCCGGAAGAGCAAGCTGCTTATATCAGGACCCACATACCTGATTTCTCCATCAATTATGAGATAGATCCTGTAAAGCAGGCCATTGCAGATTCTTGGCCGGATTGTCTTGAGGATTATGCGGCCAGGGTGGAATGGGATTGGAAACCAAAATATGATTTGGCCTCTATGACCAAGGACATGCTTGAAACCATAACAAGGAGGGAACAATGAACGAATCGTTACGAAAAGAACTGCAGGAATTTCTTCTTCAGCAGAAAGAGAAAGGTTTGGATAAGAAGGAGCGCATCCTATCGAGTAGTCAGGGAGCTTCCATCCAGGTAGGAGAAAAGCAGGTCTTGAATTTTTGTGCAAACAATTATCTTGGACTTGCAGACAATAAGGAAGTGATCCAAGCAGCCAAAGATGCCATGGACAGGTGGGGGTACGGACTCTCTTCTGTTCGATTCATTTGCGGTACGCAGGATATTCATAAGGAGCTGGAGCATCGGATAAGCAGGTTCTTGAAGATGGACGACACCATTCTGTTCTCTTCCTGTTTCGATGCCAACGGTGCATTGTTTGAACCTCTGCTCGGTGAAGAAGATGCGGTCATCAGCGATGAGCTGAATCATGCTTCCATCATAGACGGCATCCGTCTTTGCAAGGCTGCACGGTTTCGGTATACCCATAGTGATATGCAATCATTGGAAAAGTGTTTGCAGGAAAGTCAGGACAAACGTCGCCGCCTGATCGCCACCGATGGGGTGTTTTCCATGGATGGAGATATCGCCAAACTCGATGAAATCTGTGATTTAGCTGAAAAATATGACGCTTTGGTTATGGTTGATGACTCCCATGCCACGGGATATATCGGAAAGACCGGAAGGGGAACCTTCGAGCATTGCGGTGTTGAAGGCAGAATCGATCTGATCACCACCACATTCGGTAAAGCGTGCGGAGGTGCCAGCGGCGGCTGCATCAGCGGACGCAAAGAGCTCATCGACCTGTATCGACAGAGAGCCAGACCGTATTTGTTCTCCAATACGTTGGCTCCAGCCATTTGTGGAGGGACCCTTAAGGTGCTCGACCTCTTAGAACATGGCAATCCTTATCGAGAGGCTACCCTTCGAAATGCTGTGTATTTCAGGTCGAAAATGGAACAAGCGGGTTTTGATCTGGTCAAAGGCAACACAGCCATCGTTCCCGTCATGGTTTATGATGAGGTGAAAGCCGTTTCATTGGCAGAAAAGCTCTTGTCTTTGGGCATCTATGTCATTGGTTTTTGTTATCCAGTGGTCCCGCAGGGTAAGGCGCGTATTCGTGTGCAGCTTTCAGCTGTCCATACGAAAGAAGACCTTGACCAAGCTGTCAAGGCCTTCGTAACGGTAGGTAAGGAGATGGGACTGATTTAGGAAGTGAAGATCCTCGCTTCCAGATCCTGTCCATACTCTTTCAGTTTGGCAAGTACCAGCTTCTCTTCTACAGAGGTGTCGGTGCTTGCCAATTTTTCTTCAATCTTGCGCTTGTAGAAATTCAGGTTGATCTTGATGTCTCCAGGCGGATTGAGGATTCTGTTCGCGCAGAAGCTCTTCCATTTTCGTTTTTCCTGCTCTGTAAGCACGTCTTCCCAGTTTCTTGCTACATGCCTGAAAAGCAGCTGGGTACAACGGCTGTCTTCAAAGTCGAGGTTGAGGGAGAGTTTTTCCTTGGGTTGTGCTTGTCTGACCAATTCAAAACGCTTTTGGTCTGAGTTTTGGAAGAATCCATCATAGAGTTGGAAATCCACATCTTTGACCGATTCGAAGGTGTCCATGACTTCCCGTCCCAACAACAGGAGTTTTGTGTTGTTGATGATCTGGTTGTGCCTGAACAATGCTACTTCTTTATCGATTCCGAGCTTAATGGCAAGTTGGTCGGTCAAGACTGATTTCGGACTTACAAAAGGACATTTGTTCACTGCCAGGGAAAATACTCCATCGACTTTGAACAAAGTGTCTCGATTCGCATGGAAAAGAGGTGCCACATCCTTGGAAAGGTCGAAGCAGAGAATGCTGTTCGGGTTTGTTCTGAGGTGGGTGATGGGAGTCACTAGACGGGAGCACCCCTCTCTCGTGCTGAAGAAGGATGCCGTGTAGAGCACAGGTTCTCCAAAGGGAGTTTCCACCACTTGCTTCACTTTGGTTTTATTGCGGAGCGAGAAGTAGTAGTCATAGAGCTTCGGCTGCTTCTCCTTGATGAGACGGGTAATCGCAATGGTGGCATGTACATCCACCAAGGCATCATGTGCGCCCACTTGCGGGATGTTGTTTGCTTCGGTGAGGGAGGTGAGCTTGAAGGTTGGATTCCCGGTCTCTTCTTTTCGAGGAGGCCAGTTGATTCCTTCGGGTCTCAGATCATAGCATGCGCGCACCAAATCGATGATGTCCCATCGGCTGCACTTATTGTCCCATTCCCTTTTGTAGGGGTCGAGAAAGTTTCTGTAGAGGGCGTTTCGAATGAACTCGTCATCAAAACGAATGTTGTTGAAACCTGCAACCACGGTATTCTCGACAGAGAATTCGTTGTTTATCCGATCGATAAGCTCACTTTCATTCATCCCTTTTTCATTGACTTCTTGAGGAGTGATGCCTGTAATGAGGCAGGAAAGAGGGTCCGGGAGATAGTCATCACTGAGCTTTCCATAGAGGACGATGGGTTCTCCAATGGGATTGAGGTTCAAATCTGTACGTTGACCTGCAAATTGAGCTATCCTATCATAGTGGCTGTTGAGGCCGAAGGTTTCCAAATCGTACCAGAAAATGGTACCTTTTCTGTATTGTTGGTTCATGCACCCATACTACCACAGAATAGTCTTTGTGTCTTTTTCCTCTATTCGGTTGTTCTCTTTGTTTGAGTGCTTTATTATGGAGAAGAGATATCTATGAAAAGAATGATCGTCCTGTTATGGACCTTGGCCCTTTGCCATGGAGGTTTTGCGAAGCCTACTGCAAATGATGTTACCGTAGCGTTGGCTGCGATAACCGATTCCACCATTTGTGCAGTGGCTGCTTTCTTGAATACTCCTTCACTTGAGCTTCCCGGAAGTGAAGTTCATTTCCGTGATCAGGAGTCGCTTCCTTATGCCCTGACCTTCTCAAATTCTGATATCGGTACCTATCTTCCTGTTTTTTTGAAGACCAAAGAAGGAAATGGAACAAATTTCTTTGCTTCCTTGTTGCAATCTGCAAAGGGACCGCTCAATGACATTGCCCTTCAGTATTTGACGGTTCATGATTGGCAAGTAGGACATGCAATACTCACGGGGGCCGCGGTTACGTATTTTGGAGAGGGTGTCACACTCAATTCGATGATGTCCTCGGTTATCATGAATGGGGGATTTTCTCCCATTGCCGTTGCTGCAGATGTGACGGTGAGTGGCAAGCGGGTGAGTGAATCAGTGCGGGTTGAAGGTATTTTTCTTATACAGACGGATGAGGATGGATACTTTGAGGTTAAGCCTCTTGAATTGAAAATCAACGGAGAAACGAGAGGTGTGTGATCAACACCTGTAAAAGTGGAGGAACTATGACTGGCATCGTACAAAGAACAGAAGATTTTCTTACAGCGCGGGGTGTGGACCCTGCTTGCATCAATATGCAGGAGTTGCTTGAAACCTTTTTAGACGAAATGGATTTGGGACTGGAGACGGAAAATAAGAGTTCCCTTCAGATGATTCCCACCTATACCCAGGTAGGGGACCATGTCAAAAAAGGAGAAAAGGTCATTGTTCTTGATGCTGGTGGTACAAACTTTCGTACCTGTCTGGTCAACTTTGACGAACAAGGAGTCGCTCATATCGAGGATTTCAAGAAAACGGCGATGCCGGGTGTGAAGGAAGAGGTGAGCGCGAAACAGTTTTTCACATGTTTTGCTGATGAGGTTGAACGACTTATCGAAAAGAGTGACCGCATCGGGTTCTGTTTCTCCTATGCTGCCACCATCACTCCCGACCATGATGGCATTCCCCTTGTCTTTTCCAAAGAGATCAAGGCTCCTGAAGTGATCGGCAAACCGGTAGGTGCCAATTTGCTTCGTGAACTTGCAAGTCGGGGGTACGATGTTTCCAAGAAAAAGGTTGCTGTCCTCAATGATACGGTTGCAACCTTGCTTGCTGGGCAAGCTGCAATCTCAACCACGCCATACAGTGGGTATATCGGGTTCATCTTGGGCACTGGAACCAACACAGCCTATGTGGAGTCGAATGAGAAGATTAAGAAG
>Ga0172377_10002413_pt1 | contig 19048 bp, 12 predicted proteins | sample Pumphouse3metaG_FD_119749 | JGI IMG/M metagenome (GOLD analysis project Ga0172377, IMG submission 119749) | Leachate microbial communities from a municipal landfill in Southern Ontario, Canada - Pumphouse #3 metaG | ecosystem: Engineered > Solid waste > Landfill > Unclassified | place: Canada...
CTTTGCCGAGAAGAATAAAGCCGCCCAGCCCGATTTCCCCGGCAAGACGGGCGAGGGTGGATTCGCAGACCACCGCGGCGCGGACTTTTGTAAGGTCGCCCTCGTCAAAAGCCGAATAGTTTTTATAAATGTAGTCCGAAACAATAATCGACAGCACCGAGTCGCCTAAAAACTCAAGCCTTTCGTTTGAGGGCGGCGCGCCCTCCGGGGTGCGGTTCTCGTTGCAGTATGACGAATGGGTCAGCGCGTTTGTAAGGAGCGTTTTGTCCGAAAAGACATATCCTATCCGCTCTTCAAGCAACGCCTTGTCGTTTGGAAGATTCATTGCGACCACTTCCTTATCTCTTCTCTCTTCTCTCTTCTCTCTTAACTTTTATCTTTATTTCCCCCAATTTGCCACGCCCTCGGCTATTTTTTCGTTAAGCCCGCTTTGGTGATAATCCCGCGCCTGCTTTATGGTTGACATAATGCTTTTGGGGTCGGCGGAGCCGTGGCTTTTTATAACGGGTTTGGATATCCCCAAAAACGGCGCGCCGCCGTATTCCCGGTGGTCTATTTGTTTTTTAAACCCCGCTATGTTGTTTTTAATAAGCAGATATGAAAGTTTGGAAAAAGCGTTTTTGCCGTATATTTCCTTGAAGTTTCTTATAATAAACTGACCCATTCCCTCAATGGCTTTAAGGGTGATGTTGCCCACAAAGCCGTCGCACACGGCGACGTCGCAAAAGTTATTAGCGAGGTCGCGGGTCTCGCAGTTCCCCACAAAGTTAAGCCCGGTTTGCTTTAGCAAAGCGTGGGTTTCCCTGTAAAGGCCGGTGCCCTTGGTCTCTTCCGCGCCGTTGTTGATAAGGGCGACGCGGGGGTTCTCTATCTTCATCATATAACGGCAGTAGAGCGAACCCATATACGCGAACTGGGTGAGGATTTCCGGCGTGACCTCGATATTCGCGCCCGAATCGACAAGAATAAAGGGGTTTTCAAGGTTTATGACCGCGCCGAGCGCCGAGCGCCGCACGCCCTTTAATTTTCTTATAAAAAGTGTGGCGGCGGTGAACAGCGCCCCGGTGTTTCCCGAACTTATCAGCACATCCCCCTCGCCGTCGTTTAAAAGGTCGCAGGAGATCGCCACCGAGGAACCCCGCTTTTCCTTTTTAACTGAAGTCGGCGGGTCGGACATCTCCACCCAAACGTCGGTGTGGACGACTTTAATGTCAAGCGACGACGTCGGGAGGGTTTTTAATATTTCCTCTATTTCCGGCTTGTTTCCCACAAATATAAGGTCCGCGCCGTATGCCAGAGCACCGTCGACCGCTCCTTTTACCATGGAAAACGGAGCGTTGTCGCCCCCCATGGCGTCGACGATTATTCTTGTTTTCATTTTCTTATCCTTTCAAATCGCAGGCTTAAAACCTGCTGATTAAAAAATGAAATTTTTTAATCAGCTCTCTCTTCTGTGAAGCCGCATTTTTTACTGCAATAGACGGTGTTTTTATATTTCTTTTTCAAAAGCATTGCTCCGCAGGCCGGGCATTTTTCGGCAAGCGGGGCGTCCCAGCAGGAAAAGTCGCAGTTCGGGTAGTCCTCGCAGGAATAAAACACCCGCTTTGACTTGCTTTGTTTCATAAACAGCCGTTTACCGCATTTTGGGCAGGGAACGCCGATATCTTTGGCGAATGGGCGGGTGCCCTTGCATTCGGGGTAGTTTTCGCAGGCGTAGTACGGCCCGTAGGCGGACTTCCTCACAACCATCCCTTTGCCGCAGACGGGGCAGTTTATACCCTCGACTTTTACCGGGGGGGAAGAGCCGTCGCCCTCGCCTGAGGTTTTGAGCGGCTTTGTGTTTTTGCATTTGGGGTAATTGGGGCAGGCGGCAAACTTGCCGAACCTTCCCTCTTTTTCAACCATTGTCGCCCCGCATTTTTCGCAGATGAGGTCGGTCTCGACAACGGGCTTTTCATATTTAACTTTTTCAAGCGCCGTGTCGGCGAACTCAAGCTGTTTTACAAAATCGCCGTAAAACTCCCTCAGCACATAAATGCGGTCTATCTCGCCCTCTTCCACCCGGTCAAGGTCTGACTCCATATTGGCGGTAAAGTCATAGTCGATTATTTTGGGGAAACATTCTTTCATAAGCTTTGTGGTGATTTTCCCAAGTTCGGTGGGGTCAAGGAACTTTCCGCTCCGCTCCACATATCCCCTCGCGATAATTGTGGAAATCGTCGGGGTGTAGGTGGTGGGGCGGCCAATGCCTTTTTCCTCAAGCGCCTTTACAAGCGAGCCCTCGGTATATTTTGGGGGCGGCTGGGTGAATTTCTGTTCGGGCGTTATGCTTTTTTCAAGCAGGATATCCCCCTCTCCGAGCGCGGGGAGGGTTGATGTCTGCTCGTTTTCGGCGTCGGCGGGCATGTCGTCGGAAATCGCGGTAAACCCGGCGAACTTAAGGGTGCTGCCGTAGGTTTTAAAGTCATAGCCGGCGGAAGTTATGACGGCGTTTACCGTGTCGTATTCGGCCGCCCTCATCTGGCTTGCCAAAAAGCGTTCCCAAATAAGCTTATACAGCCTGTAAGTGTCGTTCCCGACCTTGCTCTTAACGCTCTCCGGGGTGGTGAGCAGATTTGTCGGCCGTATCGCCTCGTGGGCGTCTTGGGAGAGCTTTTTTGATTTATATACATTAGGGGTTTCGGGGTAGAAGTCTTTCCCGTATTTTTTAACGATAAATTCCCTCGCCTCGTCCCTTGCCTCGTCGGAAATCCTCACCGAGTCGGTGCGCATATAGGTTATAAGGCCGTGAATGTTTTTGTCGCCTAAATTCAGCCCCTCGTAAAGTTCCTGCGCTATCGCCATGGTCTTTTGGGAGGGGAAAGAAAACCGCCTGTTAGCCTCCTGCTGGAGGGTGGAAGTGGTGAACGGCGGGGAGGCTTTCCTAAGCTTGACGCTCTTTTTCACGCTTGTCACTTTAAAGGTTTTTCCGCTCACCGCCGAGATTATCTTTTTCACTTCCTCCTCGCGATTAAGCTCTGTTTTTTCGCCGCCCGACCCGAAAAACTTCGCGGTAAGCTCGTCGCCGCTCTCTGTTGCCAGCAGCGCAAAAAGGTTCCAGTATTCCTCGGGGGTGAAAGCGGCTATTTCCTCGTCGCGCTCGACGATAATTCGCGTCGCCACCGACTGAACCCTCCCCGCCGAAAGTCCGCTTTCGACTTTTTTCCAGAGAAAAGGGGAGATTTTATAGCCCACCAGCCTGTCGAGTATCCGCCTTGTCTGCTGGGCGTTGATTAAATTTATATCCAAATCCCGGGGATTTTTAATCGCTTCTTTAAGTTTTGTCTTTGTCACCTCGTTAAACGTGATCCGCTTTACTTTTCCCCCATCAAGGTCAAGCGCTTTGGTGAGGTGCCAGCTTATCGCCTCTCCCTCTCTGTCCGGGTCTGTCGCCAAGAGTACCAAATCCGCTTTCTTCGCCTCTTTTTTAAGGGATTTTATAAGGTCGCCCTTGCCGCGTATATTGACATACTGCGGCTCAAAGTTGTTTTCGGTGTCGATCCCGAGCCGGCTTTTCGGGAGATCCCGAACATGTCCCTTTGAGGCGACTACCTTATAGCCCTTGCCGAGAATGCTTTTTATGGCGGGGGTTTTATAAGGGGATTCCACTATTACCAGAGTATTCATCCAGATATCCATGCCTTTCAAAAATGATTGTTCTAATTTTAATCTTTATTTTAGCTGATTTTGTTTATTTATATTTAAAGGTTACTCAAAAAAAGATAGAATGCTTAGCTTTTTAAACTGTATTTTCCGAATTCGTCTTCAACCACGATATTATATATCTCAAGCACCGTCAGCGAGGACAGCACGTCCGACGGGTCGGCGAGGGTTTTTTCAATTATCGCGTCGGGGATAAGCCCGCCCGCCTCGCCTTTAAGAAGCGTTACGATTGCTTTTTCCATCGGTTCAAGTTCCCCCATGTCAAAGCTTGGCTTTTGGGGTTTTTTGGGTGTTTCCGCGGCCGTTTCGCTAAGCATGCTCTTCGGGAAAGGGGAAATGCTCTCTGTTTTATAAGCGGAAGCGGGGATATGGATTTTATCCGGGTAGACAAGCTCAAGCTTGGAGAGCACGTCGGAGGGTCTGTACGCCAAGCTGACCCCTTTTTGAAGGAGCATATTCGTCCCCGTCGACTGTTCGCTCCCCGTCAGCCCCGGAAGCGCGAACACGTCCTTCCCCTGCATTATCGCAAGCTTCGCGGTGATAAGCGCCCCCGAGCGTGAACCCGCCTCTGTTATCACGGTGGCGGAGGAAATCCCCGAAATAACGCGGTTTCTTATGGGGAAGTTATGGGCGTGGGCGGGGGAGCCGGGGTAAAACTCGCTTATGACAAGCCCGCGCTTTATTATCTCGTGGTAGAGCCCCACGCTTTCTTTGGGGTAGGGATTGTCTATCCCGGTGCCGAGCACGGCTACCGTATAGCCGTTTTCCTCAAGACAGCCCGAGTGCGCCTCGCTGTCCACTCCCTTAGCCATACCGCTGACTACGACGGCGCCCGAAGCGGCGAAAGCCCGCGAGAACTGCCTTGTCACCTGCCTGCCGTAATTTGTCATGCTCCTTGTCCCCACAAGGGAAATCAAACATTCCTCGTTTAAGTTTTTAAGCTTTCCGCGGTAATAGAGCAGCGGCGGAGGAGAGGATATTATCTTAAGGCGGTCGGGGAACAGCCTGTCGTGGTAGGTGAGTATTCCGTACCCGCCGCTGATACATTTGGCGCAGATCTCCATTGCCTTGTCAAGGTTTTTGTTGTTTAATCTTCTAAGCTGAGTTTCCGAAAGCTTTAGGGTGGGTATTCGTTTTATATAGTCATCCTCGTCATAAATTTCCTTAGCGTTGCCAAAAGCCGCTAAAAGCGCGCTGTAACGGGGGTTTTGCGGCCCCAAAGCCAAAGAAAGCCACACATAGTACACGCTGTTGTCCATCGCGTCCACCCTTTTTAAAGTCGTTATTTTAACTTTTTTTATTTCTTACCATTTCCCATAAAAGGATAGCGGATGCGGCCGCTACATTAAGGCTTTCCGCCCCGCTCCCCATTGGGATTTTAACGCTGCCGGAGCAAACGGCGGCGGCGGGCTCGCTCACCCCTTCGCCCTCGTTGCCCAGCACAATAAAGCTTCGCGGCGAAATATCTTTTTCGCCAAGCTCAAAAGCGGAGCCGTGCGGGGAGGCGGCGTAGACTTTTCGCCCCGCGCCCTCAAGCACGGTTATAAGTTCGGGGATATTTGAAGAAACCATAATTTTTGTAAAAAACAGCGCGCCCATTGAAGCCCTTAAGGTTTTGGGGGAATATAAATCGGCGCAGTCGCGGCTGACAATAACGCTGCTTATCCCTAACCCCGCGGCGGTGCGGATAATCCCGCCGAGGTTTCCCGCGTCCCTTATTGATTCCAAAATAACGCCCCCCGGGAGGGTTTTCGCGCTTTCCCCGGCGTCTTCTTTGCTCAGGTCAATTATATTCGGCAAAAATCCCGACACGCATAAAACGCCCTGCGGGGATTTCTCGCAAGTGGCTTTTTTATATACCTCACGGGTCACCATATATTTTGAGCAAATGGTATGATTTATCAAGCCGCCGTATTTTTCATAAGCCTCGGAGGTAAAAAATAAAGCCCAAGGGGTGAGTTTTGCCCTTAGGTATTCCTCAAGCAAGTGCCCGCCCTCAAAGAAAAAAAGGCGGCGCGACTCCCGTTCTCTTCTGTCGTTTAAAAACGTGAGGAGTTTTATTTTTTCGTTTGACCTTGAGGTAATTTTGTCAAACCCAGCGTTTTGTTTTTCGAAAAACATTTCTTCCTTAAAAGCCGTCACCCCCTCCGGTAAATAAAAACGTACCATAATATAATAGTACGTTAATTTCGCAAAGTCAATATTTTTTAGCTAAAATAACCCTTTCTGTTTGGTTTAAGTCCTTGATAACCGCGCGGCAGTAGCCCTCTTCCGCTAAAATCGCCGACACATCATGCGACTGTCCGCGCCCCACCTCAAAAATGACCGTCCCCTCTTTTTTCAGGATAATATCAAGAAGCTTTACTATTTCCCTGTAATAAAACAGCCCGTCCTCGCCGCCGTCAAGCGATGTTTTCGGTTCGTAAAGAACCTGCTGGTCAAGAAAATCAATGTCGCCCGTGGGGATATACGGCGGGTTGCAGGTTATAAGGTCAAACTTTTCCCCGAACTGTCCGCGTAGCTTTAAATAGTCGTCTTCGTCCACGGCGTCAAACCGCAAAACTTTGACATTCGGGTGTTCGGCAAGGTTTTGCCCGGCAAAGGCAAGCGCCTTTGGCGAGAGCTCAAGCGCGACCCCGCGCGCGTCCTTGCGGGTATGCGCGATCGCCGCGGCTATACACCCGCTGCCGGTACAAATATCGGCAAAGACTCCGCCGGGCGGGAGAGCGGATAGAGCCGCCTTGACCAAAACTTCGGTGTCGCTCCGGGGGATAAAACACCCCTTGCCGATTTTTATGTTAATTCCGTAAAACCAGCACTCGCCGATAACATATTGAACCGGCACGCCGAGAGAAAGCTCGTCGGCGGCGGAGTTTAGTTTTTCCGGGAGAAACGCCGGGATTTCCTCCCCGCCCATTAAAATCAGCCCTGACCTGTCAACGCCGAGATAGTGGCAAAACAAAATATCGCTTATCGAGCCCGCCTCGTCGCCGAAGAAAGGGCTAAGCGTACCCGCTGTTTCTTTTCTGTACTCAGCTATTTTCATTTGCGGCGATGGAATCCTTTTTTTGGTTTTCGTCTTCGGGAATATCGGCGTCCGCGCTAAAACCGTCCGCGGCATTTTCGCGGGGGATTACGAAATCGGGGAATTCTTCGCTCAGCGCGGATTTTATCGAAACAATCGCGACTTCAATCATGCTGTCGTCGGGTTCTTTGGTGGTTATGCGCTGAATCCACAAGCCCGGCGAGGCGATAACGCGGGTGAACAGGTTTTCATGCTTGCCGACATAGATAATATACTCAAAACCAAGCCCCACCACGGCGGGGAGGAGGAGGATTTTAAGAACCACCCTGAGCCAGACAATTCCGCTCGGCAGCACGGAGCCGATAAGTATTGAAATTATCAAAATCACAAAAATAAACGAAGTGCCGCAGCGGGGGTGAAAGCGGCTTTTCCCGCGTATGTTTTCAACGGTTAGCTCATCGCCCGACTCATAGCAAAAAATAGATTTATGCTCGGCGCCGTGATATTTAAAAATACGTTTTATATCGGGCATGAGCGATACCAAAAGCAGGTAGACCAAAAACACCGCCATTTTAATAACGCCCTCCGCAAGCGAGTAAAGCTTCCCCAGCGAAAAGAGATGCCTGCTTATAATCCCCGCCAAAAACGCCGGGAGCCAGATAAACAGCCCCACCGCCAGCGCGATCCCCAGCGCCACCCCGGTGAACGAGGCGACCGCGACGACAGACTTGCCGAAATGTTTTTTAAGAAACTTTTCAAACTTTCCCGGCTCTTCTTCCTCAAACCCCAACATTTCCGCGGACGAGGTTAAAGTTGAAAACGAAAGCGCCATCATCTCCGCGAAATTAACTATGCCGCGGACTATCGGCAGCTTTAAAAGCTTATGCTTTTCTTTAAACGATTTAAAGCTGTTGTCCCTGACGACGATATCCCCGTCAAGCCGCCTCACGGCGGTCGCCACCCTTTTGGGGGATTTCATCATTACCCCCTCCATGACCGCCTGACCGCCTATTGTGCCAAGGCGCGGGTTTTTATTTTTATTTACGTTTTTTGTTGATTTATCAGCCGTAAGACCACCTTCTTTATAAAAAATCTTGAAATTTTCACATTTATGTATTATAATGCCTTGCGGGGGAAAAGTACAGTACAATTTGTAAATATTTTAGCCGGGGGGTTTATGGCAAACACGCTGTTTGAGAAAAAAGACGAATCCTTTGCCTGCGCGAACTGCGGTAGACAGGTAGCGCCGCTTGGGTATTCCTCCCGCAACCACTGCCCGTTTTGTCTTTTTTCGCTCCATGTAGACGTTAATCCCGGCGACCGCTCTTCCGACTGCTACGGGGAAATGGGGCCTGCCGCCGTCACCGTCAGCGGGAAGAAAGGCTTTGTAATAACCCATAAATGTTTGAAGTGCGGATTTGCCCGAAACAATAAAAGCCAGAAAGACGACGACATAAACCTTTTAATTAAGCTTTCCAATCCTTATAATATATAATAAACAGTCAATGTTTCGCGGGTACCTTTGCCGCCAAAAGATATTTAGCAAGCAAAGGCGGGAGAAGTTAACACGCGAGAACGGTTAAAGGATGTGTTTGCATGGATACCAATAGCAATAGCAATAGCAATACCAAAACCAATACCTCCAAAGCCTCCGATTTCTTTACAAACGACTATTTTTTGTATATCGCGGCCGTTGTTCTCTCGTTCGCGGGCGCTCTCTTAACCCTGCCGGGCTTTGGCGCGGTTTCTTCTTTTATGCCGGTTTTGTTTTTCGCGTTCGCGCTGGCGTTTTTAAAGCTGAAGTGGTGGGTCAAGGCGGCGTTTTTCGCCGGGTTCGGCTATGTGATCACCTCCGTGTTCACGGCGGATTCCTTGCGGAGCGGAGTAACGGCGGCGTTTTGCGGGGCGGCCGTAACGCTGGCGTGCGGAGCCGTCTGGTTTTTTAAAGGCAAAAAAAACTCTTATTTTTTCACCGCGGGGGTTATCGCCGCTCTTATGATTTTCGCGAATATCATGGTTTTCGGCAACCCCGTTGACGCGTTTAATTCAAAAACCGCGTTTGACGATTATTTCACGCAAAACTATGAAAAAGACAGCCTTAACGTCTCGCCGATTTACTTTGACTTTCAAAAGCGCCTTTACCGCGCGGATATAACGCCGGGGAAGAGCTTTGAAAAAGTTTTTACGGCATATATCTTTGGGGGGCGGGTCTATGAGAGCTACGGCAGGTTTGCCGAACTCATGACAATGGAGGAAAAGCGGCTTCAGGTCACGGTTGTCCTGAGGGAGAAATTCCCCGGCGACACTTTTTATGTCAGGCAGGAATCCATAAGCCGTTATCCCGACGGAAAAATCGCCTACCCCGAAGAAAACGCCTCGCGCTATGAAGCCAGAATGTGTATGGGTATTTATATCCCCGCCGATATTACCCCCGACATGTTTTCCGCCCGTGTCGCGAACTACTTAAAAACCCTTGCCGAATCGGGCGTTGAGCTTGGCAGGGTAAACTTCTACGGCGGAAAAACCGGGGTCTACAACCGCGTGACAGCAAGAAGAGTAACGCTCGCGCCCCAAAACCCGTCTGTCGGCAGAGTTTACGAAAGCCTTGTCGCCGAATATATGCACAGCCGGCTTTTTTAGCCTTTCGCCTCCATGTACGGGCGTTTCGGGGATTTTTCCATAAGAATGGCATATAGTTAAACTTCCTTTGTGGGTTTTGTTAAAAGTTTTCTTTTTTTCCGTTGACATTTTTGTTTTAATGTGTTAAAATTAGCCTGCTGATGGTTTCAAAGCCATATGGCGGGTTTTGTTTTTGAATATTTAAGTTGCAACTGCAAAAACAAGACCGCGAAATGTTTAAAACCAAAAGCAAATAAAAATAAAGAAAGGATGACACCATGAGAAAAACTCTTCTCAAAAAGCCGGTCGCTTTGTTTGTGGCGATATTGATGGTGGTTTCATGCATGACCGCCCTGTTATCGTTCACTTCTTCGGCGGCCGACGGCCCCCAACCCGCAGATGATGTGATACTTATATCCCACGTAAACGGTTATCCGTGGTCAACGTACGCGTCGGAAATCATCTATGGCGCAGGGGTGAGACTTGACAGCGTGTACGATTCGGCGTACCAAGGCTGTTATGTGTTTGAAGTTCAGAAAATTGACGGCGTTCTCACCGTAACCAAAGCCTTTGGCCCGGGCACGGACAAAGACAAGGGAATGTTAGCGCCGGCCGATGGCTTTTTCCTCATTGTTTTCAAAAATGAACCCATTTCAAGGGCGTCGGCGTCGAGCCTCACCGTTGGCGACACGCTAACCGCCGATTTTGATTACACGGTAAAAGTGACATCGGAAACCCCCATCGGCACCCTTACGGTTCACAAGAACTATAAAGGGATAAACCTTGCCGCGGGAATTGAACCCGAAGTCCCGGCGAATACTGCTATAAGCAGCGGACATACAGATTCCGCTATACTTACCGACGGCGTCTTCGCGAACGAAGACAACAACACCTCGAAAGTCGGTATTTATTATAACAAGTATCACGCTCCCGGAAACGGGGATCTTTGGGAATACCAAACCTTTACTTTTGACCTTGGAGGTTACAAGACTATCGAGGGCGTAAGGATACAGTCCTTCGCCAAGTGGGGCGTTTTTGTCAGCCCCGAAATTAGAGTTTATGTGTCAAATGACAAGGACGACTGGACGCTCGCGCACACTTTTGTACCCGACGGCGTCGGACTTGCCACGACAATAGTCTCCTCAAGAGCGGACTTTACCGCCGCCGGCCGTTATGTTAAGATCGAAGCGGATTTCTCCGACGCCGGGAACATGATAGGCTTTGGTGAAATTGAAATTTACGGCAACAAGTTTGTTGACGGAATATCAAACGGCATCTGGCAAACCCTGCTTGAGGAAGGCGAGGAAAGAGAAGAAACCTACAGCTATGCCGGCTATATTGACGGCGACGATGTTGTGGTGGAATTAAACTTTAACGGTCCTCTTTCCGGCACAGATGCGTCCTACGGGAACGGCGCGGGCACCAACGTCAGGGTTTGGTACTATGTTCCGAACGCCGAAATAGAAGGCGTTGCCTGCACCACATACACCAGCTTTATCGACGTGTCCTACACTCCGTCCGGAGTGCTCGACCGTCTCTTGCACAACACCAACCCGACGGGTAACACCGCCGCGGTGGCGTACGGTTACAATGACGCGGGAAAACCCTATACCGTTGAATCGGCCGTTAACCCGGACAATGACGGAATGTATGTCAAGATTACAGTGCCTCTGTCCGTGCTTGGCGCGACCAACGCGGTTGAATATCTCTTGACCGTTTCCAACAAACCCGAAGGGAAAGAGAATAACGCGCTTTACAGCCACCCCTATATAAAACCGTTTACCGAATGGAAACCGGAATTTGCCGATCTTCTCCACCCGGTTTATGACGTCGGCTTTACCCAGCTTTCAGATTTCTCATACTTAAGGGGAAGTCTTGCCGACCTTACCGACGGCGATATCCATGACGAATACGGCGGATGGGGCGACGGCATTCAAAACGCGCTGATATTCCAAAACCCCGACCCGGTAAATGAAAACGGGCTTATTTCACTCCTTTACAACAACGGCGAAGCCACATACTTCAGCGGGGTAAATATGTCTTTCTACCGCGCTTATAACGTGATGATAGGCAAACCCGAAGACGTCACCGTCTACGCCAGCAACGACGGCGTGCGCTTTACAAAGCTCGGCACTTTTGATGTCGAGGACGAAGGCGCCGAACAGTCAGACGCGGGAGTATTAACCTTTGACTGGACCTTTGCCGCTGTGTCGGCGCAGTTCTTAAGGTTTGACTTTAACTTCAGCGATGACACCTGGCTCTATGGCGACAGTCCCACAGGCGGCAAAGTGTTCTTTGAATTTGTCGCTCTTACGGAAGTTGATTTCGTTGAGGCTCCCGCCGTACAGCCCGCGGAGCTCGTAGCCCTTCCCGAAGGAGCTATCACGCTTGAATACGCGGGTTATAAGCATGCCGCGTTTGTATCCATAGTCGGCGGTGACGGTCAGAATGTTGCCCAGATCACCGAAAGAGGCTATGGCCAACCAAAGGATATGAACTACGCTTACAATATCCTTGTGGCGGCAAACAACGTGGTTATAGACACCGACTACGCGGTTTCGACACCCTGTGCCTTTGTGGTACCCGCCGGCGGTTACATAATCTCGTATAACTACAACAGAGCCGGACACGATGTCATGACTGACATTAAAGTCGGCGATGTTATCACTCTTTACAATGTGCTGACCTCAGACCTCGGAACCCTTATAGGCAGCATTCCGCTCACCGGCGCGGGCTTTACCTACGCGTCGCCCCCCGCCGTTCAGCCGGAAACCCTTGTTGACCTCCCCGATGACGCGATCGCGATTGAGTACGCGGGCTATAAGCACGCCTCTTTCGTTTCGATAATCGCGGGCGATGGCCTTACGGTCGCGGAACTCACCGCGAGGGGCAACAACGGAATCGCGAAAGACCTCAACTACGCTTACAACATTTTGGTCAGAGCCGACAACGTGGTAATAGCCACCGATTTCGCGCTTTCGACACCCTGCACTTTCGTGGTGCCCGCCGGCGGCTATATTATCTCGTATAACGGCAACAAGGCCGGATATACCGTTATGGCCGATATCGCGGTAGGCGACCTTATCACGCTTTACAACATTGATCTCTCTGACTTTAACGACTTATACGGAACAGTCGAGCTCACCGACGCGGGCTTTACCTATGTCACCCCGCCGCTGTATGAGCCGGGCGTCACCCAAGTGTCAGACTTCGCTTACCTCAGAGGTACCGAAGCCGACCTTATTGACGGCGACACCCACAGCGAATACGGCGCATGGGGCGCGGGCATTACAAACGCCTTAGTGTTTGTGAACCCCACTCCCGCGGAGGCCGACGGCACGATAGTGCTTGTGTATAACCTCGACGGCACCGTGTTTGTCAACAATTTCGTGGTTTCGCTCTATCGCGCTTACGGCGTAATGATAGGCGCTCCCGCGGAAATCAAACTTTCCTACAGCAACGACGCGGTTAACTTTGTCGACCTCGGCACATTTGAAGTCGACATGGAGGGCGTCACCACTTCCACCAGCGGCGTTATTGATCTTGTTTGCGAATTTGATTATATCACCGCTCAATACTTTAAGCTTGAGTTTAACTTCGGCGACGACACCTGGCTCTATGGCGACAGCCCCACCGACGGCAAAGTGTTCTTTGAGTTTGTGGCGCTTACTGAAATCGCCCCGCTCTACACTCAGCCCGTTGTCCAGCCCGCCGAAACCACAGCTCTCCCCACAGGCGCGATCCCCATTGAGTACGCCGGTTACAAGCACGCCGCCAATATTTCCATAGTTGCGGGCGACGGGCTTAACGTGGCCGAGCTCACGCTGAGGGGCTACGGCGCCGTAAAGGATATGAACTACGCTTACAACATTCTCGTGGACGCTGACGGCGTTGTCATAGACACCGACTACGCGCTCCAAGTGGCTTGTGACTTCGTGGTGCCCGCCGGCGGTTATATAATTTCGTATAACTGCAACAAGGCAGGGTACGACGCGATGACAGCCATTAAAGTTGGCGATATTGTCACCCTTTACAACATTGATCTCTCTAACTTCAACGACTTGTTCGGAACAGTTGAGCTCACCGGCGCGGGCTTCACCTACGCGACTCCGCAGGATGAACGTCCGCCCGAACCCGACATTTCAGACTACGTCACAGACGGTCTCGCCGCCCTTTACACGGCCGGCTATCACTCTGAAGACGGACTGACATGGTACGACGCGTCGGGCAACGAGGTCGATATCGATCTCTCGGCGATTGACGGAGAAAAGAACTACTTTGATGGCGAAAAAGGCGTGTTTGTCAATGACGCTACCAAAGTTTACTTCGATTCTTCCATCGCAGCTCTCATTTCCTCCGGCAAGTTCACAACCGAAATGGTGCTCAAAGGCACTGTAGTCTCAGGCACGTCTTTCGGCACTTATATCAACGCCACCAACGACGCTTACTCACTGTTTGTCAGGCGTTCCACCCCGCTCTACGCGGAGTTTAAGTGCGGAAGCAATGATCGTCCCAAAGTGGAAATCTCCGACATAAACTTCTTTGCCGATTCGACGGTGACTATCACCTTTGACTCTGAAGCCGGCGTTTGCGCCATGTATGTAAACGGCGCGCTCCTCCAGTCAAAGACGTCTACCGCCGCTTTCAGCGTCGCCGATTTCTTCTTCGGCACAGGGGACGCAACTAAGGCGATCTACGGCGAGTTTGTCGGGTTCAGGTTCTATGACAGAGCCCTCACGGCTGAGGAAGTCGAACAGAACTACGCTGTCGACAACCCGGATTACGAGCCTCCCGTAGAACCGGTCGAACCTGATTTGTCAGAACTTTGGGATGTGTTTACACCCGGCGGCTTTACAGACGTCGACGGTGAGAACGGCAAGACCCAAAGCGGCAATCCCACCGCCCTCAGATTCAATTTCCACCCCGCGTATGATGATGATTTTGTGTACTTCGCGCTTCTTATCCCGGGCGCTCCGGAAGGTTCCGCCGAAGTGTTCGGCAACGGCAAAGGCACAAACATCAGGCTGTGGTTCAGGACAAATGATGAGGCAACGCTTTACACCCACTTCTTTGATATCGCTTATGACGGCAGCGACACTCCCGTTGTGATAGCCAAGAAGAACGGCTCGCTCACGGAAAACCTGAACGCGGCCGAAATAGACATAACCGGCACCGTAACCTACGCTCTCGCGGACGACGGCTACTGGTTCGTACAGATCAAGATTCCTTTCTCGGTAATTGAAGCGACTGATGACTTTGGCTATTATGTCCAAGTCAGCAACGTTTCCGCCGGTGACGCTCTGCTTTACCCGGTTGGAATTCCGGAGGATCTTGACCCCGAAGACGCCAAAAACTTCTTCCCGTATAAGGGCTGGAGCAATGTGACGCTCGCGGTACCCGTTGAGGGCGGCGAAGAACCTTCCACAACGACAGAAGAACCGACCACCGAAGAACCGACTACCGAAGAGCCGACCACCGAGCCGCCGGTATCCGAACCGGCCACAAGCGACACCGAACCTCCCGTAACGGGCGACCAAGGGTTTGTGGCTCTGGCAATCATCTCAACCCTCGCGCTCGCGGGCGTTGTGGTGATAAAAAGGAAAAAAAGCCGTTAAAAGCTTTTGACCTTAAACCGTTGTAAAACGATGTAAACATAGCGTTTAAACCAATAATTTGTTTACGAAAAGCCGCCCTGAGTTCTCAGGGCGGCTTTTGTCTTGCGTTTTTTACGCCGTGAAAGCGTATCGCGCATTATATATTAAATGCAATAATCAATTGACTTTCGCGCTTAAAAGCTTTATAATTTCCATATATAAGCAAGCTGCGGGCGTTACCCAAAGCGCCGGAAAGGTATTTGTCAAATGAAAACACGATGCCCCGACATTGTCACCGTCTATACCGAAGAGGGTATTAACCCGGACGCCGTTTCGGTTAATTTTGAAGAAACAAAAAAATCGCTTAAGGTTTTTGTAAATTCGGAAGCCATCCCCGTAAGGTTTGTAAAGCTCCGCTGGAACTTTCAAAGTCAAGAGATACGAAAAGGCAAAGCCATATCTGTTCTCGGCGACGACTGGGAGCGCGGGTACGGCACGCTTGAGTGGCGGGGAGTGTTCCCCGAGCGATGCATGCCTTGGTACTGTATGGTCGCCGACAACTGCGGCGGGGATATGTTCACCGAGTGTTTCGGTGTGGCTGCCCGCCCGAATTCGCTTTGCTTTTGGCAGTACGATACAAAAGGCGTTATCCTTTGGCTGGACATCAGGAGCGGCGGGGAAGGGGTGTCGCTGGGCGGCAGGGTTCTCTTAGCCTGCGAGGTAATCTTCCGCGAATATACCGGAATAACCGCCTATAAAGCGGGGGAGGCGTTTTGCCGCGAAATGTCCCCCGAACCAAGGAAGGTAAATTCCCCCGTTTACGGGTCAAACAACTGGTATTACGCCTATGGCATGTTTACCCGGGAGGAAGTTATAAGCGACGCGAAACAGCTTATGAAGTTATGCGCGGGCAACCAAAACAAGCCGTTTATGGTCATTGACGACGGCTGGCAGACCTTTAACTGCGACGGCCCGTGGGAGACTAAAGACGGTTTCGGCAGTCTGAGGGGGCTTGCCGAGGATATCGCCCTGACAGGCGCCAAGCCGGGGATCTGGTTCAGGCCGCTTGCCGACACCCGAAGTTTGACGAGCCTGACCTCGCGCTGCCACAGGAGCGGCAGGGAAGAGGGTTATCTCGACCCCACTCACCCGGAGGTTTTGGAATATGTGGGCGAAATAGTTCGACGGCTCGTTGACGACGGCTTTGGGCTTATAAAGCATGACTACACCACCCGCGATATTTTCGGCGACTGGGGCTGCTTTTGCCCGAGAACGCTGACCAAAGACGGCTGGAGGTTTTATAACAACAAAATCACCTCCGCGGAGGCGGTAAACAACCTTTATTCGGCAATAAGGGAGGGCGCGGGGGACGCCGTAATAATCGGCTGCAACACGCTTAGCCATTCGTCCGCCGGCGTGTTCGAGCTTAACCGCACGGGCGACGACACAAGCGGGTTTAACTGGGACAGGACGCGGAAGTTCGGGGTAAATACGCTGGCGTTCCGTGGTTTCCAGCACAAAAGCTTTTATGAATGCGACGCCGACTGCGTTGGTATAACAGGCGAAATCCCATGGGAACTCAACCGGGAGTGGCTGCGGCTTTTGTCCCACAGCGGCACGCCGCTGTTTGTTTCGGCAAAGCCGGGGGTTTGCGATTCAGGGCAGTTGTCGGAGCTTGAGGAGGCGTATGCCTGCGCGTCAAAACAAAACTACACCTGCGAGCCGCTTGATTGGCTCTATAACGCTTACCCGGAAAGATACCTCATAAACGGCGGGGAAGAGAGCTTCAACTGGTATGACCAAAACCCCATAATTGTTTTTGACCCGTCGGGGAAAATAGATTGAAAGATAAACTTTCAATCCGAAAGATAAACTTTCAATCCGAAAGATAAACTTTCAATCCGAAAGATAAACTTTCAATCCGAAAGATAAACTTTCAATCCTGAAGTTTGTTTCTTTCGCATCAGGCAGAATGACGCGAATCGCGAAGGACGCGACCGAAACAAACTTCAAACTCAGCTGCAAAAGGAATGGTCATAAAAATAATATTTAAAAACATATAGCGAAAGGAAAAAACAATGACAGAAGCATCAAAAAAGCTTAGAATCGGTATCGCGGGGGCGGGGAATATCGCCGCGAACGCCCATCTGCCGGCTTATTCCCGCACTTCCAACACAAGCGTTATGGCAATAGCCGACCTTGACGTTTCCCGCGCTAAGGCGGCGGCCGAAAAGTATTCGATTCCCGCCTATTACTCAAGCGTAGAGGAAATGTTTGAAAAGAGCGACATCGACGCCGTTGATATCTGTACTTGGAACTCCGCTCACGCCGGTATTGCCGTCGCAGCGGCAAAAGCGGGCAAGCATGTGCTTTGTGAAAAGCCGCTTACAATCTCGACCGGCGAGGCCTACCGTATTGAAAAGGCAGTCAAAGAAGCGGGGGTTAAGTTTATGCTCGCCGTGCCGGGGAGGTTCGCGGCGCCGAATATGTATATCCGCGGTTTGTATGAAAAAGGGGAGCTCGGCGAGGTTTATTTCGCTAAAACCGCTTATGTCAGGCGGCGCGGAACCCCAACGGGCTGGTTTACCGACAAGAAAACCTCGGGCGGCGGACCTGTCATTGACATAGGCATACACGGCATTGACGCCGCGTGGTATCTCATGGGCTGCCCAAAGCCGGTGAGGGTTTCGGCCGCCACATATAACTATATAGGCGACTACAAGACAAAGGGAACCGACCGCTGGCAGGGGACTTCCTGCCCCGACAACGCCTTTGACACCGAGGATTCCGGCGCGGGGGTCATTCACTTTGAAAACGGCGGGATGCTTGTCTTCGAGGCGAGCTGGGCGATAAACGGGCCCTCTTTCAGCCACACGCAAATTTACGGCACCAAAGCCGGCGCGACGGTTTCGCCGCTTGTGATTTACGGCGAGCGCGGCGGTTATCTCAGCGATGACAAAATAGCCATCGATTCGCCCGGCGACCACTTTATGCGGGAGATTTCCCATTTCGCCGACTGCGTTTTAAACGATAAAAAAGTGGCGTATCCCATTGAGGAAGCGTTGCAAATGCAGAAAATGCTTTGCGGGATATATGACTCGGCCGCGGGCAAAAAAGAAGTTGTGCTATAGAAATTGACTAAGGCTTTATAAAGCGGGAGGACAAAAAATATGAAAAGCTGTATTTCAACCTATTCGTTCAGCAGAATGTTTCAAAAAGCGGGCTGGACGCTGTTCGACGCCATTGACAAGACAAAAGAGTTAGGAGCCGACGGCGTTGAGTTTGTGCTCGGCGACGAGACGCCCACGGGGGAGACGCTCTCGGACTACGCGAAAAGGCTCGCGAGCCACGCGAGGGAAAAGGGGCTGAGTACGCCTATCTACACCACCGGAGCGGATTTTTTATACAGAGACGCGGACAGCGAAGTCGAGCGGCTAAAAGCGCATATCGACGCCGCCGCGGACGCGGGTATAACGCTCTTGAGGCATGATATAGCCGCTGCTTTCCCTAAAGATTACTCCGGCCCAAAGACGTTCGAGGCGGTTTTTAAGGTGATTCCCCCGATCCGCCGGGTTGCCGAATACGCCTTGTCAAAGGGAGTGACCACATGCTCCGAAAACCACGGCAGGCTTGTTCAGGACAGCGAACGGATGCACGCGATATTTTCCATGGTAGACCACCCGAACTATAAATATCTCTGCGATATCGGTAACTTCGGCGGCGTGGACGAGGACTGCGCGGTTGCGGTTTCAAAGCTTTTGCCTTTTGTCGTCCATGTCCACGCCAAAGACTGCTTTTGGCGTTCGGGAATGCTCCCCAACCCGGGCTTTGGCTGGAGCAGAACGCGGGGCGGCGACTACCGCAGGGCGACTATTTACGGTCAGGGCGACGTCCCGACCCTTAAATGCCTTTCCATTATTTATAATTCCGGCTATAGAGGTGAGGTCTCGCTTGAGTTTGAGGGAATTGAAGATTGCCTTACGGCAATCGAGGTCAGCCTTGCCAACCTTAAAAGGGATATTTCCCTAATTAAAAGCGGATTCTAATTTAACTGTTAACATGAAAAACATACGGAACGGCGTAAAATACGCCGTTCCGCTTTTTTACA
>Ga0172377_10002414_pt1 | contig 19047 bp, 14 predicted proteins | sample Pumphouse3metaG_FD_119749 | JGI IMG/M metagenome (GOLD analysis project Ga0172377, IMG submission 119749) | Leachate microbial communities from a municipal landfill in Southern Ontario, Canada - Pumphouse #3 metaG | ecosystem: Engineered > Solid waste > Landfill > Unclassified | place: Canada...
ATCAAGATGATGGAAAAAACCACTCCATAAAGCCCCACGAGGGATATGGGGAGAAAAAACCAACTGCAAAACAGAACAAGCGACAACAACTTGGCTCTTGGATCGAAATGATACAGAAAGGCATCTCCAGCTACAAAGGTATTGGTAGTCATACGCCCCCCAAAACGCCATCTGTGATGGCATACCCTTGGTCGCTGACAAGGGATCCGAATGTACGGTCATGGGTGATGAGTAAAATCCCTGCTCCATTTCGCCTCAGCAAGGCTATGATCTTCAAAGCCGTGGAATAGGTCAAGGCATTATCCAATTCATCCAGTATGTAAAAAGGCCTATCCAAGAGGTAGTATACTGCCGCTTGCAAGGCTTTTCTCTGCGGATAACTCATGGTGGTGGGAGTCTCGTCCAAATCAAGGGAGAACAAAGCCGCACACGAATTCACCATCTCCTGAATCTGAGCATTCTTCAGGTCTTTTCTTCGTTTCAACGACCAAGAAAGCTCCTCCCGTACGGTAGGGAGAAAAATCTGCAGGTCAGGATTCTGAAAGAGGTACCCAACATTGCGATTGAGCTCTTTGGTGCCCACCACCCTCTCATCAAGACTGAACACCCCACTCTTGGGTGTATCCAGACCACAGAGCAAGCGACTGAATGTACTTTTTCCACTTCCATTCGGACCAACCAAGGTCCTCAGTTCTCCACTTTTCAAAGAGAAAGAAGGTACGGAAAGCGTAAATATATTCGTTTCAAGCGTGCTGACCCTGCTCCGTTCAGTGGTAAGGGAAGCACAAGAAAGCATATGTTCTTTTTTCAGCGAAATGCTCTGATTGATCAGAGGATTAGGAAGGTCGTCACCACAAAGACGAGAAAACGAAGAGAGTATCTCCTGTTTTTCACCAAAGTGCAGTCTTCCCTCTTCAAGAAGAGCATATCGGTCAAAGAGATCGTCGAACTGCGTCAGATAGCGGGAAGCCAAGACCAACACCGTGTTGTCTTCTTTTCTGATCAAATCAGCTAGCTGAGATCTCCAATGGATGTCAAGATCGTCAAAAGACTCATCGAGCACCCAGAGTGTGGGATTGATGGCTTGCTGAACAGCAAGCAACACCCGTTTCCTCTCCCCTCCGCTCAGTTCTTGGTTGCTGGAAGTACGTAATGCTTCCAATCCCCACTGCATCAAGGCCTCATCGACACGATGCGCAATCTCTTTTTGGGGCAGACCCAGCGATTCCAAGGGAAAGGCCACCTCATCTTCAACACAAGTGGCTACAAACTGCTCCTGCGGATTCTGAGAGACATAGCCACACGTAAGAAGCAGTTCCCAAGGCTCAGTATACGCAAGGTCCTTACCGCAAACTTGGATATCACCCTCCATTGAACCTGGAAGGTATTTGGGACAAACACCACTGATGATACGGGCAAAGGTGCTCTTACCTGTGTTGAAAGGAGCAAGCAAAAGCGTCTTGCTCTTCTCTTCCAACGTACAAAAGAGGTGAGAAAGAATGGGTTCATTCTTTTTTGCACCCCAAGAACGATAGGTGAAGCTGAGGTCATTGACTTTCAGGCAATCGGTCGAGACCACGGAAACGTCAGGGAAGTTCATTGAACCGCTTCGTGATTTCTCCATACACCACCTCATGCAAGCTGGCAATCTCATCTGTTGAGAGATTGGCAGTTGGAATGGGTTTGCCGATGGATAGATAGGCATGAGTGCGTTTGAAATTATGCATATCCTCAAGTCCGGGCCGCAAGCCTTTGATCGTTATGGGAACGATGATGGCTTTTGAACGGGTAGCTAATTTGAGGCTGCCGTTTTTCAATTCACCGATGGAACCTGTCTTACTTCTGGTACCTTCAGGAAACACGAGCATGGCATGCCCTTGTTTCAGCTCCTGAACCCCCTTGAGGATTGCCTTAACAGCGTCATGGGGACTGGTGCGCTCAATGAAGATACATCCCAAGGCAAAACACCAGAGATTGATGATGGGAATCCTTCTTGCTTCTGCTTTCGCAAGAATGATCGCCCACAGTTTGGCTGGTCCTACGAATGCAACGATATCCAACATGCTTTGATGGTTGGCCATATAACAGATGTTCTTTTCTTTGGGGAGGTTCTCCCTTCCGTCTACATGTACCGTGATGCCAAGAAAGAAAAGAATATAGTTGCTTATGAAACGTCCGCTCAATTCCAGATGATGGGCGATAGCCTTCTTAGCTCTGAAAATCCAAAAAACACCTGCTGGAACAAATCCAAAAAAAACCGATAGAACCAGCATAGGAACAATAAAAAGTATAGCGAAGATCAACCTGATGTATTTCATACCTTGCTCCCTAGGAAAAGTCCTGTTTCCTGTACAACTTGGAGTATTGCCCCCCTCGCTGCAAAAGCTCAAGGTGCGTTCCCGACTCAATGAGTTTACCCTCATCAAGCACAAAGATGCAATCTGCATTCTTGACGGTGGTAAGTCGATGTGCGATGACAATCGCCGTTCTTCCTGCTGAAAGGCGGGCAAAAGCTTCAGTGATGAGCTCCTCACTCTCCGTATCGAGACTGCTGGTGGCTTCATCAAAAATAAGGATGGAGGGGTTCTTCAAGAACACCCTGGCTATCGAAATCCGCTGTTTCTGTCCACCGGAAAGCAAAGTCCCCCGTTCACCGACCTGAGTATCAAGTCCATCGGGAAGATTCCTTACAAAACTTCCAAGGTTTGCTGCATCAAGTGCTGCATAGAGCTCTTCATCAGTGGCTTCCACTTTTCCATACTTCAGGTTTTCCCTGATGGTGTCATCAAACAAGAATACATTTTGCTGGACGAATCCGATATGTTGGTGCAAAGAGCTCTGTCTCACCTGTGAGACATCCTGTCCATCGATAAGCACCCTACCACCCATAGGTTCATAAAACCGAGGGATAAGGGAAGCAAAAGTGCTTTTTCCTGCACCTGATTCACCAACCAAAGCAACAGTCGATCCTCCAGGAATCGATACATTCAAATCATCGAGAATGATTTCTGAGGAGGAGTCGTACTTGAATACGACATGATCGAACTGCACAGTACCTGTTTGGATCTTCAAGTCCTTCGCATCACGCTTGTCGACAATGGAAGGATGTTCATCAAGAACCTGAGTGAATCGCTCAAAACTTGCCATTCCCTGCTGAAGCTGTTCGGTGAAATTGATCAACCGGTCGATAGGAGGCAGCACCACCCCGACATAAAGAATGAAGGTAATCAAATCATACGATTGCACTTTTCCAAGGAAAATCAGAACAGCACCCCCGGCGATTGTACAGAAATAATAAAGCTCCCTGAAAAGCCCAAGGATGGAGTGATAACTTCCCATCACCCTATATTGTTCCATCTTGCTGTCACGAAGGATGTTGTTCACTTCATTGAACTTCTGTTCCTGGTATTTTTCCCTTCCAAAGGACTTCACCTCGCGGATACCTTGCAAAGAGTTCTCCACATTGCTGTTCACATCCGCAACTGTGCTTCGCACCTTTCTGAAGGTGGCTTTCATTTTCAGTCCATAATAGACACCATAGAAGACCATGACAGGGAGAGGAATGAGCGAGACCAAGGACAACGGCACATTATACGAGAACATGACGATATAGGAACCAAGAATGGTTGCTACGCTGATCAGCAGGTCCTCAGGACCATGGTGAGCAGTCTCAGTGATCTGAAACAGGTCATTGGTGATGCGGCTCATCATATGTCCCGTCTTGGTCTTGTCAAAATAGCCGAAAGAAAGTTTCTGCAGATGAGCAAACAGCTCACTGCGCATGTCATTCTCCATCTTCACCCCAAGGATATGCCCCCAGGTGACACGGATGTACTGACAAACTGCCTGCAGCAGATAGATGGCCAACATGCAGGCAAAAATTATCAACATTCCTCTCAGGTTCTGCTCAGGAATTTCCGTCTTGAGCAGCTGCCTGGTAAGGGAGGGAAATAAAATGGATAAAAAGGATGCAAATACAGCCACTCCCATGTCGAGAAAAAACAATCCTTTATAGGGGCCGTAATAAGATATGAATCGTTTGAGCATACTATTTCTTTTTCCTGAACAATCGGGCAAAAAAGCCTGGTTTCTTGGTCTCCTGTTTCTGTACGCTTTCTACAGGCTTTTTCATAGGAACACTCTTTTTCTTTGGCTCTGTTGCTTTTGGAGCAACGTTACCCTTAGAAGGCTGTACAGGAGAGGAAGATTCACTTTCTCCCTTGTACTGTTGCTTATAATAGGCCAATCTCTCTTCAAGTGAAAGATTCTGAATTTCCGCATAGCTCTTTGATCCACTTCTTCGTCTGTTCTGGTCTGCATACGGACGTGCATCCTTGGAAGCGCTTGGACGTGGAATATAGTCAGGACGCGCAGTTTTTGCAACAACGGGACCTTTACGAGGTGTACGGGTAGCTGCATCCCTTCTGGGAGCTCCATCCCTTCGCCCTTGGGGACCGCCCTTGGAACGGGAAGCAGGTCTGCCTCCACGGTTTTGACCAGGTCGGGGAGCAGATGAATACTCGTCATTTTTCACCAGATCACGGAACGAGAACTTGGCACTCTTGTCTTCCACTACAGGCAGTTCCCCTTCTACAGGCCAAATTACAGGAATTTTCATCTGGATGTAGGATTCGATGGGTTCTAGGCCAAATACATATTCTTCATCAGCGAGAGTGATGGATTTTCCACTTTTACCTGCACGGGCAGTTCGTCCGATTCGATGCACATAGCTTTCAAAATCATCGGGAATATCGTAGTTCACCACCAACTGCAAATCATCGATCTGGAGCCCTCGGGCAGCAACATCGGTTGCAACCAGAAACTTGATCTTTCCTTCTTTCATCCGGTCGATGGTTTCCAACCGTTTGGACTGGGGAAGATCGCCCATAAGATACTTGGTGGCATATCCATTGAGCGTCAGACGTTTGGACACTTCTATGCAACGGGCTTTTGTATTGGTGAAAATCAAACAGTTTTCAGGATCTTCTCTCTTCATCAGCTGCAAGAACAGACCAAATTTATCAGCCTTGGAGATATGGTAGAGTTCTTGGGTGATTGCCTTCACTGTTATTTCTTCAGGCTGAACCTCAAGCTCTGCAGGATTGTTCATGAACGACCAGGCAAGATTCCTCACCTTGGTGCCCAACGTAGCTGAAAAGAGCATCGTCTGGCGTTCGCTACAAGGTCTCAGTAGACTGAACATCTTCTGGATATCGGGATAGAACCCCATATCAAAGAGTCGATCCGCTTCATCAACGACAAAAATGTCGAACTGGCGGAAGTCAATCTTATGCATCTTCTGATAGTCAAGAATTCTACCGGGGGTGCAGACAAAGATATCACACCCCTGCTCGATCAAATCATCCTGTTTTCCATAACCGACCCCGCCATAGAAGCAACCGACACTCAATTCAGGAATTGCCGTGGAGAGCTTATGCGTGTCTTCATCAATCTGGACAGCAAGTTCCCTTGTGGGAGCCACGATGAGGGCTTTGGGTTTGGGTTTTCCCTCTTTCAGGGCTGCTACGAATTTTTCGAGGATGGTAAGGACATAGACAGCGGTTTTTCCGCTCCCGGTTTTTGATTGAACCATTACATCACGATAGGAGAGACTGACAGGAAGAACCTTCTCCTGTACTTCGGTACAGTCGGTAAAACCAGCCGACTCTATACCTTTGAGCACTTGCTCACTTAGGGGTGATTCAGAAAATTTCATGGGTAGTATATATCGCCTTTAAAATAAATTGCCAACAATGTAAGAATACAGGTCTCAAAAAAACAGACCTTCTCTAGTACGATAGAGGAAATATTCACTATTGTCCACCTCTTCCATCAGGTAACGAAAAAGACAAAGAGAACTTTTTCACCTCCATCCTGTGGGCACAATACAAAAAGTTTTTTTTGACAAAGTAAAAAACCTCATGGTATACTGGGCTTGCTTAAACGATTTAGCACCCCTAAGGATGAGATTATGGCAGGAATAAGTCTGAAGAAAATCGCAGAAGAAGCAAAAGTCTCCGTCACGGTGGTTTCACTTGTCCTGAACAACAAATCCAAAGAAGGAAGAATCTCAAATGAAACACGAGATAGAATTCTTGAAATCGCAAAGCGGGAACACTACGTCCCCAACCGATTGGCGAGCGCACTCAAATCAAAGCACTCTAAAATCCTTGCCATCGTGGTTCCTTTCACCCCAGTAGGATTCTTCGTCGAACTCATTTATCACATCGAACAATATGCAATCACCAAAGGGTATCAGGCCATGGTCATCAATACCTTCAATGATGAGAAAAAAGAGAGAGAATCATTGAGCCTCTATCAATCAGGCCTCTTCGACGGCATGTTCATTGCTTCCTTGAACAACGCTTCTTCAAGCACCAACATCTATAAGACCATGCAAAAAGAATCGTTCCCCTTTGTGTTTGTGGATCGTTACGCAGAAGGAATCAGTGCTGACATCATCTCATCAGACCATTTTCAAGTAGCCTTCGACATGACCAACAAAATGCTCGCTACAGGAAAGAAGAACATCTTGTTGCTAGCAAGAGGCGGTCAGGCTTTCAATTCAACCGCCAAATTACGTATTGAGGGATATGAAGCGGCCATGCGGGCAAATCATCTTGAACCCTGGGAAGAGACCTTTCATCTTACCAGTGGAGAAAGTGAATCGGACACCAATATTGCTGAAGTGCTGAAAGATCTCAAGCAGAAACCTGAAGCCATCTTCCTTCACTCCGGTTTTTATATGCCCCATCTCATCAAAGCCTATGGTGATTCTCCTTTCAAATCCTTTAAGGCGGAATTCATGACAGTCGATAAATTCTCCTTCACCCAAGACCTTATGGTACAGAAGGATCTTCTCGACCATGTAGTGGGCCATTTTTTCATCACCATTCAAGACATCAAACAAATAGCAAAAACATCCTGTGATTTGTTGTTATCAAAAATTGAAAGAAAGCCAGGGCATGAAGAGAACCAAACCGTTCATGTCCCGACATCCACGTTCTGGGGGTAAGTACCCAAGGCTGAGGTCTTGGTATACATAAAAGGAGAGAAAATTATGAAAAAGCGAGTCACTCTGGCATTCGTGCTGATTTCCGTCTTGGTGCTCTGCCTTTCTTGTGGAGGAAAACAGGAAAGTCCCGAACCAACAACCACATCAGTTGCTGCTCCCGCTGTTGCAGCAGCTCCAGCACCTGTGGTCAAAGAGAAGACCTCCACCCTGCAGCAGGTCAAGGACCGTGGCTACATCGTCGTAGGTGTAAACGCCTCCAATCCTGGATTTGCATACCTCCAGGAAGATGGAAGCTATACAGGATTTGAAATCGATCTGGCAAAAGCATTGAGCGTTGCCGTGTTTGGAACTCCTGATAAACTGGAGTTCAGACCCCTCACCTCAAAAGAACGCTTCATCGCACTACAGAGTGGAGAAATCGACGTCTTGATACGTACTGCTACCATCAATTCATCACGAGATACAGAACTCGGCCTCGATTTCACCACTCCATATTTCTACGATGGACAAACGTTCGTCGTCCGTGACAACATCGGAATCAACACCATGGAAGACTTGGAAGGAGCATCCATTGCAGTGTTGACAGGAAGCACCACGGAGACCAACTTGGCAGCAATCATGGCAAGCAAGCAAATCGAATACCGCCCACTTACCTTTGAAAACCTTGATGAAATGAAAAGCGCCTTCATAAACGACCGTGTTGATGCTGTTTCCGTCGATAAATCCTCTGCAGTCGTATTCCTCGCCCAATTTGAAGATGCTGGGGACTTCAAGGGCCTCGAAGAGACCATCAGCAAAGAACCCCTCGGCATTGCAGTCCGCCATGGAGACAGCGCTTGGAAAGACATCTGCCAATGGACACTGTTTGCACTCTTCTATGGTGATGAACATGCAATCACCAGTGCCAATGTTGATGAAGTCTTGTCCACCACCACCAGCCCTGAGACAAAGAATGTGCTCGGAAAAGGAAAAGAGATCGGAGCCATGATGGGGTTGTCGAATGACTGGGCGTATCAAATCATCAAGCAAGTCGGAAACTACGGCGAAATCTTTGACAGAAATCTCGGCATTCCCATGAAAGTCACCAGAGGCTATAACAAGCCTTGGAACCAAGGTGGCCTGTTCTACGCCAATCCGTTCAACTAATCTCAATTTTTCTTCTTCATTCCTGCCTCTGAGAGGAGGCAGGAATATCTCTTTTCAGGAATGGAGGATGGCATGAGCCTTACACGTCCAAACAAAACGAACATACCGCTATGGCAAGACACCCACAAGCGACAAATACTTGCACAGTTCATCTTTGCCGTATTGGTAATCGTCATAGTATCACTACTCTATGGAAACATCATCGATTCCTTATCAGAGATCGGAATGATACCCTCCTTCAGATTTCTACGGATGGACAGCAATATCGACATCAGTGAATCCATCATTTCTGTGGACAACACCTCCAGCAATCTTCGCCTTATCGTATCAGGCTTTCTCAATACAATCTCAATATCCTTTCTTGCCATCATTTTTTCCACCATTCTCGGCTTGATCATCGCGCTGTGCAGACTGTCAACGAACTATCTCATCAACAAACTGGCAGTCATCTATATTGAAATCATCAGGAACATCCCCCTTCTTCTGTTGTTGCTCATCTGGTACCGGGCCTTTTTTCTTAAGCTTCCCGGCATCAAAGAAGCAATCATCTTTGGAAAGACCCTTCAGGAAGGAGGACAAACACAACTCTCTTTCTCCCTTTCAAATCGGGGCATCAGCATGGCCTGGCTTCGCCCTTCGGACCATTTCACGCCTTTTCTTGTGTGCATGGCCATTGCCTTTGTTGTGGCCATTGCCTTGGGCATTTTCTTGAAACATCGAGAAAACCATACAGGAAAAGAGCAGCGCATCATTCTTTTTCCTTTCCTGCTTTTCATAGGACTTAGCTTGATTTCCTATGCATTGCTGCCCAATGCTGCTCTCCAGAAAGATATTCCCGTTCTTGGGAAATTCAATATTTCAGGTGGACTCCATATAACCGCAGAGTGGTTCAGCCTCTTCTCCGGCCTTATTCTCTATACGTCGGCGTTCATTGCAGAAATCTTCAGGGCAGGCATCCAAGGTATCCCAAAAGGACAAATTGAAGCAGCTCGCTCGTTAGGTCTCAGCCATATGAAAACTATACGATTGGTCATCATTCCCCAAGCGAAAGTGGTGATCATCCCTCCTCTGACCAGCCAGTATCTTGGCGTTGCAAAAAACACATCCCTTGGTGTAGCCATCGGTTTTCCTGACCTCTTTGCCATAACAGGTACCATCATCAACCAATCGGGAAGAGCGCTTGAAATGATAATCCTTGTCATGGCGATCTACCTCACCTTAAGCCTGCTGACAAGTCTCATCATGAATCTGTACAACAGTCGTATACAGATCAAGGAAAGGTAGGAAAACAGATATGAACAACCCCTTCAAGACACCGATGGAAGTCAAGCACCCTTTGTACTACTGGATCCATAAGAATCTGTTTTCCACTGTGGGAAACACCCTGTTGACCCTGTTTTCCTGTTACTTGCTCTATCTGCTTGCAACTAAATCCTTGCTACCTCTCTTTTCTTGGGATTGGACGGTCATTCAAGCGAATCTGAAGCTCATCCTTACCGGAAGCTATCCGAATGAACAACTTTGGAGAGTCCATCTCTGTCTTTGGTATGCAGCGTTCTTTTTTGGAATGACCTTCAGATTCAGCAGGAAAACACCACCAAGGATCATGTACCTGCTTGGCATCGTGCTAATTTTTTTCGCATCTTGCAAATTCGAAACACTCCATCGCCTATCGATGCTGTGCATCCTATTCCTCTTGTTTGGTTCCTTCTTCATCGCCAGCAAGCTGAAAAAGGAAAGACTTTCCCTCATCATCATATTCGGATGGATACTTCTCCTCCCCTTCTGCTTCGGTGTAATCCGAGGTTTTGGAGGCCCCCTTCCCATTGTGAAAACCAACCTTTGGGGCGGTCTTTTGCTCTCACTGCTTGTCAGTCTGACCAGCATCTTCCTCTCCTTACCCATTGGACTCCTGCTTGCCCTAGGAAGAAGAAGCAAGATGAAAATCGTGAAAAGTGTCTGTATTTTCCTCATAGAACTCATCAGGGGAGTCCCCTTGATAACCATCCTATTCATCGGATACCTCATTCTCCCCATGGCACTGCCGAAAGGCTGGGCTCCATCGGTTTTCATCCGTGCCTTGAGTGGTGTTGTGTTGTTCCACAGTGCCTATATGGCAGAAGCCTTGCGTGGAGGACTCCAAGGTATCAGCAAGACCCAGTATGAAGCAGCGACCAGCCTGAACCTGAGTCCACAGAAAACCATGATCTTCATCATCCTCCCTCAAGTACTCAAGCGAATGATACCCGTACTGGTAAACTCCTTCACTTCCGCACTCAAGGACACCAGCTTGATCAGCATCATCGGTATGTTGGATCTCATCGGCATATCGACATCCATCGTGAGCAATCCCAAATATCTTACAGGAAGCGCCCAGGTATTGTTTTTCGAAGGCTCCCTCTATTTCGTACTCTGTTACAGCATTTCCAAGGCAAGCGTCGTATTGGAAAAGAAGCTCGGCGTAACGACGAAGATCAAAAAGTAACTCAAAGGTAGGACACCCATGGAACATACAACCACTAAAAAAGAATTGATCGTTTTCAAAGACGTCCATAAATGGTATACCCCGGAATTTGAAGTTCTCAAGGGAATGAACCACACGTTTTATAAAGGTGAAGTATCGGTCATCATCGGCCCTTCGGGGAGCGGAAAATCCACGTTCATCAGAACCATCAATGCATTGGAGGAATACCAACAAGGGGAAATAACCGTCGATGGGATTCCCCTTGACCACAACCTCAAGAACATCAATGCCATCAGAAGCAAGATCGGCATGGTATTCCAGCAATTCAACCTATTCCCCCATCTGACCGTATTGCACAACATCACCTTGGCTCCTATCTGGATACTCAAGAAAAGCAAGGAAGAGGCGGAAAACCAAGCAATGGAACTGTTGGAAAGAGTCGGGGTCAAGGCTCAGGCGCTGAAATACCCCAACCAACTCTCAGGAGGAGAACAGCAGAGAGTCGCCATAGCACGATCATTGGCCATGAATCCAGAAATCATGTTGTTTGATGAACCGACCAGTGCGTTGGATCCTGAGATGATCAAGGAAGTATTGGATGTCATGTCAGAACTGGCTGACAACAACATGACCTTGATCGTAGTGACCCATGAATTGGGTTTTGCAAAGGCAGTTGCTGACCATGTCCTCTTCTTCGATGGTGGCAAGATTGTTGAGACCGCCCCTCCTCAAGAGTTCTTCTCAGCTCCAAAAAGCGACAGGACCAAATTGTTCCTTTCCCAGATTCTCAGCCATTGAGATACAAAGCGAACAGTTTGTAAGATTATCAAAAAAAATCGCAAATCAGCGACTTGTTTGCACCTAAACAATGGCAATGGACCAAACAGAAGTGATACGATCATCCAGTATTCAGCATAAGAAGGAGCAACCCATGCAAGTATATGCACATAGGGGTTTCAGTGGGCTCTATCCAGAAAACACCATGCTTGCTTTCGAGAAAGCAGTATCGTGTGGAGCCGACGGAATTGAATTGGACGTCCATTGTTCAAAAGACGGCAAATTGGTGATCATCCATGATGAGACGCTCATCAGAACCACAGGCAAGGCTGGCACGGTTCAGGACTATCGGCTTGATGAACTCATAAAAATCAACGCGGGCAAGACATTCTCGAATTCATTCGGAGATACACCCCTGCCCAGTTTTTCAGAATATTGCGCGTACATCCGTGACAAAGACGTCACAACGAATGTAGAGATCAAGACAAATCTCTGGTATTACAACGACATAGAAGAAAAAATCCTTGACACCATCAAGGAATTTGACATTGAAGACAAAATTCTCTTCTCCTCGTTCAATTGGCTCTCATGTGCACGAATAAAACAACTCGCTCCTCATATTCCCTGCGGCATTCTGCTTGAAGACAAAGCTGTGAAAAACCTTGCACCTCTGATGCATAAAATGGGAATGGACTACTTCCACCCGGATAAAATGCTTCTTGATGAAAAGACCGTTCAGCAATGCAAGGAACAACACGTGGGGCTCAATGTCTGGACCGTAAATGATAGAGACTCCCTGCAACAGCTCATCGCATGGAATGTCGAGGGAGTCATCACAAACCATCCAGATTTCTGCCTGGAATATCTGCACAAATAAATCAATCGTCCAACTCCCACGCTCTTACCAAAGAACAAATGGAAGCTGTTCGTTCATAGGGACCCGGGTACGCTTTTCCATCAAGCATGTTCAAGGGCATAGCCCCCATGCTGGTGGAAGAGATGAACAGCTCGTCATAACACCCTGCCTCAAGATCCTGTGCCGACGGGGCGACATACACGATTTCAAACCCCAGTTGCCTGGCGGCCTTGAGAATACGATCTCGCGTGACCCCGAGCAGGACCTTATCATCGGCAGCTGTATAGAGCTTTCCATCGCGGAAGGCAAAGAAATTGCTTCTCGTACCTTCCAGCACAGCACTATCACGATCCACCAACAGGGCTTCAAATCCACCCACCGCACGAGACGCTTCCAAAGCCATATAGTTGAGCAAGAGATTGCCGGTCTTACAAGAAGGCATCAATCGTTCTCCAACATAGGTGATGGCAGCAACTCCATGGGTGTAATAAGACTCAGGATAGGAGAGCAAAGGAGCAGCAGTGATGAAACAAAGCGGCTGCTTGCCCCCTACCACAAGAATACGTATGGTGGCTTCACTCAGCTCATCCACTTCAATTAGCTCATACACCCACTCTTTTAGCTGTACATCGGTAAAATCATGAGTAAGACGAATCCCTTCACAGGAACGTCTGAGCCTGAGCAGATGATCTTCAAGGTGTACAGGATGAGCCTTCACTACGCGAAGAGACTCATACGTGGAGAAGCCAAACTGGACCTCTCGATTCGTCACCTTCAAGCAAGCATCCTCTTCCAACAATATCTTTCCGTTACGTACAGCATGTTCACTGACCATAAAGTGCCTTCTTTCTGAAATTTCTAATTTTTTGAGAAACCAATCAAGGATACTTGATCAACTCCCTGGGTTTGCTCCCATTCAAAGGTCCTACATATCCCATCTCTTCCATCTGCTCAACCAATCGTGCAGCCCTGTTGTACCCAATTTTAAGTCTTCGCTGCAAGTAGGAAGCTGATGCACATTTGCGCTCTACGACAATGGACAAGGCACGTTCCATAAGCTCGTCATCATCATTAGATTCGGATACGTCCGAGTAGTCTTCATTTCCCTGAGGTTCATCATCCTCAAAGAAAGATTCATCAATGAAATCGGGAACCCCTTGGGAAGATGCAAACTTCACGACCTGTTCCACCTCATTGTCACTCAAGTAAGAACCTTGGATACGCATTGCAGCTGGATCGGAACTGGAAACATACAGCATGTCACCCTTGCCCAAGAGTTTTTCGGCACCCCCCTCATCAATGATGATGCGGCTGTCGGTAGTGCTGGTGACGGCAAAGGCTATGCGAGTGGGGATATTGCTCTTGATCACGCCGGTGATGACATCTACAGAAGGTCTCTGGGTAGCGAGAATCAGATGGATGCCAACCGCTCGACTCATGGCAGCGAGACGGGAGACTTTATTTTCCAACTCTTTGCCAACCGTATGCATCAAATCAGCAAACTCATCGATGACAACCACAATGAAAGGAAGTTTCTCTCGAGCGAGATGACTTTCGTCTATCTTTTCGTTGTACCCTGTGATGTTTCGGGCATTGATACCCTGCAACAGACGATAGCGTCTATCCATCTCATAGAGACAGAAATCAAAAGCCTTCAACGTTTTCTTTGGGTCGGTGATGACCGGGGTAAGCAAATGAGGAATGCCATTATAGATGTTCAACTCAACAATCTTTGGATCGACCAAGATAAGCCGAACCTGTTTGGGGCTCTTGCGAAACAGAATCGAACAGATCATGGAATTCACGCATACGCTCTTTCCACTCCCTGTTGATCCGGCGATCAGAAGATGGGGAGCTTTCTCTACATCCATGACGATGGGCTCTCCCATCAGGTTCCGTCCAAGAACCATAGGAATGTTATATGCCTTGGTATCCATGGAAACGATCATTTCCTTGAACCCGATGATGTCTCGTTTACGATTTGGAATCTCAATGCCCACAGCCGACTTGCCTGGAATAGGAGCTACGATTCTCACTTGGGTTGCTGCCAATCCCAACGCTATGTTGTCAGCAAGATTGACGATTGAGTTCACCCGGATTCCAGGAGCAGGAAGTATTTCAAACATCGTGACAGTAGGACCACGAACGATATTGATCAATTCGACATGAACGCTGAACTGTTCAAGCGTGCTGACCAACGTCTTACCGCGTTCAAGCGTCTCTTCGTCTATCTGATTCCCCACTTGAGGGTACGTCACTAGAATCGATTCCGGAGGATGATGATACGTGAGTTTCCCCCTGCTGATCAGAGCGCTGAGAGAGAGTCCTCCAACACCGCTGGAGGCTTGCAATTCCTCTTCTTCATCGACAGCAGGTTCTACAACGGGAACAGGAGCATCCTCACTTGAGCCTCCGTTGATCGGCCGGGCAGTGCTCAAAGGAGCAAAGGGACTGATCCCCTGTTCTTCGACGATTTCACTGACAGGACGGGCAGATAGTACCTTTTCCTTGATGATTAGAGGCTCTTCAACCTGAGCTTCACTAATTGTCTCAGTTTTGGGTGTTTCAGGTATGGAATCCTTCGTTTCATGATGAAAGAAGGAGTGCTTTTTCTGTTCTTCCTTTTGCGCAACAGCCTCTGCAAGCATGCCTTTTGCTCGCCCTGAAGGATTGAGCTTCTTTTCTGAATCGTGATTGGGAGCTTTTCCTACTGCTTCAAGTGCTCCTTGCAGGAATCCTGAAAGCTGAGTGGGAGCAGATTCTTTCTGTTCACGTGCATCCTGTGCACGTTTTTCTTCCAATTCCCGCTGCTTCTTCTCAAGGTAAGAAACCCCATTATTACGGTTTCTTTCTTCCTTGATGGTTTCTAAAGCTCCTATGCTGACCATTCCCACATGGGGAATTTCAACGACATCAATTGCACCTTCCACCACGTGTTTCTTCTTAGTCTTCTTGCCAAGTGTCTCCAAATCAGGAACATCGACGATTTTAGGAAAAGAAACCCTATCCGAAATCTCAGGCTCACCCTGCACCAAGGCTTCCTTTGCCACCGGTTTTTTCGTCAATACCACTGTTTCTTCTTCATCCGGTTTCTGTTGCTCTTCTTTTGCCCGCCGTTTTTCAGCACGGTTAAAACGTCTCAACTCACTTTTAGTGAGCGTTGCAGTATCGACTTTTTCACCATTTCTCGCATCGATCAACTTTGCCTCAAAAGCCTGTCGTTTCTGGTAGTGCTGGTTCAAGACATCCCCGATAAGGGTAAGAGCGACAAACAAAGCCGTCTCTGACAAGAAAGCCACCACCACCTTGAAGGAAGCTGAACGAAGGTCCGATCCATCTGAGAACAGCAACTTCTGGATGAATGCGGGATGCGTACTCCCCTGCAACATATGGGAGAGTGTCAGCAGCGTATAGAACATCAAAGCAGTGAGTGGGATCAGCACATAGGAAAAAGGCTTTTTACCACGAAAAGCAAAAAACATGATGCCCCAGACAAAGCTCAGAGAGGCCAGAGGAACCAATGAAAGCGCAGAATGGGATGATGAAAACCCGAAGTGGGAGGAAAGCCAGAGAAGAAAAGAACGAAAAATCTGTGGAGAGGTGGTGAAAAAAGGAAGTGCTATGCCCACAGCCAGCATAAACGCAAAAGCAAGTGACAGTGTTCCACAGATTGATGCAATCTTACCTTTACCGTTCTTCACAAACCTCTCCTTCTTCTCGCCTTATCGTTTAGAAACACCCAAAACTTCCAATGGTGTCATTTTTTTTTCAATATACAGAGCAAACGTTGTGCATCCAGATAAGGAACGACCAGATTTTCCGTTTTCTCCACCCAAGAGCTTTTACAAGAAGTACGAACCTGCTCCAACTCTTTGACAAGAGAATCCATCTGCCCTTTATATGCGCAAACGACTCCTTGAGGAGAGAGTATGGGAGCTACTTGATCCAGTATATCATACAGAGGATGGAACGCCCTGAAGGTGATCAAGTCGAATGTACCTTTGACTTGGGAAAGATCCTTGTCATACACCGTAACACGGTCACCCAAACCACACCGGGCCAGCGCGTTGTTGAGAAACCCCACCCTTCGGCCCATCCGTTCAACCAAGGTGAAGGAATATCCCTTGAGAGCAATGGCCAGGGGAATCCCAGGCAGTCCAGCGCCACTTCCCAAATCAGCAAGCACTGGATGCTCATAAGCCTGAAGGAGTCCTTTGATATGATCAACAGCACTGAGACTGTCAATGATGTGCTTGGTGATGAGTTCTTCACCACCAGCACCTACCAATTTATACACAGGATTCCACAATTCAATCTCAGCGATATAGGAATTGAGCTGCTCAAGCTGCTCAGCATCGAACTCCAGATGGAGTTGGGCCAAAGAAGAAGCGATCAGCGCATCATACATTCCCACGATGTCCCCCTTTGTCCACATGCATGATGAGAATCGCGATGTCGCTGGTTCTCACCCCGCTTATTCGCGTAGCCTGCCCCACCGAACGAGGTGACACTTTTTTGAACTTCTCCCGCGATTCAGCACTCAGACCATCAAGCTTGTCATAATCCAGATCCTCAGGAATCAACAGGCTTTCCAATTTTTCAAAACGGTTGACCTGTCGCTCCTGACGGTTGATGTACCCTTCATATTTGACATCCAATTCCACTTGATAGCGAATGGGCTCTTCAAAATCATTCAGTTCAACAATTGACTCGCGCAACGCATCCATGGTCACATCAGGCATTTTCAATGCTACAAGGGCTGTTTTTTGAGCATACTTATGTTTTGAGAGCAAATCCTTGACCGCTTCCATTTTCTCCATTTTGGCTTGAAGCCGTTCAAGGCTCTCTTTCCTTTGCAGTCCCACCTCATACCCTTTCTCGGTAAGCCGTTGGTCACAGCTGTCATGTCTGAGGTTCAAGCGATACTCGGCACGACTGGTGAACATACGATAGGGCTCCTTGGTGCCCATAGTCACCAGATCATCGATGAGTACACCGGTATAGGCTTCATTTCTGGAAAGAATGAGAGGAGCTTCGCCTTTGAGCTTCTGGGCTGCATTGATACCCGCCATAAGGCCCTGACAGGCAGCTTCTTCGTATCCACTTGTCCCATTGGTCTGGCCTGCGATGAAAAGATTGGAAACGTGCTTGCTTTCCAGAGAGGGATAGAGATTCTGAGGATCGATGTAGTCGTATTCCACGGCATAGGCCGGCCGCATGATTTCTGCATGCTCAAGACCTTGTATGCTGTGGATGTAATCCCATTGGACATCCTCAGGAAGAGAGGATGAAATCCCATTGAGATACATCTCTTCAGTCCCTGTTCCTTCGGGTTCTACAAAAATCTGGTGCCGGTCACGGTCAGGGAATCGAACCACCTTGTCCTCAATGGAGGGGCAATACCGAGGTCCTTTTCCAACAATCTTACCCCCATAGAGAGGCGATCGGTGCATGTTCGCCCTGATGATCTCATGGGTTTTCTCATTGGTCCAGGTGATATGACAGGGAAGCATGGGACGATCAATGGTATCGTAATCGAAACTGAAGGGCATGAGGATGGGATCTCCATCCTGCAGTTCCATCTTGTCGAAATCAAGGGAGGACTTACGTACCCGGGCAGGGGTTCCTGTCTTGAGACGACCAACAGGGAAGCCCTTTTCCCGTAAAGCAGCACCAAGGCCTATGGCGGCAGGTTCATCCAAACGTCCATTGGGAGCATCATATTCACCGATGAAAATACGTCCATCCATGAATGTTCCCGTGGTGAGCACCATCACCTTGCAGGAAATCTGGTGTCCGCGTGCAGTTTTCACCCCAACCAAGCGCTGCTTGTCCTTATCGAGAATAAGATCAACGACCGTATCCATGAAAAGGGAAAGATTGGCTTGGCCTTCCAAGGTCTCTTTTGCCAAACGTGCATAGGTGAATTTATCAGCTTGGGCACGTGGGGCTTGAACCGCAGGTCCTCTGCGGCGATTGAGTATTCTGTATTGGATCATGGAGTGGTCTATCAAATGAGCCATCTCGCCACCAAGAGCATCAACTTCCCTGACTAAATTCCCCTTGGAGAGACCACCGATTGCAGGGTTGCAGGAGAGTCGTCCAATTGAATCAAGATTCTGCGTTATCATAAGGGTCTTGAACCCTATCCGAGCAAGGGCCAGACACGCTTCAATTCCAGCATGTCCCCCTCCCACTACTATTGCATCATAATCCATGTTATTTTCCTACGCAGAAACCACTGAATATCTTATGAAGGATATCAGCAGGGGTTACTTCCCCGGTAAGTTCACCGAGGTTCTGCATTGCATCCCCAAGTTCCACTGCTGTTATATCCAGTGGAACATCAGCATCTACCAGCTCAAGAGCCCTCTTCAAGGCTTCAGCTGTCTGCTCAAGCAACAAATGTTGCCTTTCCGATTCAATGATCACCTGTTCATCCCCGGTAGAGCCAAACCCTGAAGTAAGACGACTCGCGATAGCCTCGACAAGCGAGGAGACGCCCTCTCCACTTTGAGCGCTTATGGCCAAAGCTCCCTGAGGAGGTTTGACCAAATCACTCTTGTTGTACACCAACAAGGTTTTTGCATCCTGAGGAGGAATATGAGCGATATCGGTGCTGTCGATGAGGTATATCACCAGATCGGCTTGGCCAATCAGTCTTTCAGTCTTCTTGATTCCTTCATTCTCAATGGAATCGCTGCTTTCACGCAAACCCGCGGTATCATAGAGACGGATGGGAATTCCCTGTATCGAGCAATCGGCTTCAATATAGTCGCGGGTGGTTCC
>Ga0172377_10002419_pt1 | contig 19035 bp, 13 predicted proteins | sample Pumphouse3metaG_FD_119749 | JGI IMG/M metagenome (GOLD analysis project Ga0172377, IMG submission 119749) | Leachate microbial communities from a municipal landfill in Southern Ontario, Canada - Pumphouse #3 metaG | ecosystem: Engineered > Solid waste > Landfill > Unclassified | place: Canada...
AACAAAGATTCACAGGTACAAATTACTATTACTTCTTCTAATAAAAATGTATTAGTGGCCATTGAGGATGAAGGTAAATTGTTGCCTGATAATTATGATGTTTTAAATATTAAACCTTTTGATACAAAGACACATATGGATGGGAATCCGTCTTTATCTCTTTTTTTGTGTAAACAAATCATTGATTTTCATGAGGGACAGCTTGAAATTAGAAATACAAAAAAAGGTGTTATTGTAACCGTTATATTATTTTTAGCATAAAATCACTAACATAAATATATACAGATAAAAGTCCTTCCTAATAATTATTTATCCTTGTTAAAAAGTTAGACAATTTTAGAACCTCTCTTGAAATTGCATCTTTTTGATCGCTATTCACAACGATATAGTGTTGTGTTTTTTTGATATTGCGATGTTTAAACTTTAACAGAGAAGAAATATTTTTATGACTTTATCAAAAAACAATAAACTGTTTTTATCAGTTACTACTGTATTACTTGCTATGCTTACGGCTATGGCACCAATGGGAATAGATACCTATTTGTCATCAATGCCCGATATGGCAAATTATTTTGGTGTTAAAATCAATCAGGTTGAATTAACATTAACGATTTATTTTCTGGGCTTTGCCTTTGGTAATTTTTTGGGTGGTCCAATATCTGATGCATTTGGGCGAAAAACTCTAGCCTTAATCGGTATTGGTCTCTATTTATTGTCTGCTTTTCTCATTCCTTTTGTAACAACTATTCAAATGGTTTGGGTTTTAAGGGCTGTTCAGGCGATAGGAGGTGGTTTTGCAACTGTAACTCCTATGATTTTTATACGAGATTGGTTTGAAGGGAAAAAGGTAGCCAGGTTAGCTACTATTATAGGAATGATAATGATGTTCGCTCCATTGTTTGCACCTATATTAGGAGGGGCATTAGCGCATTATTGGGGATGGAAAAGTATTTTCTTTTTTTTAACTGTTTATGCTGCCGCAATCGGATTATCTCTACTATTTCTTATTCCTGAATCAAGGCCCAAAGAATTAATAACCAACCGTATATCCTTTAGTGAGTTTTTTGGAAAATATAAATTGCTTTTTTCAAATAAAGCTGCAGTTTTTATATTGCTGACAATCGCATTTTCTATGGCCGGATTGTACGCTTTTATAACAGCCGGGTCATTTATTTATCTGGACTATTTTGGATTCCCACCCGAATATTTTCCTTTACTTTTTGGCGCTAATGTTTTATTAAATGTGATTTTATCATTGTCAAATAATGTACTTTTAAAAAAACATAAAACCTTGAATATTATTAAAGTTGGTGTTTTTATGCAATTACTAGCAGGTATTCTATTATTCTTCGCTACTCTTCCTGCAAAGGCATCATTTATTCCTGTATTTATTAGCATCATTTGGTTTGTGGGTAGTATTGGAATGATTTTTGGCAACGGTACTGCTTTGTTGCTTAATCTTGTCCCCGAACTTAGCGGATCAGCCAATGCAATGATTGGGCTTACCCGTTTTCTGTTTGGCTCTTTTGCAGGGTTTATGATAGCGTTTTTTCATACCGATAATTTGACTCCTGTTGGAATTGTTATGTTATCGTGTGTAGTGTTGGCAAACCTTTTTTTATTGTTGTATAGTCGTTCATTACGATTAAAATTTTAAAATCAAGACTTTTTGTATTGCAATTAGTACTAACTGAAATGTCTTAGGTTTCAATTAAAACTTTACGTGCCTCTGCCAATTGTGGATTTGTTTATTGTGTACGAATTTTTATTATTTTGTTAAAGTATTGTATAGTAAAAAAAGCTTAAAATATCGTTTCTGTTTATTGCTAATTGTTTCTTAATTGACTATATTATGAAGAATTAAAAAAATGTGTTTTGAAATAAATTCACTTTTTCGTAAAAATAAATATTTAACAAAAACATTATTATGGGAAAACAAGGAATTAAAATTTCATCAGTTGATGTACAAGATCTATTAAAACAATTAAATGCAGCTTTATCAGAAGAATGGCTGGCATATTATCAATATTGGATTGGAGCCAGATTAATGGAAGGTCCAATGCGAAGTGAAGTAGAACCGGAATTGCTGTTACATGCTGACCAGGAATTAGGTCACGCAGTATTAGTTGTTAACAGGATTGTTCAGTTAGGAGGGACTCCGGTTATAAATCCTATAAATTGGACTAAATTAGCGCGTTGTCCTTATGATGAGCCTTCGGATCCATATATTGAGGTAGTTTTGCAGCAGAACCTTAAAGGAGAAAGATGTGCTATTGAACGCTATCAGGAGATTGCAGATTTTACAAATGGTAAAGATCATTCAACATATCAGATGGCTGTTCAGATTCTTAATGAAGAACTTGAACATGAGAATGATCTTGAAGACTGGTTACAGGATCTTAAACGCATGAAAGACGAATTGAAAAAAATCAGAATGTGAAAAATCTGATTGAAGAAAAAGAATTTATTAAAAAGACTTATGGTATGGTAATGTAAACTATACTATGAGTCTTTTTTATTTGTGTGCTATACAGGAATTTATTTTAAATTTTGTATATTGAAAAGAAAATATATGATGAAGAAAATTCAATTGTTATATGTGTTGGCACTTCCTTTATTGTTGGGTTCATGTACAAAAGATAATTTAAATGAAGATCTTAGTGAACAAGAGACATATGCAGAAAAGATATCTTTGTTAGAGAAAAATACTTCTAATAATCTTGTTGAAGTACCTTATAAAGAAGGGTATGTTACTATTGTAACGTATGGTGATGATACTTTAGCCATAGCCAGCAGGGAAAATGAAACAATGTTTTTGCAGGAAGGAGTAAAACTACCTGAGGCTTCTGTTACTAAATCATTGGGCGCTATTTCTACTAAGGCTGATGATTCTATAGGAGATTCTGAAGCAGAATATAAAGTAACTTATGTAAAAGCTGAAGATTATACTGGTGTAGAAAATATATCTAATAATTATTATGCTATTATGTTTGAAGATACTAAAAATGCAGATTTTGATTATAATGATTTAATTATTCATGCTTATTATAATTTTCATTATGACAAGTATCCTGCACAAGTTCTTGATATTTATGTTCAGGGTATAGCATTAGGCAGTAGTAAAACTATTAAATTAGGTGTATATACACAAACAGGAAAGAAATATATCTCTCAAAATGTAAGAGAAGACTTGTTTTCTGAAGAAAATTTAGCTGAAGAACATACAGGTGATATTCCTTATTTTGTAAATACAGAAAAAGAAAATGAGGATAATTTATGTCGTTTTAAAAAAGAAAATAAAATTACATGTACGGTAACGGATAAAGCAACTGATTATGTGGTTTGGTTTATTGAGGCTACTTATTCTAAAACAAACGAAACCGATACATTTATAGCTCCGACTTCTGTTAAACTTTCTGATATAACAGATAGAGTTAGTATGTTTTCTGAAGTTGGAAGACCTTATGGGATAATAAAAAACAGTACGATTAATACATATCCATGTGAGAAAGTTCCTATTGATGAAATTTATCCTAATTTCTTTAAATGGATTGATGGAGAAATAGATGGTTCCTTCGATTCTGTAGCTCTAAAAATTTCTGATGATCCTGATTTTATTTTGAAGCGCATTAACTCATGGAAGATATGGAATGTATATTAAGGGGAATATATTTTATAATAAGAATAAAACATTAATGGAATCAGTTAGTAAAAAAGCCGGATATAAACGTAAGTTTAGTATAAGGGAATTATATCGTTCTTTTGTTTTCTTACCGGGAGCAATAAAAAAATTGTCTGGCAATAATAAAAGTGGATTAGTTAATAAACAATTTATTGAGCGTTTGCAATTATCTGTAACTGAAGTAAACGGTTGTGCAGCATGTTCATATCAGCATACTAAAATGGCTTTGAATCAAGGTATGAGTAATGAAGAAATTAGTAGCTTTTTAAGTGGAGCGGGGAATTTTATAAAACCGGAAGAAGCTAAAGCTATTATGTTTGCCCAACATTATGCGGATTTCAGAGGATTTCCGGAGAAGAATACTTATGATTCTATTGTGAAAGAATATGGAGAAGAAAAAGCAAATATTATTCTTTCTGCAGTTCAAATAATAACTGTAGGGAATATGTATGGAATACCTTTAAGTGCATTTTTGTCCAGACTTAAAGGTAATCCATATAAAGACAGTACATTGTTTTATGAATTAGGTATGCTTATAGTTGGCATTATTTGTTTGCCAATTGCATTTATTCATGGATTCCTAAGATGTTTATTAGGTATGCCTAATAAACGGTTTCACAAAAACACGTCGGAATAAAAAAGTATAAAATACTAATATTCAAGGATAAATTTCATATATGATATAGAATACTATACTGTGATTATTCTCTCTTTGTTAGCGAGGTTGAAAAAGATAAAAAGTTTGGAAAAACATCTGAGCAAACAATAAATGAGAATCTAATCTATTCTACACATAATTTTTTGTAAATTGTAATACTATAAATTGCGTTTAAAAAAGTAATATTATGGAAAATAATTCTAAAAAAGTAAGCAGGTGTCCTGTTACAGGAGCAATAGGTAAAGACAGTATCGGTGGTACCGGGCAAAAAAACAGAGATTGGTGGCCAAATCAGTTAAAGCTAAATATTCTTCGTCAGCATTCTTCAAAATCCAATCCGATGGGAGAATATTTTGATTATAAAAAAGAATTTAAAAGTTTGGATTTTAAAGCATTAAAAGAGGATCTTCATAAACTAATGACCGATTCACAGGACTGGTGGCCGGCAGATTTTGGAAGTTATGGTCCGTTATTTATTCGTATGGCATGGCATGGTGCCGGTACTTACCGTACCATTGACGGTCGTGGTGGTGCAGGTAGCGGACAACAGCGTTTTGCTCCTCTTAACAGCTGGCCGGATAATGTTAGTTTAGATAAAGCACGTCGATTGCTATGGCCTATAAAACAAAAATATGGTAAAAAAATATCATGGGCAGACCTTTTTATACTTACAGGAAATGTTGCTCTGGAATCTATGGGTTTTAAAACACTTGGTTTTGGTGGAGGTCGAACTGATGTATGGGAACCGGATGAGGATATATATTGGGGCTCTGAGACCGAATGGTTGAAAGATGACGACCGTAAGCTGGACAAATCAGAAGTAGATAATCCGCTTGCATCTATTCAAATGGGACTTATATATGTAAATCCTGAAGGCCCCAATGGTAATCCTGATCCACTTTTAGCAGCTAAAGATATTAGAGATACTTTTGCCCGTATGGCTATGAATGATGAAGAAACAGTCGCATTAATTGCAGGAGGTCATACATTTGGTAAAACACATGGTGCCGGAGATCCGTCACATGTTGGACCTGAACCTGAATCTGCAAGCATTGAAGAACAAGGTTTGGGATGGAAAAATTCTTTTGGTAAAGGGAATGCGGAAGATACAATTACCAGTGGTCTGGAAGTAACATGGACACAAACCCCTGTAAAGTGGAGTTATTATTTCTTCGATAATCTTTTTAGATATAATTGGACGTTAACAAAAAGTCCTGCAGGAGCTTATCAATGGGTCGCTGAAAATCAGGGAGATGTGATTCCTGATGCTCATGATCCATCAAAGAAGCATGCTCCAACTATGATGACAACGGATCTTTCTTTGCGTTTTGATCCTGTTTATGAAAAAATATCCCGCCGTTTTTATGAGCATCCTCTTGAATTTGCTGAAGCGTTCGCTAAGGCATGGTTCAAATTAACTCACAGAGATATGGGACCCATCTCCCGTTATTTAGGCCCGGAAGTACCAAAAGAAGATTTTATCTGGCAGGATCCTATTCCAAAAATAAATCACCCTTTAATTGATGAAAAGGATATTTCTGATTTAAAAGTAAAAGTGTTGAATTCAGGACTTTCTGTATCTCAATTAGTTTCAACAGCATGGGCTTCAGCTTCATCTTTCCGAGGTTCAGACAAACGGGGATGTGCTAACGGTGCCAGAATTTGTCTCTCTCCGCAAAAAAACTGGAAGGTTAATAATCCGTCTCAGTTGGCGGAAGTCTTAAAAAAACTGGAATTTATAAAGGACGAGTTTAATAATGCGCAGACCGGTGGAAAGAAAGTTTCATTTGCTGATCTTATTGTATTGGCTGGTTGTGCAGCGGTTGAGAAATCTGCAAAAGATGCAGGAGTCAATATTAAGGTTCCTTTTACTCCTTGCCGAATGGATGCGTTGCAGGAACAAACAGATGTTGAATCATTTGAAGTGCTGGAACCTGTTGCTGATGGATTTCGCAATTATCTGAAAAAGAAATTTAAAGTTTCAACTGAAGAATTATTAATTGACAAATCACAATTATTAACTTTAACAGCTCCTGAAATGACAGTTCTTATTGGAGGTATGCGCGTTTTAAATACAAATTTTGATGGTTCTGAATATGGAGTTTTCACAAAACGTCCTGAAGTTCTTACCAATGATTTTTTTGTAAATCTTCTGGATATGAGAACCGTGTGGATGCCAATGTCAGAGGATAAAGAAACATTTGTGGGGCGTGATAGAAAAACCGGAGAATTAAAATGGAAAGCTACCCGTAATGATCTTATTTTTGGTTCAAATTCAGAGCTTCGGGCATTATCTGAGGTTTACGGAAGTTCAGATGCACAGGAGAAATTTGTTAATGATTTTGTGTCAGCATGGAACAAAGTAATGAATCTTGACATTTTTTAATTGACATTGTTCTTAACTATAAATTTATAGAGTATATAATAAAATCAGAGTTAAGATTAGTTATAATATATTCTAAAATTTAGTAATGTTGTATTCTGTTATTCATTTTATATAAAATGAATCTTTATTATAATTAATGGGTACACTTAGAATATAAGAGTTAATAACATTTAATATTTAATATTATGGGAAAAGGGAAAGACGCAAAGAAAAACGTAAAAAAAGAATCTGCTAAAACTCCAAAAGAAAAAAAGGCAGAAAAGAGAGAGAAAAAAGCTAAGAAAAAATAATTATTTTACGGAATAACTAAAGATTTGTTACGAAATAAAATGACGGTAATATAAAAGGTGATTTTTTGAGTTTTCGAGACGCCAAGTTTGATAATAGCCACAATTTATTTAAAACTTTTCCAAAAAAAAGCGTAAAAAAAACAAGCCTAAACCGTTAGGTTATTTCGTTACAATTTCTAAACTTAATATTTAGGGATCGTGATTTAGCTTGGCAATTATTGACAGATATACTTAATAATGGCTATCTGGTAAATATGAAGGGGGAGTTTTATTTGATTAAAAATTTTTTAATTTTTAATCAAAATATAAAATAAGAAATGTTGTAAAAATGATTTTTATAAAGATATTTGAACCTCTTAAGGGGTTTTTTTTATTACAGGGGAACACTTCTATATTTACACCAACAAAGAGATTATTTGTTAAATGCCTGATTCAATTTATTTATTATGAATATTATATGTGTTATTTCTTTGTTGATGTTGTCGTGTAATAGCGGAATGTTTACATCAAAAGTCATAACAGAAAAACATAATCCTCAATTCGTTGAAGGAACGGTTGTTACTTTTGATATGACTTACCTGAATAAGTTAAATCCGGGTAATCCGGGAGATGCGTGTACGATCTGGGATAATGTCCATACAGTCGCTACATTGCAGGGTATTGTTAATAGGAAGGAACCTCAGCTATATTTATTTTATATTGAGAATAAAGGTGTTAATATTGATCGGTATTGGTGGAATAAATACCGAGAATATGGCGGATTTTTGAGCAAGGCTCATGTAAAACAAATTTTTGATATTGTTTCTCTTGTAGAACAGTTTAAAAAAGAGATAAACGGGGCAGTAGTTTATGATCCTAATGTTGCAGCTACTAGCAATCTTGCCTCATCAGTTGCAGGTGTTGAAAATCTTATTGCAATCCGTTATGATTTATCTCCTTCCTCACTGTATTCCAAACTGGTACTTAATGGGCCAAAAATTCCCGTGAAAATTTGGTTGGTGAATAAAGACGGCACTCCATTATTTACTGGCTACGGAAAAATTCCCGGAACAAAATATGTTTCAAGCGGTTCTACAAAAAATGATGCATATCGTTGGCTCATAGAAAATTATTTGAAAAAAGGTAAGTTTAATACTCGCTATGGGGCTTATTATATTGATCAAAAATGGCTTAAAAAGCCAACAGCGGCTGTGACTAATCATCATACTTTGTCAAATCATGATTTTTTTGTGTCTAAAAAATCAATTTTTTTTGATCTTAGTCCATGGTGTGATGAGTTTGCTACCGATGATCCTGGGCAACAAACAGGTGCCGATTGCAAAATACTCAAAGAGATACTGCTGCAATGTTATAAACAAAATAGTAATGGAAAGTACTTTACATATCTTGGAGGATTTCCTCCATGGGCGTTTAAATATACGCAACATGATGGCGGAATTCATGAAGATGTAGAGACGGAATGGGAATATTCACGGATTATAAGTTCTTATAATGCTTTCGATGATGCAGACGCCATAGGTTTTGGAGCATTGGCAAATGCTTCTTTTTGGCAACACTACCCTTTGCAGGATGAATACCCTCAGAAATGGACAACCAAAGAAAAACTTCAGAAAAATGGTTATCTTGATTACAATGGAAACATATCGCTTGGCAACAAACAATTAATTGTTTTTTATGTAGGTGATTATGATTCTTCCTCATGGCTTTCGCAGACAACCCCTTCTATTTGGGATGACCCTGCACGTGGCAAAATACCTTTGATGTGGGCTATTAGTCCTGTATTGTCAGAACGTGTGCCAATGGCATGGGAATACCGTCGCAAAACGGCTACAAAAAATGATTATTTTGTGGCTGCTGACAATGGTGCGGGTTATCTCAATCCGGGTGAATTACAAATGCCTCGTATGTCAGGACTTGATGATGCGACAAAAGACTGGGCTGCACATTGCAAGCCTTATTATAAAAGATGGGGGTTGACTGTTACCGGATTTGTAATAGATGGATTTGCTGATGGATTGAATAAAAACGGATTGGATGCTTACAGAGAATTTAGCCCTAACGGAATCGTCCCTCAGAAAGTTAAAACCAATATGTTGTACCGTGATATGCCTGTTATACGTTCAGGCTGGGATGTTAACGATTCCGACCCCAAAGTGGCTGCCGCTCATGTGGCTGAACATGTAGTCTCAGAACAAATGCCGTTTCATTGGTTCCGTAATATTCTAAAAAGTCCGGAATGGTATAAACAGGTAGCTGAAGAATTAAAACGTCTAAATCCCAATATAGTTATTGTTGATGCTCCCACTTTTTTTGAATTGTATAGAATATTTTTGAAAAAACAAAATCAATGAAAACTGAAGATAATTAAAATAACATTTCTCCGCTTTCCCTCTTTACATTCTATTCGGAATATCGTAAATTATATATAATTAGGTTGTTTAAGTTTTTAAGACCTGATTTTTAAGAATTAAAACATTACGATATGATTGAAAAAGTTAAAAAAATTAGTAACCCACTAACAGTGATAGCAATTTTTGCAGCTATTGCAGAGATTAGCGGAACGGTAATTTTGCCAACTTTAAGTGATAGTATTCAGCCGCTTTTTGTGTGGTTTTTGATTGGCTTTCCGACATTGTTGGTGGTGTGCTTCTTTATAACCTTGAATTTAAATCCACGGTCATTATACTCTCCATCGGATTATAAGGATGAGGATAATTATGTAAAGATTATGTCTGGATCTAAAGCTCCGGAATTTGAGAATAAATCAACCGAAGCAACAAAAGATAATTTTCGGGATGTAAAAGGTAATATTAATCTTGCCAAAACAAAGGATAAAAATAATAATAGGTATGAGGTTATTGTAAATAATACAAATGCTTTTTTTAACGAACTCTTGAATTTGTCTGCTAATCTTTTCGATAGCAAAATGCTTGAATCTATTAGGATAGAGGCTCAGAGCAAAGAGTTTTTTTTACTTGAATTTAATATACTCAAAGAGTATTATAAAGAAGAGAAATTACAGGATTTCTATTTTTTTATAATTAATATATCCTGCGATAATAATTACAACCTAAAATTTAGAGCAATTGGTAAAGACATTATTGATGATAGTCCGGTATCTTTTGCTGAAGATGTATTTGAATACATAAAAGGTTTTATTGAGTAATTATAAAAAACATTACAGGAATTTAAGGGTAGTGAATTAAATGGTGCTTTTACTGTTGAATTATCGGATTATATTGAAAATAGTAATATCAATTACTGGATATATGGTCATTCTCATCGAAATATTGATACGGTGATAGGGAAAACAAAATGTGTGTCTAATCAGCTGGGGTATGTTTTTGCTAATGAGCATTATTCGTTTGTGCCTAATAAAAATATTACCATTTAAGAATAAAGAATCAGTCATGATTTATTCAGTCATTATTCTTTGATTTTTGGCTTTAATCATATTAAGTCGTTTATTACTTATCCTTTTCCTTCACAAAAAACTATCTTTGAATTTAAGTGATATGGGATAGAATTAATATTTAAATAGAATTATATGAAAACCAACTTTATTTTTATTCAAACAGTATTAATATTTTTTGCAGTTTTTCTTTTTTTACAAACTTCTGTTTTTGCTGAAGATAAATTTCCAGACGGAACAAAAATTCCGCAGTGGTTTAAACAATCGGATATTGTAAATATTAATACTTTGGGTAAACAATATTGTATTACTGATTATGGCGTTTCTATGGATAGTTCAATTGTTCAGACTGCTAAAATCCAGGAGGTTATTGATGAAGCTGCAGCTAATGGCGGTGGCGTGATTGTTATTCCGCAGGGAACATTTTTGACAGGTTCTCTTTTTTTTAAGAAAGGGACGCATCTTTATATTAAGATGGGTGGTGTAATTAAGGGTAGCGATTATATAAGCGATTTTAAACTGATGGACACACGAATGGAAGGTCAGAATTTAAAGTATTTTGCTGCTGTTATAAATGCTATTGATAACGATGGTTTTACCATGTCAGGTCAGGGAACGGTTAATGGCAATGGCCTGCAATATTGGAAAGCCTTCTGGTTGCGTCGTAAATTTAATCCTGAATGTACCAATCTTGCAGCTATGCGTCCCCGTCTTGTATTTATATCTCATTCTGACAACATACAATTGTCTGGGGTTCATCTTATCAATTCACCTTTCTGGACGACACATATTTATAAATGTAACAATGTGCAATTGCTTGATTTATATATATTTGCCCCGAGAACTCCGGTGCCAGCTCCGAGTTCTGATGCTTTGGACATTGATGTATGTAAAAATGTACTTGTCAAAGATTGTTATATGTCTGTAAGCGATGATGCCATTGCGCTTAAAGGTGGTAAAGGCCCGTTGTCAGACAAGAATCCTGACAATGGTAGCAATGAATATATTATTATTGAAAATTGTACGTATGGCTTTTGTCACAGTGCTCTTACCTGTGGCAGTGAGTCTATTCACGATAGAAATATTATTTTAAGAAACTGTACTTTGGATAAAGTTGGGACATTACTCCATTTAAAGGTACGTCCTGATACGCCTCAGAATTATGAATATATTACTATAGAGAATATTACGGGCAATGCTTCTAATTTTATTTATGTAAAAGCATGGATGCAATTTTTTGATTTAAAGGGAAGGAAGGATAATCCATATTCTTATTTGTCAAATATTATAATGCGTAATATCGATTTGGATTGTTATACATTTTTTAATGTTGATTATAAACATGAGTTGTTTAAACTTTCTGATTTTACTTTTGAAAATCTGAATATTCGTGCTAAAAATGCTGATTTCCATAATGAATATGTTGAGAATTTTAAAGTGAGAAATGTGAAAATCAATGGAGAGAGAATTAAAGTAAAATAAGAAATATATTTTTGGGTATGTCTTTTACTTTTTTTGTATTTTGTATAGGGAAAAGGAGGGAAGTCGATTCCATAATTGTATTGGTTATGATTTATTTTATTTCGGATTATCATTTTTATCATGCGCTATCTCTTTTTCGTAGCAGAACGCAATTCAGAGATGTAGGGGAGATGAATGACTATATAGTTTCGCGTCATAATTCCGTTGTGGAAAATGATGATACGATTTATATTTTAGGTGATGTTATTGTCTGTGATGAAGTAGAACTGAAAAATTGTTTAAAGGATACGATTGGAAAAATGGCTGGACACAAGCATCTTATTCTTGGAAATCATGATTATCGGTTTCGGGACAATCCTGAATTTTTAAAGTATTTTGAAAGTGTACAAGAGTCAAAAACTTTTAAAATTAATAGTCACTGGATTCAGTTGTATCATTATCCAGTGCTGGGATGGTACAGAAAGTATAAGGGAGGAATTCATATTTACGGACATATGCATGATGACAATAAAACTCCGGAATCTAAAATTATGAGTGGTTTTCCAAATGCTATAAATGTTAGTGTAGAAGTAATGGATTACAAACCTGTTTCTTTTGACAAAATTTTGGCAATTGTTAAGTTACGTAAAATGATAATTAAGGGAAATTATCGCTAACAGAAGTTACGGCATATAGGAATCAGGGAAATGATAAGTCATGTATAGTTTGCAAAAAAAACGATAGAGAGTAATGCGAAACGATAGGAAGGAATTGGCAAGAGCTTTTGTCGAAAAAACAGATAAGAATATTTTTCTTACGGGGAAAGCCGGTACTGGTAAAACTACTTTTTTAAGAACACTGCAGGATAATTGTTCCAAACGACTTGTAGTAGTAGCTCCAACAGGTGTGGCAGCTATTAATGCGCGTGGTGTGACTATCCATTCTTTTTTTCAGTTGTCTTTTGGTGTACAATTACCGGATAATAATGGTGGAAAAAGTTTTACAAGTAATCGTAATGTGCATCATTTTAGGAAAGATAAAATCAATATTCTTAAGAGTCTTGATTTGCTTATTATTGATGAGATAAGTATGGTAAGGGCAGATCTTCTGGATGCTATAGACGAGACGTTAAGGCGATATAAAAATCGCAGACTTCCTTTTGGTGGCGTGCAGTTATTAATGATAGGAGACCTTCAGCAATTGGCTCCAATAGTACGACCTGACGAACAGGAACTTTTAAAAACGGTTTACGACACACCATTTTTTTTTAGCAGTAAGGCTTTGCAGCAATCAGGATTTATAAGCATCGAGCTTACAAAGGTATATCGTCAGAAAGATGAAAAATTTATTCGTGTTTTAAATGATATAAGGGATGGTCGATTGACAAAAACAGACAGAATTGCCCTTGATAGTCGTTATGATAAGAATTTTTCGCCTGATAAATATAAGGATTATATTGTTTTAACTACTCACAATCGTATTGCTGATGAAATTAACCGCAAGGAGCTTGCAGCAGTAAAAGGGGCTACTTTTATTTATAAAGCGAATGTGGAAGGTAGTTATCCTGATTATTCTTATCCAACAGAGTCTGTTTTAAAACTGAAGATCGGGGCGCGGGTAATGTTTATAAAAAACGATTCTAAAAAGCGATTTTATAACGGTAAAATTGGTACTGTTACAAAACTTGATGAAAATATTGTTTTTGTAAAATGTAAAGGAGAGCCTAATTCTCTTGAAATTGATGCAGAAGAGTGGGATAATTATAACTATTCTTTGGATAAAGAGACTGATGAAATTATTGAAAAATCAATAGGTAAGTTTAGTCAGATTCCTTTGAAACTTGCATGGGCTGTTACGATTCATAAGAGTCAGGGACTTACTTTTGATAATGCGGTGATTGATGCTAAGGCCGCTTTTGCTTATGGTCAGGTATATGTGGCACTTTCCCGGTGCCGTTCACTCGAAGGTGTGGTGCTTTCTTCTCCTATTTCTGAGAGGGGGCTTTTTTCGGAAAAGTCTATTTCTGATTTCACTTCTAAGATTGAGGGAACTATGCCGGATCAGCAACAACTGATTTCCTGTGAAAATGATTATGCCTGTTCGCTTGTGAAAGATTTTAATGATTTTTCCCTGATAGCTTACAGGATGAGATATATTATGAGAATTATTAATGAAAATATTTCGTTAGTACCTTCTAATGTGCAAAAGAGTTGTAATGATTCTTTTAGTATTTTTGAAGACAATGTTCTGATAATTTCCGATACTTTTGACCATCAGTTACAGCGATTGATGTATGAAGAACCGGATATTAGAAGGAATGAATTGTTAAACCAGCGTATTGAAAAGGCTTCTGAATATTATCTAAAGCAGCTTGAAGCTGTGGAAGGTTTTATCGCTACGTTGTGTTTTGATGTGGACAATACGGTGTTTAGAAAATCTTTGCGTAATGCCTCTAAAAATCTGGTTTTTGATTACAGCGTTAAAAAATCCTGTCTGAAGAGTGTTTCTGATGGGATGGATGTTGAAAAATATTTAAGGGCACGTGCTGTGGCTAGTCTTGATAAAAACGTTAAGTTGCCGGAGATTGAAAAGAAAACTCCTGCTGTTGTCGAAAAGCTTAAATATCCTGAGTTATATAATTTGTTGCGTAATTGGCGTGATGAAATATCTAAAGAAAAGGATGTAGCCTGTTATCAGGTGATTCAGGTAAAATCTATGATGGAGATTGCTGAGACTTTGCCACAGAGTACGGCCGATTTAAAACAGATTAAAGGTATTGGTAAAAAGAAGCTTGATGATTATGGCAAGATAATTTTAGATTTGGTAGCTGATTATATGGAGGCCAACGGCATCAATTTCGTGAGTTAAATATTAAAATAATATGAAAAGAACAGTAATTGTTTCATTCCTATTTTTCTCATTATATTCATAATAGATAGGGACTAACATCAAATAATATTAATATAAAAGATCCTTTCAAATTCCATTTGTAACGACAATAAAAGTTTATATATTTGAATTTTATGTAATATTTTTTGATGTAAATATTTAGAAGTCAGTGTAAAAATTAGTATGTTTGACTATATAATTAACGGAAAGGTTAAAGCTGAAAATTTATCAAACAGAATTAATATAGAGTTAATTACTGCTTTTAAATAAATACATTGTATAAATTATGAATAGAGGAACTTTACGTAGGTATTTTTATTATCAGATTTTATTGTTATCAACGATTATATTATCTCCTTCTGCTTATGGATCAGAGACTTTTCAATCTAAAGAGACTATCCAATCGAAATGGATTTGGTATCCGGGAGATTTTGAGGTATGGCTTCATACAGAAGTAGGTGGCAGACGACAGGAGAGGGGGCAACATTATCCCCCATTTTGGCGGGTCGATTCTCCATATGGTATAGTGGGTTTTGAAAAGACTTATGATATTGCGAAACCTGAAACTATAAGTGTATTTGCTGATGGCCGGTATAATATTAAAATAGATGGGAAATTTGTATATGATTTTGACCCGATGAAAATTGTATTACCAGCCGGTAGACATAGCCTTCATTTTTTAGTTGAAAATTTTAAAACATTTCCATCCCTTTTGGTACAGAGTAAAACTGTATTTACAGATGACTCATGGCGGGTTACCAATCAGAACAAGGTTTTTTATTCTGCCGCTTCAGGTAAGTTCTCAAAATCCGATCTTCCGCCTTCAAAATTTCATCTGGATTATAGACCAATTAAAGGTGAGATAATTAAAGAAGGACAAAACTCAATGTTGGTTGATTTTGGGCGGGAGACCTTTGGAAAGGTTATTGCAGAAAAAGCCAAAGGACATGGCAAACTCCGATTGTTTTATGGGGAGTCCATGCAGGAAGCTTTGGCAGAAACAAATGCAGAGACCTATGATTATCTTGATGTAAATACAACTTTCCCCGTAAACGATACTACTGCCGCCCATGCTTTTCGATACATTTATGCAGTGTGCGACTCCACTGTAAGTTTTAAGAAGATATCCGCTCTATATGAGTTTCTTCCTGAGAAAAACAGAGGTGATTTTTCTTGTTCTGATTCTTTGTTAAACCGGATTTATGATGTTTCGCTGTATACTTTACATCTAAACACCAGAGAGTTTTTTTTGGACGGTATTAAACGTGATCGGTGGGTTTGGAGTGGTGATGCCTATCAAAGCTACCTAATGAATTTTTATACTTTTTTTGATGAAGATGTAAACAATCGAACTTTATATGCATTGCGGGGTCATGATCCCGTTGAGACGCATATAAATACGATATTGGACTATTCTTTTTACTGGATGATAGGTGTATACGATAATTATTTTTATACTGGAGATACGGCTTTTATCAGGCAAATATACCCCCGGATGAAAACATTAATGGAGTTTTGTTTAAAGAGGGCCAATCCTGATGGATTTGTGGAGGGATTGCCAGGGGACTGGGTATTTATCGACTGGGCTAATATGGATAAAAAGGGGGAAGTCAGCTTTGAAGAATTACTGTTGTCCAGAAGTCTTGAAGCATTGACTCTTGCGGCAACACTGTCAAATGACATGAAATATGCAGAGGAATGTCGCATCAAAGCAAAAGAGATTAGGCAGAAAGTTTTTGATGTTTTTTGGAGTGAGAAGAAGGGTGCTTTTCTTCATAGTAGAAAGAATGGCATTTTATCGGATAATGTTACCAGATACGCCAATATGTTTGCCATCTTATTTGGTTATGTAGATGAAAAAAAAGAAAAGGAAATAAAGGAAAATGTAATTCTAAACGATAATATTCTAAAAATAACCACCCCATACATGAAATTCTATGAACTGGCATCATTGTGTGAGATAGGTGAGAAAGAGAAAGCCATTGATTTTGTAAGAGCCTACTGGGGAGGAATGTTAAAACTGGGAGCTACAACTTTTTGGGAAGCATATGATCCGGAACAAAAAGGAGACGAACATTATGCAATGTATGGTCGTCCGTTCGGGAAGAGTTTATGCCATGCATGGGGTGCCAACCCGGTTTATTTGTTTGGAAAGTATTTGCTTGGGGTAAAGCCTACCGCTCCGGGATACAAGTCTTATTTGATAGAGCCCTCTCTGGCAGGTTTGGACTGGATAAAAGGTAGGGTTCCAACGCCTGATGGGAATATTGAGGTTTATATGAACAAAAAGGAAATCAGGGTAAAAACAGTTCAGGGGTCTGGAGTTCTCATGATAAAAAGCAAAAAAGAACCTGAAGTGGAAAATGGTGTTTCCATAGTAAAGAGAGGTGATAACCAATATGAAATAAAACTTGAGGTACCTCAAAAAGAATATACGGTTCGTTATTGGCCGATAAAATAATTACACGTATTTAATTTTGGGGAAAGGCAAATGCCAGAGAATATCTTTCTATATCCAGGCTTATTTATCTGGTTTAATGTTATTTAAAAGTGTATTTAATGTTTTTAAATAATAAATTTGTTGTTTTTGTTTGTGACTTTTTTGTACTGAACTCAATAATTTATAAAATGAAATTTATAAAAATAGTATTTGTTTTCTTGCTTCTAACTACAGTTTCCACAGTATGGTCGCAAAGTTTTTTACATTCCGAAGGAAAAAATATTATTAATGAAAGTAGCAATAAGATATTTTTAAAAGGTGTTGGACTTGGAAATTGGATGCTTCCTGAAGGATATATGTGGAAGTTTGGAATGGGAGGTGACAGACCACGTAAAATTGAAAAAATAATATCTGAATTAATTGGTGTTAAAGCCAGTACAGATTTTTGGCAGTCATATCGTGCCAATTACATTAATGAATCTGATATTTCAAGAATTGCAGAATTGGGATACAATTCCGTACGTCCTGCATTGAATTCGAGACTGTTTATTACAGAAGGGAAAGACAATGAATTTTTAGATGAAGGATTTTTATTACTTGATCAATTAATTCAATGGTGTAAAAAATACAATCTTTATGTTATTATTGATATGCATGGTGCACCAGGAGGACAAACCGGAGCAAATATTGACGATAGTCCGAATGACATTCCCGAATTATTCACAAAAATTAAAAACCAGGACTTGCTGGAAGAACTTTGGGTAAAAATTGCAAGGCGCTATAAAGATGAACCTGTTGTTGCCGGATACGACTTATTAAACGAACCTTTGCCGGAAGGGACTGGTGCTGCTGAAAAATATAAAGATTTATTAGTTCCCTTGTATAAAAGACTGATTAAGGCTATTAGGAAAGTAGATCAAAAGCATATGCTAATAATCGAAGGTTATAACTGGGCAAATAATTGGTCCTTATTCGATGCACCTATGGATAAGAATATATCATACCAATTCCACTATTATTGTTGGGATCGACCGGATAAATTGAAAAATATCAATTATTTCCTGAAAAATCAAGATAAATTGAATGTCCCGGTTTGGGTTGGAGAAACGGGTGAAAAAGGAAATACAATATATTTTGGAACGTCACAGTATTTTAGAGAAAATAATATTGGGTGGTCTTTCTGGCCCTGGAAAAAAATGGACACACAGAATACTCCTTATTCAATTCTTCCTCCTAATGGATGGGATAAAATAATAGCCTATACAAAAGGAGGTGAAAAACCAGCAGTAGAAGAGGCTAAAAGGATATTTGCTGAGTTTAAAGAAAATATAAAATTAAAAAATTGTATTTATTACCCTGATGTAGTAAATGCAATGATGTGTAGAATTCCACTAAAAATTGAAGCAGAAAATTATGGACATAATGGTTTAAATATTTCATATTTTGTGAATGATACAATTTTTAAATCTAAAAATTACAGAACGGAGGAACCGGTTCCAGTACAACTGCTTAGTTTTAACAAGCAACATTTATCTTCAGAACAGTCTATAAAGTTAAAAGATAATGAATGGACAAAATACAACTTTGAGAGTTCAGAAAATGTTTCATATACCGTAATTTTAAAATTAAAAGCGTTAAACGGTAAAGCTAAGATAGAAGTTAAATTAAACGGAAAGCCACTTGAAATTAATGTGGATGATCCAAACTGGATAGAGCAAAATTTAGGAAGACACATTTTTATCAAAGGTGCAAACGAGTTGCAATTATTTGTAAAATCTGGTCAGTTAGAAATAGATTGGATAAATATTTACTAAAAT
>Ga0172377_10002420_pt1 | contig 19022 bp, 15 predicted proteins | sample Pumphouse3metaG_FD_119749 | JGI IMG/M metagenome (GOLD analysis project Ga0172377, IMG submission 119749) | Leachate microbial communities from a municipal landfill in Southern Ontario, Canada - Pumphouse #3 metaG | ecosystem: Engineered > Solid waste > Landfill > Unclassified | place: Canada...
CAACTCATCACTGAGGGCGAGCACACTCTGCTTGTCCTGGGAAACAAGCGAGAAGATGGCCTCTCCCAGAGGCTGCGCAAGCTCTTGATAGCGGCCACCATCCACCAGACGGTCAAGCAAGAGCTGTGGCTCTTGTTGGTTGTTAGAGGAAAATTCAATCCTTATCCGTTCAAAGCGATCCAAGGACTCGGAGCGAACCAAGAACAACCCGTCCCAATTTTCCTTGGACAACAACCAATCGCGTGCCTGAACACTCTTTGCAAGCGCAAGAGAGAGATGCTCATCATAGGGAACCAAGGTGTACGAAACAGGAATGGACGGCCCCAACGAAAGGTCGTCCACCGTCATTTTTTCTCTATTGAGGCGATTGAGCGCATCCAGATCATGCAACTCGTATGCCTTGTGCACTTCCTCTTCCCATAGTTTCTGCTCTGCACGAGCACGCTTCAATTCAAGAAGCCGAACATGGGAAGATGCGGGAAAGAGTGTGGACCCATATCTGGAGGCGGTAGTGAACACAAGCTCGGAGAGCGCTTGGTTTTGCTCACCAAGGCTCACAATACCAATACGAAACGTTGGTTCCGGCTCCGCAGCAAGCGGAGCGCAGAACAACACAAGGAGTAGGAAGATTCGGGCCGCAACCCTGACCATACCCTACTCCTCCTTCTGGGCCCAGTGGAGATACCCTTCAATGAACGGCCCGATCTCCCCATCCATGACAGCTTGGATATTGCCGATGGTAGTACCTGTACGATGATCCTTGACCATGGTATACGGTTGGAAGACATAAGAGCGTATCTGACTGCCCCAGGTGATCTCTTTTTTCTCGATGGCATCCTTCTGGTGCTCTTTTTCCTTCTCTTCCTTGTAGTACTCGTAGAGTCGGCTCTTGAGCATCTTGAATGCTACATCCTTGTTCATGACCTGGCTGCGCTCGTTCTGGCACTGCACCACAATACCGGAGGCATAGTGGGTGATGCGTACGGCACTGTCAGTCTTGTTGACATGCTGGCCCCCTGCTCCTCCTGCCCGATACGTATCCAGTCGGTAGTCTTCCGGCTTGAGGTCAATCTCAATGGTGTCATCCACCACAGGAGATGCGTACACGCTGGTAAAAGAGGTATGTCTTCGCTTCTGGGAATCAAAGGGACTGATGCGCACCAAACGGTGGACTCCCGCCTCACCTTTGAGATAGCCGAAACTATAGGGACCGGAGATCTTGATGGTTGCACTCTTGATGCCGCCCTCATCCTCCAGGAGGTCCAGAACCTGGCTCTTGAAACCGTTGCGTTCACAATAGCGAAGATACATGCGCATGAGCATATTGGCCCAGTCACTGGCTTCGTTTCCGCCTGCTCCGGCATGGATGGTGAGAAAGCAGTCATTCTTGTCGAACTTGCCGTCCAGCAAAGTTTTCAGCTTGAGTTCCTGATAGCTGTGCGACAGAGCCTCGATCTGTTCGTTGATCTGTGCTTCCTCTTCAGGATTGTCAGGTTCATCACTGTACAGGTCGATCAGTTCAGCCATCTCATCGATACGCTCAATCAACTCCTTCCATGGATAGTAGGAGTCTTTCAATGCATTGAGTTCGGAAAAGAGTTTCTCAGCACCATTGCGGTCATCCCAGAATCCGGGGGCAAGACTTTGTTGCTCGAGATCCTGGATCTTTTTTACCATTGCAGAGGAGTCAAAGCCGCCTCCATACGGTATAGGCTTCTTCTTTTACACTTTCAAACTGACCTTTATTTTGGAAAAACATGGAGTGCTCCTTCGTCTTATTTTCGCTCCACCCTGAGTCCCAGAGTGAATTTTCGTTCTTCACCACATTCCAGATGAATGGGCCAGGAAGCCATGAACAGCGTGTGCTGATACAGCTTCTCATCGCCAAGGATGGTGGAGATTTCAATAGTATAATCTTCTTTCAGCAAGGTAAAGCGGGTATCCGAGACCAAGGTAAGGCTGGTGCAGTTGGGCTCGTCAAAGATGCGGATCGATTTGACGTTGTCCAGCATGATCTCAGCAGCTTCATGCACACTATTCTTCTTGTTCTCGAGCTGGATGAACCCTACACTCTCATGGTTGGATGCAACACACAGCGGTATTTCACAACCATAGATGCACGAAATCTCGTGGTCACTGAGATTGGTCAGGGTAATATCGAGCAGTACCGTGTTCTGCCTCAGCTTGAAATGCTTGGAAATCCCTATCTCCCCACCCAAGAGATCAGAATGACCGGTGGTGGAAGTGAGCCTGTACTCAGTACTTTTCCGATCCATGACGGTCAAGTCATACACTGACTGGCCCAAATCCAGACATGCTGTTCCATCCTGTTTCGCATACTCTTCCACCAACGAATTGATCGGAAGAAACACATCGGTGAACAACCTCTGCTTCTCTCCCTTTCGTATGGGATGGAGGATATGGGCACTGCTTCCAAACTGGGCGAGAGGAGAAAAAGCATCCCCATAGTTGTAGAGGGAAGGAAGATAGGTCAATTCGGCAAGCGAACCGCCTTTTGCATCAACCACGCAGCTGAGGTATTTGCCGATGACCAGATACTCATCGATTTGGTCATTATCAAAATCCAAGGCAACAGGATACGTGAAATCCTTGAGTGAGGAGAGGACGCAATCTGCCTCACTGATGTATCTCCACATAAGTTTTCGGACAGAACTTCTGAGCATGGAGGCATTTGCATCACACACAAAAGAAGCTCCGGAACTCATTTTCTGAATCAGTTGTTCCAGACGCTTGCGAACATCCTTGTCCTTTCTGTAGGTCCTTGCAACCTCAACCATGGTGATGTAGCGCCCATACAGGTAGGAGAGGCTTTCATCCTCCACCAATAGGTCATTGATGCAATCCAGGTGGTCGCGAACAGAATCAAAACCATACCATCCGGAACGCAGGTACCCTTTCCTGGGAAGCTCCTCACTGAGACCCACCTCATCAAGTGCAGAGCCTTCGAAAGAGAAAAGCAAGGAGCAAAGCTCATTGGTCTGTTCCTCACTGATGCCTCCCTGCAAAAGATGATCCAGGTTGAGCATGGCAAACCGATATCCTGAATCTGCAGAAAGCTGCTGACGAAGTTTGTCAAGCAACTGCGCAAACCCCAGTTCCTTCTGGGCATACCTGGACAACAGTTGGCTGACCACATCATCGGTCGGAAGCACCGTGATGGACTTTCCCATCTCCTGCATGAGAAACGGTTCGGTGAAAATTCGTTTCGAATCCTCAACATCGTGGCAGGAGATGACAATCGAATCCACACAACAGAGGTTCATGGTATTGATATACAAGGGGCTGAAGATCTGACCATAGGAGAAGAGCGTCTTGGAACGCTGTCCAAACCTTTTGCGCAAATAGGTGGTGGTCATCTCTATCTGGTTTGAGCGGTCTTTGGGAGAGAGCAAACTGAGAATGCTCTGATTATACGAACCTGTCAGCAATTCAAGTTTCCCCGACCTTGCCAAATCGGCCATCAGCAACATGACCGAAGGATGATTCGTCTCAAGCCACTCCAGGACAGGAACACCCAAAGACAATTGGAGCACTGCCTGGCTGTGGTGCAAGTGCGTGAGCAAAGGCTTGAACACAGCATTCAGTGCCCGTTCGAAAACGGGCACTGGAACGCCATGGGCAATCTGACTGTACGCACCTATCAATACGTTCATCCGTTACCGCTTGATGATACATTTGGTCGGACAAGCCTCAGCAGCCTCAGGTATCTGGCTGTGGGGAAGCATCTGATCAAACGTCGAAAGGAATCTGTCAACCTTGCATCCACTCTCGGGGAACTTGGTTTCACAAATCTTGCAGCCAATGCAACCGACACTGCACTGCTTGCGCACCTTGCCTCCCGGTTCATGACTATTGCACTCAATGACATATTCACTATCTTCATAGATCATATGCATGGCATTGGTGGGACAAATCTGCACACATTTCTCACAGCTGATGCATTTCTTCTCATCGACTATGATATACCCATCCTTGTCCTTGGAGATAGCCCCAACAGGACAAACTTTGATGCACGAACCCAGATGCAGACAAGCGCTCTTGCAGTTGTTGTCACCGGTGAAGAGCAGTGCTGCCGCATTGCAGTCCTCAAGCCCCTCATAGTTGTAATCCTTCACGGTGAACTCAGTATTACCCCGGCACATGACATGGGCAACTTTTCTGCGGGTATCCCCGGCAGCATCAATCTTTGCGCCCATGATCTCAGCCATCTTGGCCACCAACGAGGGACCTCCGGGACTGCACAGGCCGATTTCCGCTTCGCCCAAGGCAACAGCGGCCGCATAGGCATTACAACCGGCATAGCCACATACACCACAGTTGGCTCCGGGCATAATCGGCTCAAGGGCAAGAACCTTGGGATCTTTTTTGATCGCCAGCTTCTTTTCCGCATAGGAGAGGCCGAATCCAAACAAGCCGCCAAGCACGGCCACTACCAGTATTGCAAAAAGAATATTCACGTCTCTCCCCCTTATACCAGATGCAGGTTGGTGATGAGCGACTTGTCAAAGGCCATGAATGCCAATGCCATCAACCCTGCACTGATGAAGGCAATCGGCATGCCACGGTACGGACCCCGTACCGGCTGCAGGTCAAGACGCTCTCGGATGTTGCTCATCAACACAATTGCCAACGTAAAGCCAAGTCCTGCTGCGAGTCCGGCCGTGAAAGCCTCCATCACATTGTAGGAGTTGGTGATGTTGATGATTGCGATACCGAGTACCGCGCAGTTGGTGGTGATCAACGGAAGGTAGATTCCCAAAGCCTTGTAAAGCGCCGGGCTGATCTTCTGGATCACCATCTCCAGAAGCTGTACCAGACTGGCGATGACCAGAATGAAGGTAAGCGTCTGCAGATACTGCAAATTGAAGGGGACCAACAGGAAATAGTAGATGGCCCAGGTGACCACCGAGGCAACCGTGGTAACAAAGGTAACCGAAGCACCCATCCCGATGGCATTCTCGCTGTTCTTGGATACTCCGATAAACGGACAGAGCCCCAGGAACTGAACCAGAATGAAGTTGTTGATAAATATGAATGTCAGCAGAATTGCGATATAACTCATCTTACTTGTCCTTCTTGCGTGAAGTGTTCCAGTCGAAGAACGCCTTCAGATAACCCATGATCAACAAGGCACCCGGTGCAAGGGAAAGAACCCTGATCGGATTGTCGTAGAACCAAGGGATATTGATGACACCACTGAAATTCCCCATCGGGAACAACGTGATGGTTCCTGAACCGAACAGCTCACGGATGAGCGCAATCAGGGTGATGCCCAAGGCAAAACCGATGGACATGCCGATTGCATCCAGAATGCTGTCCAACACCGTATTCTTGCTTGCAAAAGCCTCTGCCCTTCCCAAAATGATGCAGTTGACCACAATCAGGGGAAGATATACGCCCAAGGCACTGTAGACCGAGGGAACAAAGGCATGCATGACCATCTCGGTGATCGTAACCAAGCTGGCGATGACAACAATGTAGGCAGGAATATGAATGCTGCCAGGGATGACCTTACGCAACGCGGAGATGATGATGTTGCTGAAGAGCAACACGAACATGACGCCTGCCGACATACCGATGGCATTGGAGACTTGGGTTGAGACACCGAGGACGGGACACAAACCCAGGACAATGACAAATACCGGGTTTTCCTTGAAGATTCCTTTGGTAAGTTCTTTTATGTTTGCTTTCATCGTGCACCCCCAAGGTTTTTCACATACTCACTCCCTGCTGCAATTGCCTTTGCAACCGCAGTGAAGGTAACCGATGAGCCACTGACCGCCTGGGCATCAGCATCGGAAAGCATGGTCTTCGAGGTGGGAATCGGTGTTTCTGCACCATTCCCCTTGAACTTGTCCATGTACCCTTCATGCTCAGCTTTCTTGCCGAGACCCGGGGTCTCATTATGGGTCAACAATTGTGCGAACAACATATCCCCGTCATTGGCATACGAGGCAACCAGGGTCATCTGCCCGCCATAGCCGGAAGTGGTCAGACCAACGATGTAGCCGGCAACACTGTCTTTGTCCAGCAAGTCGATCGTATAACTGACATGAGCCTGGCCGTCGACCTCAGTGCGGGTACCGATCGTCCAACCGTTGCTGACTGCCTCGAGAGCCTTCTTCTGATTCATCTCGTCCTGCATCCTGATGACCGGAGCCGTGATCGAATTGGTCATGGCAAGGGCAAATGCACAGACAGCACAGATGGAGAGCAAAATCAGTCCGTATTTGATGTTCTTGGTCATACCTTTGCCTCCTTCTGCTTCTTGCGCAGTTCTCTGGTATCGCCGAATTTCCGCGGTACGATATAACGGTCAATTGTCGGGGTAAGGACGTTCATCAGCAAAATGGAGACGGAAACAGCCTCAGGCATACTGCCGAAGTAGCGGAAAAGGAACGTGAAGAATCCACAACCGATACCGTAGATGATCTGGCCCTTGTGGCTGATGGGACTGGTCACATAATCGGTTGCCATGAACAAGGCACCAAGCATGAGTCCGCCGCTGAACATCGAGGGAAAGAAACTTCCGGTGAATGCCCCACGACCCGAGGGAAGACCACCGAACACCCAAGACAGCACCGCTACGCTCAACAGATAAGTTGCAGGGATATGCCATGTGATGATCTTGCGGACCAACAGATACAGACCGCCGATCAAGAGAGCGAGTGCACTCACCTCTCCGATGCACCCGGCCACATTGCCGAGGAAGGAGTCGATGCTATAGGCAGAGAAACCGGTTGCCTGGCTGATGGACTGTGCAAAACCTGTGGCAGGATACCCAGCAGAAGAGAGCAAGCCATTGCTGTCCATTCCCAAGGTTCCCCCAGCGATTGCAGTCTTTGCAAACCCGAGAGGAGTTGCGCCACTGAGACCATCAGGCATGATCGAAGCAAGGGTTCGCGGAGTTGCATAGGTGCTCATCGGCGTGGTGAACGAGAAGAACACGAACACACGGCCGGCCAGGGCTGGGTTTGCCCAGTTTGCCCCAAGCCCACCAAAGGTCCACTTGGCAACAAAAATGGCAAATGCACTGGCGATGAACGGGATGAACAAAGGAACCGAAGGGCTCATGTTCATACCGACCAACAGGCCGGTCAGGAACGCAGAACCATCCCAAAGGGTGGACTCCTTCCCCATTCTTCCGAGCAAATACTCTACAAGCATGGCGCTGAGAATCGAGACTCCCAAAACCAAGAGTGAGCGCAGGCCGAATACATAGACGCCCCACAAGGAGGCAGGAGCGAGTGCAAGGGATACACTCCACATAATGGATGCGGTGTCCGCCTTCGCATGCAAGTGTGGCGAGGAGGAAACCGTCAAGGCAGGTTTATTCATTTCTTCTTTCTCCCCAGTTTCTTTCCGGTTTTCATGGTGTGGACAAGCGGCAGATGGGCTGGGCACACAAATGAGCAGCAACCGCACTCCTTGCAGTCCATAAGACTGGTCTGCATCGCCATCTCATACTCACCATGGGTGATGTAACGGTAAAGCTTTGCCGGCATCAGGCCGATCGGACAAGCCGCAACGCAGCGTCCGCAATTGAGGCATGCCGTCTGGCGTACTTTCTTCTGGGGTGCAAGGGCGAGCAAGCCGCTCGAACCCTTGGTGATCGGAGTCTCAACATCAAAGAAGGAAAATCCCATCATGGGTCCGCCACTTACCAATTTCTCCGGTTCGCTCTTGAACCCTCCGCAGAAGGCAAGCAAATCACTGACCTTGGTTCCTACCGGAGCAAGCACATTCTTGGGGTTTGCAATGCATTCGCCGGTGACACTGATCACCCGCTCGTACAGGCTCTTGCCCAGGACGATAGCCTCATAGATGGCATTGCACGTGCCGATATTCGCAACCACGGCGCCGACATCCAGGGGCAATTTGCCTGAAGGAATCTCACGATTGATGGTCGCCTTGAGCAGCTGCTTCTCATCACCTTGGGGATACTTCATTTTCAGGCCCATGACCTCAATGGGATATCCCTTCTGGGTGATCAGGGTTCTCAAATGCTCGATGGCATCGGGCTTGTTCAACTCAACACCAATGATGATGCGTTCTGCACCGATGATCTTTGCAGCAATCATCGCACCTTCAATGGCTTGCTCACCTTTCTCCAGCATGACGCGGTAGTCTGCCGTCAGATAGGGTTCACACTCGACACCATTGACCACAAACGCTTCCACTTTCTTGTCTTTGGGAATGGAGAACTTCACGTGTGCAGGGAACGTTGCGCCCCCCATACCCACGATGCCCAGATCCTTGATCTTGGCAAGCAGGTCACTGCTGGAAGTCGTTTTCCAATCCTCAGTGTTGCCACTGAGCTCTGGCTGGATCTCATCGGGAATGATGACAAACGCATCACACACCACGCTGTTTGCAAGGGTTACTTTCCTGATTTCCTTGATCGTACCACTGACCGGGGAGTGGACGTCAGCACTGATGAAACCGGCGGCCTCCCCAATTTTTTCTCCGCGAACTACGGTATCTCCCTTGGCTTTGATTGCCTTTGCAGGCGCTCCAAGGTGCTGTGACAGAGCGACGAGCAACTCCCCGGGCATGGGTAATCGCTCAATCGACTGGGAACGGCTGAATACCTTATTGTCATCAGGATGCACTCCACCCTTCCTGAACGTAGGTACTTTCTGCATGCATAACGCTCCTTATGTAGATGATTGTCAGAACAGACTGAAAATTATGATAATGCAGTATTATTGTACAAGAAATTCTGTATAATGAAAACCATGAATCGAGTATTTAAGTATGCTTTCTGGAAACTGAAAGGGACGAAAGTGTATGCACTTGTCGGAAAAAGCGGAACCGGCAAAAGCTTTCGCTCCAAGCTGGTAGCCCAGAAATATCGTATAGATCTGATTATTGATGACGGGCTTCTGATACGTGGGGACCGCATTCTTTCCGGTAAATCCGCCAAGCGGGAAGAGAATGTGCTCTCAGCTGTCCGCACTGCAGTCTTCGATGATCCGGATCACCAGAAACAGGTGCGTGAAACGCTGGAAAAGGAGAAATACCACAAGGTTCTCATCATCGGCACCAGTGAGAAGATGGTCTACAAAATCGCTTCACGACTCAATCTTCCCCAACCGGAAAAACTCTTTCGCATCGAGGATATCGCCACCAAGGAACAGATTGAGACCGCGATGCGCATCCGCTACTCAGAAGGCAAGCATGTCATTCCCGTACCCTCGATAGAAATTACCCGCAACTACCCCCAGATCGTCTATGACTCCATGCGGGTATTCCAGAAAAACAAGAGAAAGGTCCCCTTCAAGCGAAAAAATGTGAGCTTCGAGAAGACGATTGTACGTCCGGAGTTTTCCAAATACGGGAAAGTCACCGTCAGTGAGGCTGCTCTCACCCAGATGGTTGCACACTGTCTTGATGAGTTTGACTCCCAGATAAAGGTAAAGCGCGTGCAGGTGCAGATCAAAGCCGAAGGCTATGCGCTGACGGTAAAACTCAGGGTACCGATGCAACACCAGATCTCCACAACCTTGGGAGAACTGCAGGAGTACATTGCAGACAGCCTTGAGAAATATGGGGGGATATTCGTCTCCTCGGTCAACATAGAAATAGAGGAGTGGGGCTAAAGGTCATGTGCCTCGGCACTGCTCTTTGGATTTGCAGATTCCGCAATAGGGATCTGATTACCTGTGCCTGGGGTCTTCTTCGGCCCTCTGCGTCGGTTTCTCCGTTTCTTCGTAACTGAGGAAACCTCGGCATTGGCCGTTTCCGGCCTCCCCTTGCGCATCATCTGACCGCCTTTGCGATTGGGTATCCGATTGGTAGGACGCTGGTTGCGCACACAGTTGCGTGGGGTCTTGAATCCACGTTCGGTGAGCAGCCTCTCACTTGCAAGCTCCACGTCATAGTTGGAGGGAGTCATGGGGCTGATCAGAACCTTGATCTGCCTGAAGGTCTCCTTGAACCGCTGGTCGATGGTAAGCTGGTCGTCCGCAAAGACCACCAGGGGATCCACCAATGCCTTGATCATGTCAGCAAGCACCACCTCGGGACCCTTGCCCTGCTTTGCCAGCTGCACCCGTTCATCCAAGCCCTTCAAGCTCTTCTGTACCTGGGGAAAGGTGCTGTAGATGGAGAATGCCGGAAGCATGAACACCAGCAACTTGTACTTTTTCAATTCATTGATGATCTTGCAGCTATGACCGCTTGCCAGAATCTTGTTCACTTCTTCGGTAAGCCTGCTGGTGGAAACCCTGCTCAGCTCATTGGAGTATTTGCGGATTGCCATCTTCACATTCCAGCGAAGGGAAAACCCTGTGGAAACCGAGTATTTGACCGCCCTTACCATCCGCACGGGATCTTCCTGGAAGGACTCATCAAGATCGATGATGGAACTTATTTTCTTTTTCCTGAAATCCTCCATTGCATGATTGAAGTCAAGCAACTGGCCGGTGGAGGGATCATAATAAAAACTGTTGATGGAAAAATCACGCCGTTTTGCATCCTGGTCAATGCTGCCGAACACGTTGTTGTTGCCGTCCTCAGACTCTTCGCCGCTGCGGAACGTGGATACTTCCAGCACTTTGTCCTTGAAGACCAGATGAACCAGTTTGAATCGTTTGCCGATGATCCGGGCATTCCAGAAAAGACGCTGGATCTGTCTGGGGGAAGCGCTGGTGGCGATATCAAAATCCTTGGGGATGTTTCCCAGCATCATATCCCGTACCGCGCCACCTACCAGATACGCTTCCGAGCCTGAGCTCTGCAGCTTCTTGATTGCCCAAAGGGCATCACGGTCAAGGAGGTTGGCTTGTATCTTATGTTCAGATTGGGTGTAGATATTTGCTACAGGCAGGGTTTTCCCATTTTCGTCTTGTTTGTATCGTATCAGCATATCGCTCTCAATGGTAATTTGGATGGTGTAAAAAGAACCGCATATTGCAGTGGATAAGCGATTCGTTATACACTTTGTACACCATCCACTGCAAAAACACAACAGGAGTATGAATCAATGAGTGACGAAACCAAGGCCAGAAGCATAATCGAACCGAAAGTATTGAAAGGGTTCCGGGACTTCTTGCCTGCGATGGAAATTCCAAAAAAAGCCATCACCAACAAGCTTTCCGAGCATTTCTCATCCTATGGTTTTGTTCCCATCGACACCCCTGTCCTTGAGTATACCGAAGTTTTGTTGGGCAAAGGCGGTGGGGAAACCGACAAGCAGATTTTTCATTTCAAGGACAACGGGGAGCGTGAGGTTGCACTGCGCTTCGACCTGACCGTTCCGTTCGCCCGTTTTCTCGCCCAGCACCAGAGCGAGCTCGCCCTCCCCTTCAAGCGCTATCACATCGACAAGGTCTGGCGCGGAGAGAACCCCCAGAAAGGACGCTTCAGGGAGTTCACCCAGTGTGACTTTGACATTGTCGGGGTCGACAACGCCGAGGCGGATTTCGAGATCCTCTCCATGATGGACAGCTCCTTCAAGGTGATGGGTGTACAGGACTACCAGTTCTGCCTCGCCCACCGTGGACTCTTCAATGCCTTCCTTGCTCATCTGGGCGTACTGCAGCAGAGCGTGGAAATCCTGCGTTGCGTTGACAAGCTGAGAAAAATCGGGGAAGAGGCCGTCCTCTCCACCCTGTCCCAGCTTACCGGCAGTGGAGAGAAGGCGCACTCGATCCTTGCTTACATCACGAAAAGTGATCCGGCGGAACCCTTCCTCTCCACCCTCTCCAGGCTCAGTACGCTCGCCGGAGGGGAGCAAGAGCATACGCAACGGATGAAAACCATCTACGCGTATCTCCAGAATGCCGGCATTGCAGAACACTTCACCCTCGACCCCTCGATCACCCGAGGACTGGACTACTACACAGGCATCGTGTATGAAACCTTCCTCACCTCCCTGCCCTCCTTCGGCTCGGTCTGCAGCGGTGGCCGATACAATGACCTGGCCTCCCTGTACACCAAGGAGAAATTGCCCGGTGTAGGATCGTCCATCGGGCTGGATCGCTTGCTTGCGGCTCTTGAAGAGCTCAAGAGCCCCATCCTGGGAACGGCAAGGTCTTCGGATGTCGTCATTCTGAACACAGACGAGAAGCTTTTCCCCGAATTTGACCGTATCGCACGAGCTTTGCGCAGCGAGGGGCTGAACGTCGAGGTCTATCTCGCACAGAAGAAACTTGCCGCCCAGTACAAGTGGGCTGAGACCAATGGAATACCGTTTGCCATTCTTTGTTCGGCTGAGGATATTGCTGGTCACACCCTTACGCTGAAAAACCTCAAAAGTCGCGAAACCATTACCTCGCTGACAACCAATGAGGCAGCGTTGCACATCAAAAAGGAATTATTTTGAAAGACATGAAACATTTGCCGGTTTATCTACACCGGCAGGAAATCCTCGATGGCCTTGCCCAAAACCAGGTCATCATCGTAGAAAGTCCGACCGGAAGCGGGAAAACCACCCAGATTCCGCTCATTCTCCATGAGGCAGGGTACGCTGACGCCCTGCAGGTCGGCATTACCCAACCAAGGCGCATCGCAACCCTCAGTGTCAGCGAGTTCATCAAGAAGCAGGTGGGAAAGGACGACGATTTTGTCGGCTACAAGATGCGCTTTGAGGACACCACCGGCCCAAACACCCGCATCAAGGTCATGACCGACGGAATCCTGCTGATGGAACTCAAGGCCGATCCCCTGCTCAAGAACTACTCGGTAATCCTTGTGGACGAGGCACATGAGCGCTCGCTGAACATCGATTTCATTCTGGGCCTTCTCAAAAGCGTCATGCACGAACGACCGGATTTCAAGGTCATCATCTCCAGCGCAACCATCAATACCAAGATCTTCAGCGAGTTCTTTGACAATGCCCCGATCGTAAGCATCGATGCACGCATCTACCCTGTTGATGTGCGATATCGCCCCTTGGAACGGGAATCGTTGGACTTCCAGGTGGAAGAGATCACCAAGATCGTGATGACCGAAGCAAAGAAACACTCCGGCGACATTCTTGTGTTCATGAGCGGGGAATTTGACATCACCACCACGGTGAATGCTCTCTACATGGCAGATCCTGATAAGCTTTTGGAAATCTATCCGCTGTTCGGACGGTTGAGCAAGGAAGAGCAGGAAGCCGTCTTCAATGAAACCTCACCGGGAAAGACAAAGGTGGTGGTTGCCACCAATATTGCCGAAACCTCGGTCACCATTGATGGCATCACCACCGTCATCGACTGCGGGATTGCCAAGATAAACTTCTACAATCAGAAGGATTTCACCACCTCTTTGGTACCGCTTCCCACCAGCCGATCCAGCAGTGAGCAGCGTAAAGGCCGTGCAGGACGCACCGGTCCCGGTGTCTGCTACCGCCTCTACAGCGAGGACGACTACAAGAGCAGACTCCCGTACGGTACGGAAGAGATTCTGAGAACCGACCTCAGTGAGGTGGTTCTGCGTATGAGTGACCTCTCCATCTATGATTATGAGCACTTTCCCTTCATCACCCGCCCGAAGCACAGTGCCATCAGCAGTGCTGAACAGACCCTGCGCTTCATCGGTGCAATCGACGAATATCGCCGCCTGACCACCATCGGGACACTCATGTGCCGCTTCCCCCTGCTGCCCCGTCATTCACGGGTGATCGTGGAAGCGATGATGAACCACATCGATGTGTTGGATGAGGTGTTGGTTGCCGTCTCCTTCCTCTCCACCAAGACCCCTTTCCTGTTCATTCCGGGCGAGGAAGAGCTCAGCAGGGCAGCCCATAAGCGATTCAATACCACCGAGTATGGTGACTTTGTCTCCTATCTGCAGATTTTCCGCCAATATACGGCGAACACGACGAAGGAAGCAAAACAGAAGTTCTGCAAACGTAATTATCTCGACTTCCAGGGCATGCAGGAGATAGTGCACGTCAACGAGCAGCTTGGCGAAATCTGTTCGGACATCGGTTTTCCGCTTGCAAGCGGAGGATCGGTGCGCGAGTATCTCAGCTGCATAGCCAGTGGCCTTCTGCAGTACGTGTGCATCAGGGCAAAAGGCAACATGTACAAGAGTCTTACCGCCGACCAGGTATTCATCCACCCCGGCAGTGCGTACTTCAAGACGCTTCCCCAATTCATCATTGCGGGAGAAATCGTGCAAACCAGCAGGCTCTATGCCCGCTCGGTCAGCCCATTGGACAAGGCATGGCTGGATGACATCTCCCCTGAACTGCTTGGCAAGCTCACCTCCCTTGCAAAGGGCGAACGGCCTTCGCGCAAAGAGGAGCAGGAAGAGATCAAGAAAGGCAAGGCTGTCTTGCAGCGTGAGGAGAAGGGCAAAGCCACGATCACGGTATACAAGAGAACCTACCCCACCCTCGTTATGGGCAAGAAAAAGGACAGACTGGTTGCCGTCATTCCGCTTGAGGACCTTTTCTACCTCTCCCAGGCCAATGAGAAAGCCCCAAAGCGGCCGAAGAACTTCCCCGCGACATTGCTGCACCAGGGTTTCTATATTCACTATGGGGATAAGTTCTTCTCCATTTTGGAGTTGCAGGGCAAGCTGAATCCCGGGAAGGGCATCCTGGACAACCCACCTTCCGGCATCTACACCATTGAGTCGGGACAGAACCTGATTGACAACCTTGATTGGATCCTGGCTTTCACCAAAAACAAGAAGGATCGAAAGCAGCTGAACTTTGTGGCATTGGAAGAGAGTGGCAACGGCAACTATCGCTTCACGTCAGTCAACGACTGCTTTGATGCGTTGGATAGCTCACTGTATACCCTGCTGCAACTGGCCGATGAGCTTGAAGCCTCCAACCAGAAGCAGCTGGCAAAACAAGTGGACAAAATCTACGGAAAGTTGCTGAAGCTGGTCGAATAGATTCGGTTCAGAACAGAGGCTTTGCAATGACGAGATGCTGTACCAACGGCATCTCGACACTTTTCAGCACAGCCTTGCCCTGGCTTTCCAGCAGCACGAACAGTACCTTGCCATCGACCTTCTTCTTGTCCTTGAGCAAGTGATCCCTGAACTCTATCCAGTCTCCCCTCCCGATGCGGTGGTCTATCTGGTAGCCGTAGCTCTTGAAGAGCTTGGTTGCCCCTCCTGCGTAGGCCTTGTCGGTCACCTGCATGGCCACCCCGGCCTCAAGGGCCCGACACGTACCCCAAGCCACCGCAGCACCATGGCTGAACTGGCCGAAATGGGAGGACGACTCCAAGGCATGCCCAAAGGTATGGCCAAGATTGAGCATCTGCCTGATACCCTGGGTCTCGGTCGGATCTTGTTCAATGTACCACTGTTTCACAGCCAGGGAGAGCTCAACAAGCTGGCCAAGCGTATTTGTATCGCGGTTGAGAATCTCGTTCTTCTTTACCAGGAGGAACTTGTAGAGCTCCTCGTCCTGGCTGAGCAGGGCGTGCTTGATCACCTCGGCAAGCCCGTTGAGGAACTCCTTGTCGCTGAGGGTCCGCAGCGTATCGATGCAAATGAGCACCTCGCTCGCAGGATAGAAGGAACCGACGATGTTTTTCACCCCGTGGAAATCAATGGCTGTCTTTCCCCCCACTGCCGCATCAACCATGGAGAGCAAGGTGGTGGGAACCAGGGTAAGGTGGCAACCGCGCATGTAGACGGAGGCGGCGAAGGCGGCCATGTCGCACACAACCCCACCCCCGAACCCGATGATACGCCCATCACGGGCCAAACCTTCATCAAGGGCACTAGACAGGATGCGCTCCAGCGATGCGAAGTTCTTGCTGATCTCCCCGCTTTCAAGCACGACATGCGAGGGTGGCAATTGCTTGAACAACTTGGCGGTATTGGTGTCAAAGACCCACATCACCAAACGCCCATATCCACCCAGATGGGAACTGAGGTCCTTCAGGTCATCGGCAAACAGGATGTCAGTCTGTTTCCCCTGCGCAAGCGTAGCTTTCATCACGTTCTTCATAGCTCTTGTTATACCCTACCCAAGGGGTGCAAGACAAGGAGGACCAGCTGAGCTGTGCTTGCAAAAAATCCTGTGTTGAAGCACAATGGCCTGTATGTACGAACTTAGGTATTTTGATAATGCAGCCACCACGGTCATGAGTGAATCCTCACTCAGAACCTATCAGGAGGTTGCCTCAGCATATATCGGAAATCCATCCGCTCTCCACCAGAAAGGCCTTGAGGCCAAGGCCTACCTCCAGCAGAACCGCGCACGCGTTGCGTCCTTGCTGCAGATCGGCGAAGGCCAGCTCATCTTCACCAGCGGAGCCACCGAAGCAAACGCCATCGTTCTTGAAAGCCTGATCTGGAGACAGCAAAAGGGTCATGTGATCCTCAGCGCGATAGAACACCCGTCGGTAAGCGAGTTTGCACGGCTTCTGAAGCATCTGGGCTGGAGTGTCAGTTTTCTCAACGCCCCGGGTGGCTTCATCCGCTGTGAGGACCTGCAGAAGGCGCTTACCAAGCAGACGAGGCTCGTTTCGCTGATGCTGGTCAACAACGTGGTGGGTTCCATCCAGGATATCAGGTCGCTGGTCAGGACGGTGCGCGAGTTTGAGAAGCAGGCAGGAGGAAGGCACATCCACTTCCATACCGATGCTACGCAGGCTTTGGGGAAGATTCGGTTCTCCCTTTCTGAGCTTGGGGTGGACAGTGCAGCATTCAGCGCCCACAAGTTCCATGGTCCGCGGGGGGTGGGCATGCTCTACAATGCCAATCCTGCACTGGAGAACCTGAGCAGGGCCGGTGACCAGGAAGGGGGACTGCGCGGGGGAACCGAGAACCTGGCTGGGATTGCCGCTATGACCACTGCGCTGGAAGAAGCGTATGCGTCGCTTGACCGGAATCTTGGACAAGTCGGTGAGATCAACGCATACCTGCGCGAGCGGCTGGGATCATTCACCATCCTTTCGCCATCACAATCCTGCTCTCCTTACATTCTGAACCTCTCGGTCAAGCCCCTCCCCAGCGAAGTCTTCACCCGCATGCTGTATGACCGTGGATTCTGCGTATCCAGCGGCTCGGCCTGCTCGAACAATGCAAAGCAAAAGGGAGAGGGTGTCCTCACCGCAATGCACTATCACAGCGAATTGGCAAAGAGCAGCCTCAGGCTCTCTTTCAGCAATGACACCACCCTTTCCGATGCCGAGGCTCTGGCCGATGCAATCATTTCCCTCTATCAGGAGCATGCATGAACGATTCCACACTCTATCTGGTAAAGCTCGGCGAGATATCGCTGAAGGGCTTGAACCGCGACTTCTTCGAAAAGCGTCTGAAAAACAACATCAAGCACAAACTCAAGGGCTATAGGACCCAGGTTTCCAAGCAAAAGGGACGTATCTTCTTCGAAATCAGCAATGACTGTCCGAAAGAGATCATCGAACGGACCTTCAGCACCACCTTCGGGGTGGTCGGCTACTCGCGCTGCCTGCGTTGCGAAAAGGATATGGAACAGATCAAGGAGACGGCACGCCTTCTGATTGAGGATGCCCCATTCTCCTCGGGAAAAGGATCGTTCAAATCCATATCCAAGCGCGCTGACAAGCAGTTCCCCTTCACCAGCTATGATATCGATTGCGAACTGGGAGGCGTCGTACTGGACACCTATCCCGAGATGCACGTGGATGTAAAGAATCCTGATATGATCATCACCTGTGAGATCCGTGACAAGGCATACCTGTACATCTCGGCGAAACCCGGTCCAGGTGGTCTTCCGGTCTCTACAGCCGGCAAGGGGATGCTCCTGCTCAGCGGAGGCATCGACAGCCCCGTTGCGGCCTACCGCATGGCCCAGAGAGGGCTGAAAATGGAGTGCATCTACTTCCATGCCTATCCGTATACCAGTGAACTGGCCCTGGAGAAGGTCAAGACGCTTACGAGCCTCCTTGCTCCCTATCTGCAGGGAACCAGGTTGCATGTGGTTCCCTTCACCGAAGCCCAGCTGTGGATCAAGCAGCACAGCCCCGAGGATGAGACCACGCTCATGTTCCGTGCATGCATGATGAAGGTAGCCAATAAGCTTTCCTTGCAACAGGAAGGGCTGTGCATCGTGACCGGGGAGGCGATGAGCCAGGTTGCAAGCCAGACCCTGGAAAGCCTCTCGTTCACCGACAGCATGAGCGACCAAGTGGTGATGCGCCCCTTGGTGGGGATGGACAAGCAGGAAATCATGGATCTCGCCAAGAAGATCGGAACCTATGAGACATCCATTCTTCCGTATGAGGACTGTTGCGTCATCTTCAGTCCCCGTCATCCGCTGGTGAGACCGGACAAGAAGACCGTCACCGAGCACTATCATGCCATGGGCATCGAAGCCTTGCTTGACGAGGCGGTGACAAACACGGAAGTGTTCGATTTTGGTCCGGATGGTCAGCAACGTTTCTAGACATTTATGCTAATATTGTATAAATACAAAGAAAGCTTGCTGTACCATTATCGGTAAATTGGCTATGGTTTGGTGAATCGGAGGCTTCACGGTGAGAATCGGGTTGGATGTTGGCTCCACTACCATGAAATGCGTTGTGCTTGACGAAACGCTCAACGTTGTCCATACAGAGTATCGCAGACACTATTCGCAGATATCCCAGACTGCAGTGACGATGCTCTCAGTCCTGCTCGATCGGTTTTCCGACCGTCCTGTCTTGCTTTCTGTCTCCGGGTCGGCAGGTCTTGGGCTTGCCCAGAATCTCAATCTGCCCTTTGTGCAGGAAGTGTACGCAACCCGCATTGCCGTCAACCATTTCCTCCCCTCCACTGACGTCGTGGTGGAACTTGGCGGAGAGGATGCCAAGATCCTGTTCCTCAAGCAGGTGATGGAAGTGAGGATGAACGGCACCTGTGCCGGTGGGACCGGATCGTTCATCGACCAGATGGCAAGCCTGCTCAACGTCGGCCAGGATGATATGGACGAACTTGCGAAGAACGCAAAGCAACGCTATCACATAGCATCGCGTTGCGGTGTCTTCGCCAAATCCGATGTTCAGCCGCTGCTCAACCAAGGAGCTGAAAAAGCGGATATTGCGCTTTCGGTCCTGTATTCGGTGGTGAAC
>Ga0172377_10002421_pt1 | contig 19021 bp, 13 predicted proteins | sample Pumphouse3metaG_FD_119749 | JGI IMG/M metagenome (GOLD analysis project Ga0172377, IMG submission 119749) | Leachate microbial communities from a municipal landfill in Southern Ontario, Canada - Pumphouse #3 metaG | ecosystem: Engineered > Solid waste > Landfill > Unclassified | place: Canada...
ATAACCTCTTGCTGATTTGCCCATTTGTTCTTTTCGATGCTTTTAGAAACTTTCGTATATAAATGAGCATCTATTTTTACGATTAATATATTTCGAACATAGCGCATGAAACTTGTAAACTGTTCAGGAGAAGATTTAGAAACACGCATAGACGGTTCACTTTGAGGAAGAGCGGGTATAGGGTGAGTCAATTCCTTGAACAAACGTTCGCCCATAGGCTTGTCCCATTCTGCTAGATTCATGACCACAACGATCTCATTTGACATCCCAATCGAGGAATGTAATTTAGGCATTCTGTTTCTATTTCCTTGACAGGCGGGGAGTGCTAATAAAATAAGTAAGCAAAACGTAATAAGTTTAATCTCTTTCATCATGAAGGGTATGAAGTGAATAATTTGAATAGGTCAAAGATAAGGGTTACTCCTTAAGTAATCAAAATTAAAGAAGGACAAATAGAAAATAACTTAACAGCTTGCTAATGAACAAGATACATTGAAAGACGTGGCATTTACTTTACGTTAAGTGGACAATACTAAGGTATAAGTAAACGCAAATAATGCTCTAAATTCTCTTTTTCGTTTAGAAGAAGTCGTTTTTTAAGTCTACTTCTAGACTTTGTCATAGCCGCTGAGGTATTGTTAAATATTTGTATTTGTTCTTTGCGGCTGAAGCCCCATTTAATTAAACAACAAATTTCTTGTTCATGTCGAGTAATGAAATAATGAGTGATCAAGTAGGTTAGGTATTTATTAAATAATTCATCTGTAAACGTAAAAATAAGGTCCCAATCACTTTTCGTAAGGTTGGTCTTCACTGGATCAGTTTTCAATAGATGCAATAACGAATGAAAATGACTACTATCGATAGAGGGTTTAAAAGAATGTCCCTTTTTAAGTTTTATATTTTCTTTGTTCAAGAGGTCAATAGTCTGTTCACAGTCTTTAATCTTTTGTTCTAGAAAAGTCTTTTGAGGAGTTTTTGTTAATTTGTTTTGATATTCGGCTCTCATTTTTTTGTAATACCGTATATCTATATTATTTTTACGCAATTGCATTTGAATAGAACGTTTACGTCTTTTTTCCTCTTTAATTTGCCAGGAAATAAAAAGACCGAGCGCAAGGCCTAAAATAAAGGAGAAAATACTAGCAGAAGAAGAGATGAGGGCCCATGATAGATTCATAGTTGTAAGATTGTTTGTTTTCTGATGTAAATATAAGTATTTTTGTGAGAGTTTAAAATGATAAAGATGAAAAGAATAGGATTGCTATCCGATACCCATGCACATTGGGATGATAAATATCTTACTTATTTTAAGTCGTGTGATGAAGTATGGCATTCAGGCGATATAGGATCGGTAGAATTGGTAGACCAATTGGCCAAACACTTTACTCTACGTGCTGTATATGGGAATATAGACGGACAAGAGATACGTGTTCGTTATCCCAAAGTAGCCAGTTTCACCGTAGAAGGAGTCTCTGTATTGATGACACATATTGGTGGCTATCCCGGGCGTTATGATCCTTCCATTCGTCCTTTATTATATCAGATAAGACCTAAACTTTTTATTACGGGTCATTCTCATATTTTAAAAGTGATGAATGATAAGCATTTAAAGTGTTTGCATATCAATCCAGGTGCCGCAGGCATCAGTGGTTTTCACCAAGTTCGTACGTTGGTTCGCTTTGTCCTTGACGAAGGGAAAATAAAGGATTTAGATGTCATAGAATTAGGTAAACGATAAAACAAAAAGACAATGAAAAGTACATTAATTTATATAAGTGCATTGGCGGTCTTATCTGCTTGTTCTTCTGTGAAAGAAATAGGAATACAGACGTATAAACCAGCTGCAGTGACTTTTCCTTCTTCTGTACAGAAAGTATTGGTGCTAAACAATGCTGTACCTCAAGGGCCTGATGAGGCTTATCAAGTTGTCGTCCCTAAAGGATATACGAAAAATAAACCAGCCGTAGCGGATAGTGCCTTATCGAAAGCCGGTTTATTGCTAGCCGAATCCTTGGCTAATCGTGGGTTCTTTAAAGATGTACGTATTTATGAAGGGCCTTTTCGTAAGGATACTGCGTCCATGCTTACGCCCAAATTAACGACTGACGAAGTGAACACCTTATGTGTAGCCAATGGAACAGATGCAATCATTACCCTATCACAACTCCGTTTTTCACAGACGAAAGCTGTGATTACCCCTTCTGGGTTTTATTATATAGGAGATATTGATTTAAAGATGAACGGACTTTTGCGAGTCTATCTTCCTGATCGTGAGACGCCTTTGGCTTCTATTTATCTCAAAGATAGTCTGCAATGGGAAGAAACCGCACAGTTGCCGAAGGAGCTTGAATACTATTTGCCTTCACCTACGGAAGCCATGGTTCGCGGAGTAGATTATCTATTAGATAAAGCAACGTCCAATTTTGTACCCTATTGGGAAGATGAGGTACGTTGGTATTACACCGGGCAAGGAAGACATTGGAAAAAAGGGGCTGCCTATGCTTCCAATCATAAATGGGATGAAGCAGAACAAGAATGGGAAGGCTTATTTAAGTCTTCAAAAGAATGGAAAGCTCAAGCTCGTGCGGCATCCAACTTAGCCCTCGCTAAAGAGATGCAAGGGGCGTTTAGTTCAGCTTTCGACTGGGCTTATAAAGCCTATAATTTATACAAGGAGAATGAAGGGGTAAAATCTAAAGATGTACAATTGATGAAAATTTATGCTACTTCACTCCGTATGCGTATGCAAGAAAATAAAAAGCTTTCAAAGCAATTAAAGGATAAATAAGGTTTGTCTTTCTTAGATTATTGTTACATTTGAAGGCTGAAAACAAATAAGAATATTACATAAATAAATATGAGTACGATTAATCCTAAGTTTCTTAATGTCATAGAGAAGGTTCTCTTAGCGGCATTAGATCTAATTGATGCACGTGAGGTGAAAGTTCCTGTGGCTGATTTGTTCCTTTGTGTTGATTCAACATCGGGAGCGCTTTCTATTTATGACGATGAAGACCAACTGATTCATGCAGCAATTATCAATAGATGGGAAAATGATGACCGTGAGGAAGATGAATTTGATCAAGATGTGATTAGTGTTTTAAAAGCTGCTTTATCAAATATGCAGAAAAACGGGAATTTGGAGCGTGAATGGATGATGAAACCTTTCTCGATCAACTTTACGGATGCCGATTTAGTGGTAAAAGCACCTGTTTTCTTGTTGGATGATGAGCTTTTTCTCGTAGATGATCCTCTTTTGAAAAATTTAGATAAAGATTTAGATGACTTTTTAGTTAATTTATTTGCGGAAGAGAAATAAACTCCTTACTTTTGCACCCGCATTAGAGAAATAAAAAGTTGCCGAAGTAGCTCAGTTGGTAGAGCAACGCATTCGTAATGCGTAGGTCACCGGTTCAAGTCCGGTTTTCGGCTCAAAGCGAAATAATTGTATCTTATACAGTTGTTTCGTTTTTTTTATGTCAACTTTTACGGGTTTATTAAAAAGTTAAATAGCTGTGTATCAGTCGTTTACGAATCGTAAAAAAAGTCGTTAAGTTTCGTTCGAATCTTCGTTATGATTGTCTCCAATCTCGTTGAGTTTTTGTTTCATCTTCGTATGAATTCAGATCAAAAACAAAAAGATAAAAAAATAGATTCTCTTTATCTACGTAGATAAAGAGAATCTCCTATACTTATTATGAACGATAAAGATATCGATTACTCATGAAGCGCTTCCACCTCTTCGGCATGAAGAGGAATCTTTTTACCCAAGAGATGTGAACCCTCTTTGGTGATAAGATAATTTTCTTCATTACGCAGACCAGAGAAGTCTTTGTATGTTTCTACCTTGTCATAGTTGATGAAGTCTGTAAATTTGTGTTGACCTCGCCATAAGTCAATCAATTCAGGAACAAAATAGATTCCCGGCTCGATCGTTAACGTAAAACCTTCTTCTAATGGACGACCCAAGCGCAAAGACTTACGTCCAAATTGTTTACTCTTCGTTTGGCCATTATACCCAACACGTTCTTCCCCTAAGCTTTCCATGTCATGAACATCTAAGCCCATTAAGTGACCTAGCCCCGTAGGATAAAACAACGCATGTGCACCTGCTTTAACCGCATCCATAGGATCCCCTTTCATAAAGCCTAGATCTTTAAATCCAGCGCATACCACACGGCAAGATTCTTCATAAACGTCTACAAAGTTAACACCCGGTTTAAGCATAGCTACCGCCGCTTCATGACTAGCCACTTGTAAGTCATAAATATCACGTTGACGAGAAGTAAATTTTTTATCTACAGGAATCGTAGAAGACATATCGCCCGCATATCCCATTTCCGTCTCCGCACCTGCATCAAGCAAGAACATCTGTCCGCTTTTCAAGGTATGACTATGATCGTGATTATGAAGAGTCTGTCCGTTTACGGTACCAATCGTAGGGAAGGATAACTGATAATTATGGCGAGCCGCAATTTCTTCTACCGCCGCTACCACTTCGCTCTCTTGAATGCCTGGGCGTACCTTACGCATCGCAGCGATATGCATATCTGCCGTCACACAGCATGCCTTTTCTATCTCAGCTATTTCTTCTTTTCCTTTATGATTACGTTGATTGACTACACCATAGATAAAAGGTTCAGAAGGTTGTTCTGCTCCGATAGGGATATTAAGCCATTGCAACAGTTTGATTTGATGTTCAGCACGGTAAGTTGGTAGATAATGAATGGTTTGTTTCTTTGCCATTGCTGTATCTAAATACGTCTTGATATCTTTAGAGGGACGAACATCCTTTAAGCCCGTGGCCTCACTTTTTTCTTTAAGCGTAGGTTGTGTGCCCATCCATACAATTGCATCTATGGTTAATTCATCACCAAAGATGATTTCTTTATCATTGTCTATATCAATAATAGCATTTAACCCTTCAAAAGGTAAACCAAAGAAATAAAGAAAAGTAGAATCTTGACGGAAGTGATATTGATTATCAGCGAAGTTCATACCACAATAATCATTTCCCCAGAAAAGAAGAAGACCTTTTCCTACAGCCTTTTTTAATTTAGCTCGACGAGCTATGTAAATGTCTTTATTAAACATATCTACTTGGTTTTTGTTATATATCTACCAAAGGTAAACATTATCAGTGAAACCAGCAGACTTCAGCTCTGTTTATTTTGTTTCTTTCTTATAATAGGCATAGCGTTCCATGACCTCACGGACATAGGCATAGGTTTCTGAACCTCTTACATATCCATACTTGCATACGGAATCATTATAATAAAAAGGTTCACTCATACGTCTAACATATTCAGCTACATTCTTTTCCCAAATCAAGGGATCTTTGCCATACTTCTGTGTAAGGCGTTGGGCATCATAGATATGTCCGATACCTGCATTATACGAAGCGAGAGTGAAGCATATTAAGTTATTCTCATTGGAGATCTCAGAAAATCCTTGTCTGAAGCGACGAAGGCATTCGACGCTTAGGCGAATGCTTATTGTAGGGTCTCGTAGTTCATTGGGAGAAGCACCTAAGGCCATGGCGGTATTCGGCATAATACCCATAAGACCTTCGGCTCCAGCCCATGAACTGATTTGAGGTTGAAAGTGAGATTCTTGATACGCAATAGAGGCTAAGATTTGCCAGTCCCATCCTAAAACGAGCGCATGGGCTTTAAAAATGGAATCATACGGAGAGATATGTCCATCTTTTACTTTCGTTAGTCGCACTTGAAAGGGTTGCTTGCTAAGTTCAAAATAACGCTTAGTAATAGCCCTGAAGGTGGGTTTGCTTTTTGTTTTGTTAGCCCATATATCTATAGCAGAAGCTAACATCGGACAATCTTTTCGTACGATCCATGACGAACGTTGTGGAAAGCTTAACTTTAGATCAGAACGAATATTCCAATAATAAGTACGGTTAAGCTGGGCTGTATTTTCATCACTTACGGTATAGTCTATTTCTCCATCGCTTACCATTGCGATCAAATCTTCATTGGTCAACGTATCTTGGTCTAAGGTATGGATACGGATGCCTCCACCCATTTCATTATTCAGATTATGAAGACGTTGTGCATAAGTACTGCCTTTGCGTACAGAAACTTCTTTATCGATTAGTTGCGTTACATCGGTTAGTAAAGGCTTCCCTTTTTGTTTGCGTTGAACCAGAACCTGATAGCTTTGTTTCGTTTTGCCACAAAAGATAACATTTTTGCGCTTTTTATTGATATGAACAGGATAAGCTACTAAATCTACCTTATTATTCAGAAGCATTTCTTCCATTTGTGTAGCATTATGCGCTACTTTTAGATCCAAACGTAAGCCCATAGAATTGGCAAAGTCACTCACCATATCATATTCATAGCCCATATCTTTCATTTTGTATTGAAAATAAGAGGTAGAACTATAAAGGGTGACGACGGTAAGGGCTCCTTTTTTCTTGATAGCAGGTAGATCCGTAGGTGTTACCTGTATCACTTCTTCCTTTTTCTCCTTAGGCTGACAAGCCATAAGAGCCAAAACAAGGAGGAGTGAAAGGTAACGGCAGCTACGTATCATTGTTTTAACTTTGAGGATTTTCTTTTAAGCGAAGAGAGGCCACGTTTTCTACGTGATGGGTATGGGGAAACATATCCACAGGTCGTACGTCTTCTACTATATATTTAGCATCGAGTAAGTTCAAATCTCTGGCTTGTGTGGCAGGATTACAACTTACGTAAACGATCCGTTTGGGTTCGGTAGCGAGTAAAAGATCGACGACATCCTGATGCATTCCTGCACGAGGAGGATCTGTTATAATAACATCGGGCATTCCATGTGCTTGTATAAAGTCCGCCGTAAGGAGATCTTTCATATCCCCTGCATAAAATTCAGTGTTCGTAATATGGTTGATCGCTGAGTTTACTTTAGCATCCTCAATGGCTTCAGGTACATATTCAATACCAATCACCTTTTTTGCTTTTTTTGCAATAAAGTTAGCGATGGTCCCTGTCCCCGTATAGAGGTCATAGACGCTTTCTTCACCAGTCAACTGGGCAAAGTCACGTACAATCTTATAGAGATTATACGCTTGATCGCTATTGGTTTGATAGAAAGACTTGGGCCCAATTTTGAAGGTTAAGCCTTCCATTTTTTCGCAAATATGATCTTTCCCTTTGAAAACCAAGACATCTTGGTCCGTTATGGTGTCATTTTTCTTTTCATTGATCACGTAAAGAAGAGAAGTGATCTGAGGAAATTGTTCGGCTACATAGTTCAGTAAAGCTTCTCGTTTCTCTACATCTTCATAAAAGAAGATAACGACGACCATCAAATCCCCTGTCGAAGTTGTGCGAATCATCAGTGTTCGCATAAAACCTTCCTGATTACGTAAGTCAAAAAAAGGATAGCCTTCGTGTTCAAAACAGTAGTTTTTAATCGAAAGACGTATTTCATTCGACAACGTTGTCTGTAGCCAGCACTTATTAATATCTAGCACTTTATCAAACATACCAGGGATATGAAAGCCGAGTGCATTCATATTGTCATAAGACTCATTAGATTCCACTTGTTCCCACGTAAGCCATCTTTTATTTGAAAAAGTATATTCAAGCTTATTCCGATAAAACTGAGTCTTTTCAGCACCTAAGATGGGATAAAAATGTTCGGGTTCCACTTTACCAATACGTGAAAGGGCATCGGCCACTTGTTGTTGTTTGTATTTAAGTTGCTCTTCGTAAGGTAAATGTTGCCATTTGCATCCACCACAAACGCCAAAATGTTCACAAAAAGGAGTAGCCCGTTGTTCAGCATACGTATGAACTTTAGCTATTTTACCTTCAGCATAGCTGTTTTTCTTACGAGTTAATTTTATATCTACGACATCCCCAGGAGCAGCAAAGGGGACAAATATTACTAAATTATCATTTTTAGCAATAGCCTTACCTTCAGCCGCTACCCCTGTAATTGTAATATTTTCAAGAGTGGGTAATAGTTTCTTTTTTCTTGCCATTATATTAGTTTTCTTCAGCGAACATAGGATCCCAAGCGGGTAAGCGAGTGGGCGTTTGTTTTAAGATTTCACGAACTTTCTCTGTTATGTATTTTTTGTTTACCACTAAACGAAACATATAATCGTTAAACCATTTGTCGGTGATGATAAGATGACCATTATTTGCCCCTTGTCCCCAGCTATTCTCTACCATCCACTTGTCGGTTTTACCATTTTTGTCAAGATTTACAGCCATCAGGGTCATGGCATGAGAAGAACCACTCGCAAAAGTGCTTACACGTTGTTTTTTATTCATATTGAAAGTTGTACCCAACAAGGATGCATAGTCGAAGTTTTCGGTATCAAGCAAACCGCGTGTACGGTCAAAATATTTACCCACATCGCAAGAAAAATACATCATGGTACTATCTTTAATAGAAGCAATCGCCATTTGTTTGATCTCTTCTATAGGTAAATTGACATACGTCCAGTTTTCACCATCATACGTATGCCGATCGAAATCAATCTCATATAGTTTATAATATTCACGACAAGGGTCATTCATAAGCATCACATAATTATGTACTAAGTCTTCGCCTATATATTTATCATAGAATGATTTAGGTGTATAGGTAGTCGTTTCTACAGGGTTTCCTTTTGCATCTTTTTGTGTCCAGGTGAAGGTTGTAGGAGGCACACCCAAATTAAGAACTAAGATCCGATAGATCGTGCCTAGCATTTCTGTTTTGCGCACTTCCAATGCAGCTCCTTTGAGCTTGCTAGCACGAAGTTCCAAACCATATTCACGTAGCTTAAGTGAAAGCAAGGTTGCTATGTGACGTGTGTTTTCGCTACTGTAGGTCTCACGCATTACGTCACTAGGTACAGCACCATATTTTGTCAGCAAGTCTGCTATACCCGTAAATTGTCCTCCATCGCTTAACGGATGACGAAAAAGCCATTCAACCATTTTGTCGTCCATGGGTTTCTCACGGTTATCGATAACGCCTTGTAAGAAAAGATTTGACTTTTCTAATTGATCATAAAAGAAGGTGTACGTTTGCGAAAATTGGAAATCGCCCATTTTATACTTAGCAATTGCTTTGGCACGAAGGACATTCAAGCCAGAAAATAACCAGCAGCGTCCAGAAGATTTCTGATTCGTTATGCCTTTGCTATTTACTTGGTAGGTGAAATTATCATCTGCAATAGGACGATTATCTTGATTATAAGCTAATTTAGAAAGATCTACATTGCGTAGAGCATTGCCAATGGCCTTATCTTGTGTTGAACCTTTGTAGGCACTTTCTATTTGTTGCATCATTTGAGGGGTGATCGCACCGCTGACGTCTTGGGCGTTGGCATTCATACTGACCGTAAGGGCTAGGGTAGAAAGCCAAAAAGCTTTATTTATCATCATAATTTATTGATTTTATTTCTTTTTGGAACAAAGATAATTTATTTTTTTGTTCCAATCATGCAAAAGCGAAGTAAAAAACCATATAAAGAGGTAGAAAACGGTGATGAAGCAGGTATTTATAAGAGATGTTTTTAGGCCGATTGCTCTTTTAAACAACTTTAAACCTGCCATTATGGCAATTTGTAAAGGAGGCATTTATTTTGTAGTTAGGTTAATGATTAAAAGAAAAAAGAAACTAGAAAAATAAAACGGAAATATATGAATTTAAACAATTTTACAACGAAATCGCAAGAGGCCATACAACAAGCTGTACAGCTTGTATCACGTAATGGACAACAGGCGGTGGAAACTCCTCATCTCTTGCAAGCTGTCATGATGACAGGAAAAAGTGTTACTCAATTTTTGTTCAATAAATTGGGGGTTAACGTGGCTCATCTGCAAGCTGCTGTAGAACACCAAGTGCAGTCGTATCCTCGTGTATCGGGGGGTGAACCTTATCTGTCTGCTGAAGTGAATCAGGTTTTACTGAAAGCAACCGATTATTCTAGTAAAATGGGTGATGAGTTTGTTTCGCTTGAACCTATTCTATGGGCTTTACTAACCGAGAAAAGTGTAGTTTCTAGGATGTTGAAAGATGCGGGTGTGACGGAAAAAGAATTACGCTTGGCAATGGAAGAACTTCGTAAAGGAAATAAAGTAACTTCTCAATCAGCAGAAGAAACGTATGATGCTTTAAATAAGTATGCAATTAATTTAAATAAGCAAGCGCGTGAAGGGAAGTTGGATCCGGTAATTGGACGAGATGATGAGATTCGTAGAGTCTTGCAGATCTTAAGTAGACGGACGAAGAATAACCCGATATTGATTGGGGAACCAGGGGTCGGTAAAACCGCCATTGCTGAAGGATTAGCTCATCGTATCATACGGGGTGATGTACCTGAAAACTTAAAAACCAAACAACTCTATTCTTTGGATATGGGCGCTTTGATTGCTGGAGCGAAGTATAAAGGAGAATTTGAAGAGCGTTTGAAAGCGGTGATAAATGAAGTTATAAAAGCCGCTGGTGAGATCGTTTTGTTTATTGATGAGATCCATACCTTAGTCGGTGCGGGACAGAGTGAAGGGGCTATGGATGCGGCGAATATATTGAAACCTGCTTTGGCTCGGGGAGAATTGCGTGCGATAGGTGCGACAACACTGAGTGAATATCAAAAATATTTTGAAAAAGATAAAGCATTAGAACGTCGTTTTCAGCTCGTTATGGTAAACGAACCTAGTGAGTTGGATAGTATTTCTATTTTGAGAGGATTGAAAGAAAAATATGAGAACCATCATAAAATTCGTATTCAAGATGATGCTCTTATTGCTGCGGTACAGTTGTCTCGTCGTTATATTACCAATCGTTTCTTGCCTGATAAGGCGATTGACTTAATGGATGAGGCGGCGGCTCATCTGCGTATACAGATTGATTCGCTTCCTGAGAATTTGGATGAAATATCTCGAAAGATCAAACAATTGGAGATTGAACGTGAAGCAATTAAGCGTGAGAAGGATACGGTAAAGGTGGCTTCGCTGAATGAAGAAATTGAAAATTTAAAAGAGGAAGAAAAGAAACAACGAGCTCAATGGCAGAGTGAAAAGGGTTTAATTGATAAGATTCAACAGAATAAAATTGAAATAGAAAACTTAAACTTTGAGGCTGAAAAGGCTGAACGTGAGGGGGATTATGGTAAAGTCGCTGAGATTCGGTATGGTAAGGTGAAAGCAAAACAAGAAGAAATCAAAACGGTTCAAAAACAGTTGCATGGTATCCAAGGAGCTGAAGCTATGGTGAAAGAAGAAGTGGATAGTTCGGATATTGCAGAGGTGGTTTCTCGGTGGACGGGTATTCCTGTGAACAAGATGCTAAAGAGTGAACGGGAAAAATTACTTCATATTGAGGAGGAGTTGCATAAACGTGTGATTGGTCAAGATCATGCTATCATGACGATTGCCGATGCGGTGCGTCGTAGTCGGGCTGGTTTGCAAGATCCTAGACGACCCATAGGTTCCTTTATTTTCTTGGGAACAACGGGTGTAGGTAAAACGGAATTGGCAAAGGCTCTTGCGGAATATTTATTTGATGATGAGAATATGATGACTCGTATCGATATGAGTGAGTATCAAGAGAAATTTAGTGCTTCTCGTTTGATCGGGGCACCTCCGGGATATGTTGGTTATGACGAAGGAGGACAATTGACGGAGGCTATTCGCCGAAAACCGTATTCCGTTATCTTATTTGATGAGATAGAAAAAGCTCATCCGGATGTGTTTAATGTTTTACTACAGGTCTTGGATGATGGTCGATTGACAGATAATAAAGGACGTGTCGTAAACTTTAAGAATACGTTGATTATTATGACCAGTAACTTAGGATCTCAATTGATTCGTGAGAATTTTGAGCAGTTAACGAGTTTAAATTATAAAGAACTTGAACGTAAGACACAAAACCAAGTGATGGAGTTGTTGAAGAATACAATTCGTCCTGAATTTCTTAATCGTATTGATGAGACGATTATGTTTACACCTTTGAACAAAACGGAGATTAAGCAGATTGTTCAAATACAATTGGATGCAATTCGTAAAATGTTGAAAGGAAATGGGGTGACTTTACGCTTTACGGATCGAGCTGTTAATTTAATTGCAGAAAAAGGGTATGATCCTCAATTTGGCGCTCGTCCTGTAAAACGAGTGATACAGACGATGGTGTTGAATGAATTGTCTAAAACTATCTTAGGGGATACAATTAAGAAGGATCATCCTATTCGTGTAGATTGTAAAGACGATTACTTAGTCTTTGATAATTAAGACTTTCATAGGCGAGTCTTCTTGTTGTGCTTGAAAGAGTAGAAAAAATTCTCAGCTATCGGTTTTTTTATAAAAATATAAAAGATCGAATAAGCTGAGAATTTTTTTTGTTTCGTTTAAAGAAGCTTACAATTTCATTGAAATGACGTGGTAAACTTCACTTTTTGTCTACTAAAAGCGTTGTAAAGCAAAAAAAAAGCAAAAAAAATAGTGTTGGAATAAGAAACAAGTTTAAATTTGCTATAAAAAGAAGAGTATATGACAAATCAGAGTATAGTATCATTAGAGCGAATAAAAAAAGATTTACGTTATTTAAAGCTGTTATCTCGTAGCTTTCCAACGATTGCTACAGCGAGTACAGAACTTATAAATTTAAGATCTATCATCAATTTACCGAAGGGAACGGAGCATTTTTTAAGTGATTTGCATGGAGAGAATGAAGCGTTTCAGCATGTTCTTAAAAATGCTTCAGGGACAGTCCGTCGTAAAGTAGTTGAAATCTTTGGTCATACCTTAATGAAAAAGGACATAACAGACATTTGTACGCTTATTTATTATCCGAGTGAACGTATCCGAATGATGAAAGAAAAGCGTGTGAATTTAGATGATTGGTATAGAATAAAACTAAATCAATTGGTAAGGGTTTGTCAGAGTGTCTCTTCTAAGTATACTCGTTCGAAGGTGCGTAAGGCTTTGCCTGCTGAATTTTCTTATATTATTCAAGAACTATTACATGAAACGCAAGACATACCTAATAAAGTTGCTTATATCAATGAAATTATTAGTGCGATTGTCTCTACTCAACGTTCAGATGATTTTATAATAGCCATGTGTCATTTGATTCAACGTTTGGTTATTGATTCGCTTCATATTGTAGGTGATATTTATGATCGTGGACCAGGAGCTCATCTGATTATGGATACGCTTTGTGAGTATCATACATTCGATATTCAGTGGGGAAATCATGATTTGTTATGGATTGGTGCGGCAGCGGGTAATCGTGTTTCAATAGCGAATGTATTACGGGTCTCTTTACGCTATGGTAATACGCCTACGCTTGAAGATGGTTATGGCATTAATCTTTTGCCTTTGGCTACATTTGCGATGGAAACGTATGTGAATGATCCTTGTGAGATGTTTCTCCCCAAGGTTAATCAGGAAAACAAGCGTTATGATGAGAAAACTATTTATCTGACTGCTCAGATGCATAAGGCTATAGCTATTATTCAATTTAAGCTAGAGGCCGAGATCATCAAACGTCGTGCGGAGTTTGAAATGGAGGATCGTTTGCTGCTCGATAAAATAGATTTTGAAAAAGGTCTTTTTATATACGAGGGGAAAACGTATGAAATGAATGATCATTCTTTTCCTACGGTTGATCCAGCTGATCCTTATAAATTGACCGAAGAAGAAAAAGAGTTGATGGATAAATTGTATTTATCGTTTTTGGGGAGTGAAAAATTGAATAAACATGTTCAGCTTTTATTCTCGCACGGAAGTATGTATTTGGTTCAAAATCAGAATTTACTTTTCCATGCTTCTATGCCTATGAATAAAGATGGTAGTTTTAAACATATACGAATTCAGGGAAAGGAATATTGGGGGAAAAGTCTCTTGGATGAGGTAGATCAACTTTGTCGAACGGCTTATTTTAAGGATGAAGATGATGCGGAAGACTATAAATCATTTGCGCTTGATTATGTCTGGTATTTATGGTGTGGAAAAGATGCACCTTCTTTTGATAAGGACAAGATGACGACCTTTGAACGTTACTTTGTGAAAGATAAAAGTTTGCAAAAAGAGAAAAAGGGCGCTTATTATTTTTATAGAGATAATGAAGATACGTGCAACATGATTTTGGATGAATTTGGAATAACTGGACCACAACGTCATATTATCAATGGCCATGTACCTGTTAAGACGTCAAGTGGTGAAAGCCCTCTTAAAGCCAAGGGTAAGTTGATTGTGATAGATGGTGGGTTTTCTAAAGCGTATCAGCCTACTACAGGCATTGCTGGTTATACGTTGGTGTATAATTCTCATGGTCTTGAATTGGTTCAACATGAGCCTTTTAAGTCGCGTGATCTGGCGATTAAGGAGGGTTTAGAAATAAAATCTACTAGTTCTGTGATTGAGTTTGTCAATGAACGGATGCTTGTACGTGATACCGATAAGGGTGAGTTTTTGCTTACTCAAATTGAAGACTTAAATAAATTGTTAACCGCTTATCGTTCGGGTTTAATAAAAGAGCGTAGATAGAAAAGGAATGGAAGTAAATAAAAAGAGTTCCTTTATTGAGAAACTCTTTTTATTTGTCTTTATCGAATGCAATTATTTGTTTGTTATCCTAATTATAGGAGAGGAATCAGAGATTCCACTTTCGTTGTAGGCTTCGATGGTAAAACAATAGTTTGATTCGGCGTCTAAACTGCGAATAGATAGATGATTTTTCTTTTTAATGCGGTAGTGACTATATAGTTGATTCTCTTTTTCTCCAAAATTGATCATATAACCACAAGCGCCATCGACCTCCTGCCATGTTAAGTCTACTTTCTTCTTGTCGGTTTTGTCACGTTGTGCCGTAAATTCTTTTACGCTTGCCGGTTGGTCTTGATGGCTAGAACCAAAAAGACGTAAATCAGACATCGCAAAACAACCATCAGGTACCGCAAGATTAGTTACTCGTATATATTGATAAGGTGTGGCGACCTTAAGTTCAAAATAAACATGGGTATTATCTGTTTGGTTATTGGATCGATCAGCAATGATCTCCCATTGTTTATTATCAAGAGAGCCTTCTACTTTATATTGATGTGTGAGGTTTTCTTTTCTCCCAAGTATTTGGCTCTGATGTTCGGCGAAGTTTAATTGGATAGCACTTACCGTCATGGGTTTGCCTAAATTCATTTTAATCCATTCACCAGGTGTGCCCGTTTGTGCAGCCCAATAGGTACGTACATCTTCGTCGGAAGCAAAGTTTGTGGGATGTGTGGGATCAGTGGATGAAGCGGTAATGGCTTTTCCTTCTGATAAAACCATCCAGTTTGTCGAGATTTCTTGTGCAGATTGAATTTTATGATTAGGAATCTGATACGGATAATCACCAAAACGTGTATCTGTATAGAAGACGCCTGCTTTATCTACAAAGGCAGGAAAGAGTCCTAAACGACGTTCGAATTTATGCTTTACGCTTATACTCATCGTTGCTACATGCCAGTAGTTTCCATAGTTGTCTTGGAAGGTACTACTATGACCGGCTCCGCTGATAAAGCCTCCAGGTTTATAGGAAAAAGGATTATGAGGTGCTAGTTTATACGTTCCCAGTGGATGGTCAGAAACATAGAGACCATCGCAATAACTTTTATATTGTGTTCCTGGAGCGGCGTATTGTAAATAATATTTACCTCCTATTTTGTTAAGCCATGCTCCTTCTATATAGGGTGATAAGTTGGTCTTTTCGTTATAGTCTCCTATATTCTCCCAACCTAAACGAGTATGGTTTTGATTGAAAAGGGCAACGGGTTTTCCTTTAAATCGGAAAGTGAAAGGATCTATTTCGACGCCATAAATAGGGGCTTTGTTTGAACAACCCCAATATAGGTAGAGTTTGTCATCCTCATCTTGAAAGAAGGCAGGATCCCATACGTCTTGATCTATGCCTTGGCAAGCGATTTCCCATTTGCCGCTTAACGGGTCGGCAGATTTTAAAACTTGATTAGGTGTTCCCCGTTTGGACGCCATAAAAAAGACAGAATCACGCATAACGATAGCCGTAGGAGCATAGTCTTCCGTAGGAATATCATGGTTTTCAATAAAAAACCATTTGCTTAAGTCGTCAGACCACCAGTAGCCACTTGATTTCGAAGCAAAGAGAATATATTTATCATGAAAACGAATAATCGTCGGATCTGCAGCTTCTCGTCGCGAAGGAGAGTCGACCATAAAACGATAACTAATATCCATCGGATTGCAAAAAGTTGTCATTTTTTCTTTTGTTCTAGTTTTTGGGATGGATGATCGATGTTCGCAAGCAGATAAAAGAAGAGATATTATAACTAAGGCATAAAGATAAGTTTTGTTCATGGTTAAATAAATTTTAGTTCCACGAGCAAAAATACAAATAATTTGTTCGTTATCACTTGAAATTTTATTTTTATGTCCTAAAAAAACTTACTTATACGACTCTTTTGTTAAAGAGAAGTATAAGTAAGTGTAATGAAGTATGTAAAAGAATATAAGTGAAAGAATTAGATCGAGAAATATCTTTTGATATTGTTTGTTTTTAAGTTAAGATTGAGGACGTCGATGTTTCTGTTCCATATTTTCCATGAATGTCTCAAATCCTTTTTGTTGCTCATCAGAAAGTTCTGCTTATATCGTTTTTTTGAAAACTTTTTTTCCCTTTTCCATCGCTTTGCGAGATTTTTTAAGATTTTTTTCCATCGCTTTGAAGTGCTCTGTAAATAAGGTCTTTATTTTTGCTTCTTGTGCATCTGAGAGTTCAATGGATTGATCTAAATCTTCAATCATGAGTTCTATTTGTTTGGCATTGGGTACAGGAGGCGGACCTTGTGGACGTTGTCCATTCCTTTGTGCCCATGTTGCAGGAATAGACAATAAAAACAGTGCGCATAAGACGGTAATTACTTTTGTTACTTTTTTTACTGAACGTTTCATTTTAATTTTCTTTTATGGGTTAATATCATTGTTTTATTATAACACGACAAATAAAGGCATAAGAATTAAGCCTTACTATTAAAATCAATGAATGGTTGGTTTTTATCTCTTAATGTTTTTAGATTAGGGGATAAAAAGTGAAAAATCTCTGATTTATCAGGTTCTTTAAAGGATGTTACCTTAGTTAGCATAAATAAAATATAGAAATCTTTTATAAATAAAATTTTTAATAGTAAGATTTTTTTATCATCTTTACATTATAAATTGAAAAAAGAAAAGAAAGATAGCATATGAAACAAAGAAAAGCTATACTTATCCTAGAAGTTATATTGACTTTAATTGGCTTTTGGGGATTGCTTTATAATAAGAATATTCTATATGGATGGTTTTTGTTTTGTGTCTTTGTGGTGTTTTTAGTGATCTCTATTTTTTATTATTATAAAGAAGTAGAAGAAAAGAAAAAGCGTAGAAAAAGTATTAACGGAAAAAGTTTTAGTGTGCTTCTGAAAGCTATGAAAGGTTGGACTTGGCGATATTTACCTGATTCAAAGTTATTCAGAATGGAAGAAGGTGTAGAGAATATAGGGGAAGAAGGACAGTGCCTATTTTCGAAGGAGGATTTTTTACGTCTTGTTTTCCCCGAAGATAGAGGTATTGTGTCTGAAGGGATAAATAGTTTTTACGAACATAATAATCTTTCTAAAACTTTACAATATCGAATCAAACCTCTTGCTTCAGGAACCTATGAGTGGTATGAAACGTTAATGGTTCTTGATACTCAAGAAAACGAGGAGGATGTCAATTCGTTGTTTTATGGTGCAAGTATGAATATTACAAGTCGAAAAGAAAAGGAATTAGGACTTGAGAAAAAGAATGAGCGTATTAGTATACTTAAACAGCAAATGGAAACGATTTTGGATAATGCTCAAGTTGGCTTGGCTTATTTTGATCGTGATATGAAACTCGTTTGGGAGAATCTAAACGCTCATCTTCCACGTTATACGGATATTTGTAAATTGATTGATGGCAAACCTTGTTCTCGATTGGAATGTAATTTTTTAGGCTTTTCGTATAGATGTGCAATTAAAAATTCTATCGCTTTTGACAAAATAGTCCAACAGGAAATTGAAGTTGATGGGTCTTTTTATGAACGCACGGCGATTCCAATTAAAGATGAAGAGGGGGGACGAATAGGTACGATTCTTAAAGTAAATGATTTGACGGACAAACATTATATTAAAGAATTAAAAGAAGCGACGGAAAAAGCACAACGGTCAGACAAGTTGAAATCAGCTTTCTTGGCTAATATGAGTCATGAGATACGAACTCCTCTTAATTCGATCGTTGGTTTTTCTTCTTTGATGATTGATGAAGAAGATCCTGCAGAAAGAAAGGTTTATAATGAATTGATTGAAACCAATAACGAATTGTTGCTTAATATTATCAATGATATATTGGATCTTTCGAAGATTGAAGCGGGTTATTTAGATTTTATTGAGGAGGATTTTGACTTAACCCCCGTTTTAACTAATTTATTAATCTCACAAAAGAATAAATTAAATAAAAGGGTAGAAATGAAACTTGAAAATCCCTATAAGTTCTTTATTATAAAAAAAGACAAGAATCGTTTGTTGCAAATCATTATAAACTTAGTTTCTAATGCAAAGAAATATACCCAAGAAGGATTTATAGAAATAGGATGTAGTTATGAAAAGAAGCAACTGCGTATTTATGTGAAAGATACGGGTGTAGGTATTTCTGAGAAAAAGAGAAAAAAACTATTCCAACGGTTTGAAAAGTTGGATGATTTCACGCAAGGAACAGGATTAGGTCTTTCTATTTGTGAAGCTTTGGTGAAAAAACAAAAAGGACAAATCGGATGTGAGTCAAAAGAAGGAGAAGGTTCTACTTTTTGGTTTACAATCCCTTGTGAAGCAAAGTTTGAACTTCTTTAATACGATGTAAAAGAGCATTGTTGGTTATAAAAACGATATTTTTTTGTATTTTTGCGATTTAATAAATTGTTCTACGAATGATAATAGATAATATTTTATAGATATGGAAATCGCAAGTAAGTACAATCCCGCTGAGGTGGAAGGGAAATGGTA
>Ga0172377_10002422_pt1 | contig 19020 bp, 17 predicted proteins | sample Pumphouse3metaG_FD_119749 | JGI IMG/M metagenome (GOLD analysis project Ga0172377, IMG submission 119749) | Leachate microbial communities from a municipal landfill in Southern Ontario, Canada - Pumphouse #3 metaG | ecosystem: Engineered > Solid waste > Landfill > Unclassified | place: Canada...
ACTTGATCTGATTTGCGAAGGAAAAGAATCCCTTCTGCTGCCTCATCGTGATCATCCCGGCCTGTTTATCTCCGATCAGATCCGTGTTGACGCTTATTCCGTAATTCATCATCAGAGAGTCCAAATTGGTCTCGATCGCTTTCACATTCTGCATCTGAAGGTTCACATCGGTCTTATCTATGAAGAAACCTATCTTTCCGCCGCCTGTAAGATAGCTGTCTATCGCTTCTAGAGCTTCCTGAGAAAAGTTTTCTTTCGGGCCGATTATAAGCAGAGAAGCGAGCTTATCAGGATCAAGTTCTTCTTTTGTTGCGTCTACGGGACTTACAACATAATTGGAAGAAAGGATCTGATAGACCGTCCTTATAGATTCAAGCTCAGTCATACCCGGACCTGAAAGTATCCCGACGGAAGGCAGCTTATCGGTAGTGATCTTCTTTATCATGCTCGTAAGCTGATACTCAAGCGCGGGAAGATCGCCTTCCTGAATGAAAGGGATTATCTCTTTTTTATCCTCATAGAGCATTACCATGCCCATGAAGACCTTTTTTACTTTGAACTCGTCCTTTTCAAGAAGCTGGACCTGAGCAGAGGGAAGCTGATATGTCATTATCTGTTTTGAAAATTCCTCATTGGAAGGTTCGATGAACTCATAGTAGAAATTTCCGTTCGAATAAGCTTTATACTCCTCAAGATTGTCCCTTATCATTGCGGGAATTATCTTCATCTGAGGCGGAAGCTCCTCCGAAAAGAAGCACTTGACAATAACCTTATCATCAAGCTCGGCAACGGTTTTTCTGCTGGCTTCGGAAAGTGAATAGATACCTCCTTCGGTCAGGTCGAAACGGGTGAAGATGAAAAATGATATAACGTTCAAAAACAGAGCGGTTAAGACCACATAAAAGATCCTGTAGAAATTCTGCTTTTTTTCGATCGAAGACGCCGCCCCGAACAGGAACACGGCCGTTACAGATGCGAAATATATAATATCCCTTGAATCGATCACTCCTCTGAGCATATTCGAATAGTGCGAGACAGCTCCGAGATAGTCGAAGAACTCGGGGAAAGGCAGGAACATCAGCAGATTACTTACCATAACCAGAAAGAACAAGATAACGAAGCTTATAATGAAAGCTATGATCTGATTGTCGGTAACTGATGAGGTGTAAAGGCCGACAGCCGTAAAAGCCGATCCCATAAGAATAAGGCCGAGGTAGCCTGAAAAAAGAACTCCCCAGTCAGGTTCGCCTAAGATCGCGATCGTAAGTATGTTAGGTAAAGTGAGCAGTATTGCCAGAACTAGAATGCCTAAAGAACCCATGAATTTACCTGTCACGATCTGAGCTTCCGTAACAGGCAGGGTCGTAAGCAGCTCTAATGTTCCGCTCTTTTTTTCTTCGGCTATCATCTTCATCGTAAGCGCAGGGACAAAGAAAAGAAGAAGAAAAGGTATTATGTTGAAATTCGATCTGAGTTCAGCCTGACCGCCGTCGATAAAAAGGGTGTTGGTGAAAAACCATCCCGTCAGCGCGAGGAACAGTATTATTATTATGTAGGCGGCCGGTGAAGAAAAATATGATCTGAATTCTTTTTTAGCTATTTTAAATGTGCCGATCATTCCCAAGGTCCTCCTAGAAAGTTAATTCTCTGAATACTTTTTCGAGAGAGTCTTTTTCAAGCCTCATTTCGATTATCTTCGCTCCGTTCTCAACGCAGATGTCGAATACTCTGTCCCTGACGTCGGAATCCTTGTCGGTGAAAATGCTGTAGGAAAATTCGCCAGGCACTGCGGCAGCAGCCGTTTTCACGTCCTTCACCGAATAGACTGATCTGAGCCCTGCGCCGATATCTGCGGATGACCTGACAGTAAGGATTATCTCCCTGTGATTAGCGATGCTGTCGCTCATTGAGTCCGGAGAGCCGTCGGCAACTATCTCACCGCGGTTGATGATAATTGCCCTGTCGCAGACCGCCTGAACCTCCTGAAGGATGTGGCTGGAGAAAAGTATAGTTTTCTCTTTGCCCAGCCTCATGATAAGATCCCTGATCTCGAGTATCTGGTTGGGGTCAAGACCCGATGTGGGCTCGTCGAGGATCAGGATCTCGGGATCGTGTATCAGGGCCTGCGCCAGACCGACCCTCTGCCTGTAGCCCTTGGAAAGGGCGTCAATGCGTTTGTACGCTACCGACCTGATGTCGCAGAGGTCGGAGACGGCTCTTATCCTGTCCATTACCGCCGTTTTCGGGATGTTCCTTATGTCGGCTACGAATTTAAGGTAATCGACAACTGTAAGATCGGAATACAGTGGTGCGTTCTCCGGAAGGTAGCCTATCATCTCTCTTATCTTCAGACTGTTCGACCAGATGTCGTATTCGTCGAAGATAACGTTTCCCTCTGTCGGATACATGTAGCATGTGATTATCTTGAGCAGAGTTGTTTTGCCCGCACCGTTCGGACCCAGAATACCGGTGATCTCTCCTTTGTTGATCACGGCGGAAAAATTCTTCAGGGCGTTTATCTGCCCGTAGTTCTTGGAAACATTTCTGATTGAGATCATTTTGTTTTCCCGCATTTAGTTTAACATTTCTGCTTTGCAAGCGATACAAATTTAATTCATACTATCGGTTATCGAAAGTATTTTTTTTGTGGATTTTACCGAACAAAAGCGCATTTTGTTCCGTTTAACGAATTGATTTGACAATTTAGAAAAAAAAACATAATTTTCGCAACTTGAAATTAAACGGAAGATCACCACTTATGGAAGAGAAAAAAAATACCACTGATCTAAAGAAGCTGTTAAAATCCGCCGCCTACCTTATACTGACACTTTTTCTTATAATGTCGTTCATTATATCGGCTTACAGAATACCTACCGGATCAATGGAAAGAACGCTCAGGATTGGGGACATGCTGCTCGTTAATAAATTCTATTACGGGTTCAGGACTCCCGACTGGCTGGGCATCCCTTTCACAAATTACGGTTTCGATATACCATGGTTCAAAACTCCTCTGTTCAACAGTGTAAAGCAGGGTGATGTTGTCGTTTTCAAACATTTTGACGAACAGATGAACCAGTGGCTATATTATGTAAAAAGATGCGTGGCTCTTCCCGGCCAGACAGTCGAGATAATCGACAAGGAACTCTATGTTGACGGAAAACTTTTCAGCGAATTTTACGATACGGTCGAGATCGATGAAGCCAATATTGAACTTAAAGCCAAGGCCAGGTTCGAAGATCCGCTTAAAACCTATCCTTTAGATGATGAGAATTTTACAAACAGTCTTTTTAGAGACCTGACCGCCGCAGATTTGTATAACCCGAAGGACAGTGTATTGTTTTTGGATCCTGAGAAGCTGAACAGAGTAATTCAATACGGTAAAATGTTTAATTATTTTGAACAGAAATATTCGCTTTGCTTACCTAACGCAAGGGTTATGAGCAATAGTAACAATGGAATTTTTAAAGATAAATTCGCCGAAGTTACAGCAGGCAACATAGCTGAAAATTTGAGTTTCAGAGATAATTTCAGAAAATTCACTGTGCCTGAAGGTTCTTATTTTATGATGGGCGACAACAGGGATAACAGTTACGACAGCAGGTACTGGGGTTTTGTAAACAATGATCTGATCGTCGGCAAACCGATAATGGTCTATTTTTCATTCGATTACAACGATCAGTTCAAAATATATGAATTTTGGAAGAATGATTTTGAAGTCAGATGGGAAAGGATCGGGTATTATATTCAGTAACAGATCAATAAAATTCAATAAAAATATTTAATAAATCATTTGCATTTCATTACTCCCGGAATTATATTTGGTTTCGCGTGTGAAGACGGTTGGTTCTCAGGCACAAAATAAGGTCAACTATGAGATTCACGCGGTTCTTTTTTGCGCAGTTGATGCAGAAAGAGAATGACAGTGACGATAAGAAATTAAAATAGACGAAAACAGGAGAAACAATGAAAACAATAAGCGCAAAACACAGCGACATCGACAGAAAATGGTATCTTGTCGACGCTGAGGGGAAAACTCTCGGGCGAATAGCTACCGAGATCACTCACAGGCTTATGGGCAAGCACAAACCGCTTTTCACGCCCCATATTGACCTGGGCGACTTCATCGTCGTAGTAAACGCAGAGAAGGTTGTTCTTACGGGAGCAAAAGAAAAAGATAAAACTTATTTCACTTATTCCGGCTATCCGGGTGGAGATAAGTTCACTAGCGTTGAAAAAATGAGAGAGAAGCATCCTGAAAGGATCATCAGCAACGCAGTAAGCGGTATGCTTCCCAAAAATAAGATGAGGGCAAGAAGGCTCACAAGACTGAAAGTCTTTATAGGACCGGAGCATACTCATCAGGCACAACAACCTGAAGTTCTGAACATATAATAAAATTAAAGGATATGATATAAATGAAAGCTAATGCGCACGGATTTAACACAGCGGTCGGAAGAAGAAAATCAGCCACCGCAAGAGTCAGGATCAAAGCCGGAGAAGGCAAGATCATTGTTAACAATACTGACAGTCTTGAATATTTCAAGAAGAAGATACTTCAGATGGATCTTGAACAGCCTCTGGACATCACAGGCAACACAGGCAAATACGATGTATTCGTAAATGTGAGAGGCGGCGGACTTTCCGGACAGGCGGGAGCTACAAGACTCGGGATCGCAAGAGCGCTCGTGACCGTTGATGAAAATCTGAAAAGAGCTCTCAGGGCCGCAGGAATGCTCACAAGGGATTCAAGACAGAAAGAAAGAAAGAAATACGGACTTGCGAAAGCAAGAAAAAGATACCAGTTCTCTAAGAGATAATTCTCTTTCAGAGCAGAAAAGCATTCTGCGATCCGGCTGTTGGGGTGCGGCTTAGACTGCCGTTTCAACAAAGGAGATGAACAGAATGCGGATAATCCCGGCAATGAGCCGGGATGCGCCTTAAAAGGGCGGACAACCCCAAAAATAAAAGGAGAAACAATGCCGAGAGTAAGCGTACAGCAGCTGTTACTGGCGGGATCCCACTTCGGACACCTGTCCAAAAGATGGAACCCAAAAATGAGGCCTTATATCTTCACGAAGAAGAAAGGCATTCACCTGATCGATCTGAACAAGACGGCTCAAATGATCGACGAAGCCTGCGATGCTGCCATGAAGATCGTAGCGAAAAGAGGAAAGATACTGTTCGTGGGAACAAAAGCGCAGGCCAAAGACCTTCTGAAAGAAGAAGCGGTAAGATGCGGAATGAACTATGTGACTGAAAGATGGCTCGGAGGATTTCTGACCAACTTCCAGACAATAAGAAATTCCATAAGGACATTGGAAGAACTTGAGAGAAAAGCTACAGACGGTACTTATCAGAAGATCAACAAAAGGGAAAAGATCGTTATCGAGAAAGATAAAGAGAAGCTTAATAATGTACTTGAAGGCGTAAGGACTATGAAAGTTGTTCCGAACGCGATCTTCGTTGTCGATACAATAAAAGAAACGATCGCAATAAAAGAGGCAAAGAAATTAAACATTCCTGTTTTTGCAATATGCGATACAAATTCGGATGTTGATGATATAGATTATATTATCCCGGCAAACGATGATGCATTTAAATCGATCGGTCTGATCACAAAGGTTTTCAGTGATTCTATTCTTGAAGCCAGCCAGGTAGCGAACATCAAAGCGGGTGACGAGGGCAGAGTTCAGCATGAAGATACTGAAGCCGCTGAAAGAAAAAGAGTTCCGAAAAGACCTCTGAGAAAGACTGTCGAAAAAGAAGACGGCGCTGAAGAACCCCAGGCTGAAAAAGAGTAAAAATAAAAGTACCGGAGATAAAAGATGGCAGAAATATCAGCAAAAATGGTAGCTGATCTGAGAAAATCGACGGGTTCGCCGATGATGGACTGTAAAAAAGCCCTTTCTGAAGCAAACGGCGATTTCGATGAGGCAGTTAAGATATTAAGAGAAAAAGGTATGGCCAAAGCGGCTAAAAGACTCAGCAACGAAACGAATCACGGAAAGATTTTCTGCAAATTGTCGGATGACAGCAGAACCGTTTCAATGCTGAAGCTCACATGCGAGACCGAACCTGTTAGAAATACGGCGGAATTCAATGATTTCGGAGAAGAGATGTCTCAAATAGCTTTCAGCGGAGATTTTTCGAAATTCGAATCTGAAGATGTCACGGCAAAACTTACTGAGATCAGAGCAAAGTTAGGCGAGAATATCACTATAGTCGAGTACGACAGGATGGAAGGAGATCTCGTTTCATATTATATCCACATGAATTTCAAGGTCGGAGTGATCATAAAGCTGAACCTCAGTGATAAATCAAAATCGTCAAATGAAGTTTTACAGGATCTTGCAAAGAATCTTACACTTCAGATAGCTTCGCTGGCTCCCAAGTCTATATCTTCAGACGATCTGGATCCTGAATTCGTGAAAGGCGAGTTAGAGATCATAAAAGGTCAGCTAAAAGAAGATCCCAAGAACGCCAACAAACCTGACAACATCATAGAAAAGATCGTTGAGGGCAGAAAAGGAAAGATCTTCGCGGAATCATGCCTTTTAGAGCAGGAATATGTAAAAGAAAAAATGTCAATAAAAGAACTTATAGATTCAGTTGCGAAAGAGGCGGGAGTTGACATCAAAGTCGATAAATTCGTCAGATTCCAGATAGGCAGCTAATTAGTTTAAGGGCTTCGATAATTCGGAGCCTTTTTTTTATATGAAAAACAGGACGGCGCGATAATGGAAAAAGCTAAATACAAAAGAATTCTCCTTAAATTGTCAGGCGAGGCTCTGGTCGGAAGCCAGGGGTACGGTATAGATCCTGATGTGGTAAAGAAAACAGCCAAAGAGGTCAAGGATATTTACAATCTCGGCGTTCAGATCGGGATAGTAATAGGCGGCGGCAACATTTTCAGGGGACTTTCAGAGAACGCGAAGAACATGGACAGAGTGCAGGCCGACCAGATGGGAATGCTTGCTACGATAATAAACTCAATTGCCATACAGAACGCACTGGAACTTGAAGGGATCGAAACGGTCATACAAAGCTCGATACCGATGGACTCGATCGCCGAGCCTATAGTTATAAGAAGAGCTCTCAGACATTTTGAGAAGGGAAGAGTAGTGATCTTCGGAGGAGGTACCGGAAATCCGTATTTTACTACAGACACTGCCGCAGTTCTGAGGGCGAGAGAGATAAATGCGGAGATCATCATTAAAGCGACAAAAGTTGACGGTATATATGATTCGGACCCCGTCAAAAATCCCTCGGCTGTCAAGATCGAAAGAATATCTTACATTGATGTTCTGAACAAGAATCTGAGAGTTCTCGATACCACCGCGATAAGTTTCAGTATGGAAAACAAACTGAAGATAGGCGTTGTCAACCTGCTGAAATCCGGACACCTGAAGAGGTTCGTCATGGGTGAAAATATCGGCTCGATCGTCGATTAAATTTTATATCACCGATTCTGTATAAGGCCGCGCACGACGGCCTTTTTTATTTCTAAAAAAAAATATTTTATCTCTTGACAAATCATGACAAATGTTATAATTTTAGTATCGAGTGTATAAAAATGTATGAAAATGGGGAAAATGAACAGCTTTTCAGAAAAATACAGCTACTCAGTCGATGAAAAGGGAAGAATAAACTTCAAGAAGATCATAAAAAGACTTCATGAGGAAGAAAAGAATAATTCCAATTATCATCTGCTGAAACAGAATGTTGAACTGTACGGATCGAAAAAGAAATATCCATTTTTCTACATTTTTACAGAAAGGTCCTGGAAAAAATTTTATGACGAGAAGGTGGAAGGCCTCGATACTCCTGTCAGAATAAGATTCCTTACATCCTACTGCGGAGAGGCGTCGCTCGACAATTCCGACAGGCTTTCGTTCCCGAAAGAATTCCTGGAATTCATCGGTCAGGGAAAAGACCTCGTTCTCCAGGGCGACGGCGAAAAGATCCAGGTCTGGTCAAAGCGGGACTTTGATGAGTACATGAAAGGAATTTCAAAACTCGCGCCGGACGCAGGTTTCGACGACATGTTCAGCAAACGCAGCTAGATCTTTAAAATAAGTTTACTCCTCCGCTACTTCGGTAGCGGTTTTGCATTTAACAGGCTTAAAATATATGAAAACCGTCGGCTATCACATACCGGTAATGCTAAAAGAGACGCTCAACCTTCTTATTACTGACAGAAAAGGGACTTATCTCGACTGCACTCTGGGCGGCGGCGGACACTCAAAAGCCATTCTGGATGAGATCGATCCTGCAGGGTTCGTACTGGCTGTAGACAGGGATGCCGAAGCGGTAAAGTATGCCTCAGAGTTACTCAGAGATTACAATAACTTCAAGGCTCATCAGATAAGTTTCTCGAGGCTGAACGAACTGGATGAGATAGTCTTCGGCATGAAATTCGACGGCATTTTGCTTGATCTGGGGCTCTCATCAAGGCAGATCGACGACGCCGCAAGAGGTTTTTCATACATGTCTGAGTCAGGACTTGATATGAGAATGAACAGGGATGATGAAATATCGGCTCTCGAGGTCGTCAATAATTATCCGGAAGAAGAACTGACCGGCATTTTCTTCAAATACGGCGAGGAGAACAGGTCAAGAAAAATAGCGGCTGCGATAGTGTCGCAGCGGGAGAAAAAGGTCATCGGCACCACAAAAGAACTTACGGGTATTATCGCTTCAGTCACACCGTCGAATTTCAGGATAAAGACGCTTTCGAGGATATTTCAGGCGGTCAGAATAGAAGTGAACAGAGAACTGGAAGAACTTGAAGTCGTTCTCAAGTTCAGCATGGATATTTTGAAACCGGGAGGAAGATGCGTTGTGATGTCGTATCATTCTCTCGAGGACAGGATCGTTAAGAATTTTATTAAGGATCGTTCGGAAGGATGTATCTGTCCGAAAAATTTTCCGGTCTGCGTATGCGGGAATAAACCGGTCGTCAGCGCGCTAACAAAAAAACCTCTGACCGCATCTGAAGAGGAGACTGCAACAAATTCAAGGGCGAGAAGCGCTAAGCTCAGGGCATTTAGTAAGATTTAATATTTATCGGAGGAGTGTATGAAACAGAATATGTATGTTAGAGGCAACGGGGCAAAAGTCCTGAAAAAAAGATTTCAGTCTTTCGACAAATTATTCATTATAGGTTTAATGGCTCTGATCTTCGGCCTGTATATTTCAATGCAGTCTCAGATAAAATCCGTTATTAAGGAGACGGGAGATCTGAAGATCGAGAAAAAACTTCTGGCTGAAGAACTTGACAGGATGATGGCGGATTACGATAAAACAGTATCCTATACCGAGCTTAGGGATTTTGCCGGCGCACGGCTTAAAATGGTCGAGTCGGGTTCAGAGATAAAAAGTTTCACCGTAATTGACAAAAATGAGGTTTTCAGGACAGTTTATTCTAACGAAATGCCTCAGCTTTTTGAAACCAGAGTAAACCTCGCCCTTCTTACCAGGGGTGAAAAAAAGTCGGAGAACTGATAAATAATGGTCAGAAAAGGGATAACAGTTAAAAATAATGGTTCGGATGTTGAAAGAAAACATTACTCAAGGCTGATATTTCTCTTCGCTCTCAGTATCATCGCATATTCAACAATAGCATTAAAATTATACGACACGCAGATAAACAGGCATGATCATTATTCAAAAAGGTACTCTGAACAGTCAAAGAAGAAAATAACAGTTTATGCCCCCAAAGGAAACATATACGACAGAAAATATTCCAAACTCGCCGAGAACATCGGTATTAACTATGCCTTTGGCGTCAATACAAGGGTAGTGAAGGATAAAAACAGCCTTGCCGGAAGAGTTTCTTTCGTTACCGGGAGAGACAGGAAAAAATATTCCGAGATATTGAAGTCAAAAAACGGGTTCGTCTGGGTTGACAATAAACTTACCGAAAAAGAGAAAGTGGATATCTATTCATGCCTGACTAACGAAGAAAAATCAGCGGCATCATTCAAATCGACCGCCAACAGGATCTATCCGCAGAACAGACTCGCCGGGCAGATAATCGGATATACCGATATAGACGGGAAAGGTTTAAGCGGAATTGAAAAGGAGTTCGAAGAGGAACTCGACGGTACCGACGGTTGGGAGCTGGTACATCAGGACGGAAGGCTGAACAAATATTACGGTGCGGAGATAAGCAGAAAAGAACCGGTTCCGGGGAAGAGCATAGTTTTAACGATAGACGACAATTATCAGAGGATAGCGGAAGATGAGCTTGCGAAAGCGGCTGAAAAATGGAAAGCCGAAAAGGGTACAGTAATAATAATGGAGCCTAATTCCGGCGAGATCCTGGCCATGGCAAGTTATCCTGATTTCGATCCTAATAAGCCTAGCGAATACGACCCGTTCAACAGAAAAAATAAGGCGGTAACAGATGTTTACGAGCCGGGATCGACTTTTAAGGGAATATCGGCTGCGATACTTTTTGAAGAGAATATGGTTGACGAGGAGGAAGTGTTCTTCTGCAGTAATGAAGGTTATGAGCTCGGAAGATTTAAAATAAAAGACTCTCACAAGAACGAAAATGAGCATATGAGCTTTAATGATGTTATCGGTCAGTCGAGCAATGTGGGGACGCTTCAGGCTATGATCAGAGTAGAAAAGGACAGGCATTTTGAGTACCTGAGGGATTTCGGGTTCGGGAATAAAACGGAAATAGAGCTGACGGGTGAAGTCAGCGGCTCATTGATGAAAGTAAGGAACTGGAGTAAGACTACTCAGCCCACACTAAGTTTCGGCCAGGGTATAACGGTAACCCCGCTTCAACTGGTCACGGCGTACTGCGCGATCGCGAACGGCGGCACTCTCTTAAAACCTATGATAGTGAAAGGCGTGATCGATAAGAATAACAGGATTGTTAAAAAGAACGATACTGTTCCCGTCAGAAGGGTGATTAGCGAAAAAGCTTCAGAAAGGGTGAGGAATATACTGAGATACGCTGTAGTGAACGGTACCGGATCGAATGCTGAGATCGACGGCTTAAAGGTCGCAGGAAAAACAGGTACATCTCAGAAAGTTGTAGACGGCAAATATTCCAGAACAGTTTACGACGCGAGTTTTATAGGAATGGTCCCTTATGATGATCCCAGGCTTGTCTGCCTTGTCATAATCAATTCTCCCAAAGGTAATTATTATGGAGGTACTGTCTCAGCCCCGGTGTTCAGGAATATTATAAGCAGGATATACGACATCGACAGATCTAAGCTTATCGTGCGTAATGACAAAGGAAGTTCGGCGATCGAAGTTCCCGATCTTACAGGCATGAAAATATCGGAGGCGGAGAAATTACTGAAAGCAGGAAATATAAGATATAAAATTTCTGAAGGAACGGAGATAGTAAGAAGCCAGTCAAGACATCCTTTCACAGTTATGAACAAAAATGATATTATTGTCCTTTACGGTGAAGAGGTTGAACTAGTAAGGCAGAATACAATGCTCGAGAAACCTGAGGTCAGAAATCTTTCGCTGAGAGAAGCCGTAAAGCTGATGTATACTTCCGGGATAGAACCTGTCGTCGTGGGAAGCGGTAATGTTTACAGGCAGTCTGAAATATACGAGAACCTGGACGGGACTGACAGGCTGTGCAGTCTTTTCTGCAGAAATAATTTTTCAGTCATATCAAAAAAAGGCAAGAAAGAAAGACTATGAAGTTAAGTAAAGTAATATCTGAGATCGCAACTCTTAAAATTGATAACTTCAGAGACGCCGATATTCAGCATGTTTTTTCGGACTCGAGAGAAAAATTCAAAAATTCGCTTTTCATAGCTGTAAAAGGTCTGACATCCGACGGAGCTTCATTTTCTGCGGATGCGGTTGAATCGGGAGCCTGCGCAGTCATATACGAAACTGAAATAATAAGGAAATTCCCCAACATTACATATATTAAAGTCCGCGATTCAAGATCCGTGCAGTCAAAGGTGGCCGCCGTTGTTTACGGCCGTCCGGCGGAGAGGCTGAGACTTACCGGAATTACAGGTACGAACGGGAAAACATCGACTGCTTATATATTCAGGCATATACTTAACATGAACAAAATAAAATGCGGACTTCTCGGCACAACAGAATATGATCTCGGAAAAAGGAAATTCGTTCCTTCGAGAACCACTCCGGACGCAGTATTTCTACAGAGGTATTTTAAGGAAATGACTGACAGCGGTCTCAAATGTGCAGTAATGGAAGTATCGTCACACGCTTTGTCTCTGCACAGGGTGGAGGATGTGATGTTCGACTGCGCGGTCTTTACAAATTTGAGTCAGGACCATCTTGATTTTCATCTTACAATGGACGAGTACGCAAAAGCAAAGTCAAATCTTTTCGCCGAACATTTAAAAAAGACCGGTTCCGCTGTATTGAACGCCGACGACAGCCGCTTCGATCTGATCAGATCTTCAACGGAATGCGAGAAAATGACATATTCAGAAAAAATCAAAGATTCAGACATCTATATAAAAGATATAAGGTATAAAAAACAGGGACTCGAAATAGACTTTGATTTCTTCGGAGAGCAGTACACGATCGGCACAAATCTGAACGGAAGATTTCAGGCAATGAACATTTCCGCAGCAGTTCTTGCAGCGCATAAAGCAGGTATCCCGATAAAGAAGATCGTTTCGTCTTTTTCACAACCCGTCCTGATACCCGGAAGGCTGGAAAAAGTCTATGAAGGCGATTTTACGGTTTATGTAGATTATGCGCACACGCCTGACGCTCTTCTGCGAACTTTACAGACAGTAAGGGAATTCAGCTCCGGGAAAATAATTACAGTTTTCGGATGCGGGGGGAACAGGGATCACGAAAAGAGGCCTGTTATGGGTAAAATAGCCTCAGAACTTTCTGATAAGGTGATCGTGACCGGCGATAATTCAAGGTATGAAGATACCGCAGTGATCATCGCTGAGATCGTAAAAGGGATGTCCGCCGGGAATTGGACAGAAATACCGGACAGGCGGGAGGCAACTGCCAAAGCGATCTCAATGGCCGGGACCGGGGATGTTGTGATCATAGCCGGGAAAGGGCACGAGAGCTATCAGGAAACAGACGGTGTAAAATATCCCTATTCAGACCGCGAAACAGTAATAAATCTAACCGGAGGAAACTGATGGTAAGGCTGTCAGAACTTCTTAAAGCGTGCGGAATATCAAAAACAGAACATACGGACGGCGGCATTTTCGTTACGGGAGGAAATACTGATTCCAGGCTTATAATAGAAGGCAGTATCTATTTTGCCCTGAAAGGAAATAATTTCGACGGGCATGACTTTGTGCCTCAGGCATGCGGTTCAGGCGCTTCGGTATGCGTGGTAAGCGATACATATAATAATGAAGGCAATTATCCGGTAATATATTCTGACGATGTCGAAAAGACGCTCGGGCAGCTCGCTATGCAGTGGAGAAAGCTTCACAACGCAAAGATAATCGGCATAACGGGTACAAACGGAAAAACGACGACCAAGGAGATACTGGGAAAAATACTTTCGGTCAGGTTCAATATTATATCAACATTCAAGAATTTTAATAATCATATAGGGGTTCCTTTAACGCTTCTTTCCATTAAAGACGAGACGGAATATGCGATAGTTGAGCTTGGCACGAACCACTTTGGAGAGATCGAATATCTTTCTACGCTGGCCGATCCCGATATGGGGCTTATAACCAATATAGGTGAAGGTCATCTCGAGCAGTTCAGGGATAAAAAGGGAGTTTATGAAGAAAAAATAAAGCTTTTCAGGCTTCTCGAAAATAAAAATGCAAAAATATTTTTGAACATTGATGACGAACTTTTAAAAGACTGGCGTTCGGAAAATACTGTAACCTTCAGTCTCGAGGATGAGGCGAAGTACACTTTTACCGATATTAAGACCGGTCCTGACGGATACCCTTCATTCAGGTTCAGAGGGGCGGATGTCAAGATGAACATTCCCGGATCTCTGAACATAAAGAATGCTCTTGCGGCTGCGGCCGTGGCTTCAGAACTGGGCATCAGCCCTGAAAAGATCGCGTCTGTTCTTTCGACAGTAACACTTTCGGACAAGCGTTATGAAACAGTACGCTATAAAAATTCTTCAGTACTGCTCGACTGCTATAATGCAAATCCTTCGTCAACAGAGAATTTTCTGGAGGATATCGCTTCCCTCGGCAGCTATAACACCGTTGTTCTGGGAGATATGCTGGAGCTTGGGGCAACTTCGAATATCTCGCATGAAAGGATAGTTAACAAGGCCGCGGAACTTAATTTTGATGAAGTTCTTCTGACCGGTGAAGAAATGAATAAAGCTTTAAAAAATTTTGAAGGTAAAAGCAATATCACACATTACGAGGATTTTACAGAGCTCAAGAAAAGGTTCGATGAGATCGCCGGCTCGGGTCGCGGAATCGCGGTTAAAGGTTCAAGAGGAATGAAACTCGAAAAATTACTGGAAGAGATATGATAGTCAAAAATGCCATTGAAGACAATATAAAATACGATATCGTTTTAATGATAATGGTTTTCGGGCTTCTTGTGTTCGGATCGATAATGGTAATGAGCGCAGGTTCGTTCATAGCTGCCGAAAAATTCAACAATGACAGCTATTTTACTGTAAATCAGACAAAAAATGCCATGATCGCTTTTTTTGCACTTCTTGCGGGAATGATGCTGAATTACAAGATTTATAACAATAAGTATATAATGTACTCGGGGCTTGGGCTTACCGTTCTCGCTCTGATTTATCTTTTGATATCGAATCAGGGTGAAAGTGTAAAAGGGGCGACAAGATGGATCTTCGGGTTCCAGCCGTCGGAAGTAGCCAAGAACATGATCGTTTTCTACCTCGCATTCAGCCTTAACTGCAAGAGGAACGAGCTGAAACAGTTCATGAGAGGATATGTCTATCACATGGTCATACTTTCTTCAATTGTCGGCATGGTTCTCCTTCAGCCGGCTTTCTCCACCTCGATGATGATCTTTGCGATAGGCTACAGTATGCTTTACATCAGCGGAATGAAACTCAAGCATCTGATGTCGTCGATGATACTGATAATTCCCATAATAATCATAATAGCTCTGATACAGCCTTACAGACTTGCGAGGGTCACGACATTTCTCGAGCCTGAAAAGGATACGAGCGGGAAGGGCTGGCAGGTCGAGCAGTCGCTGATCGGTTTCGGCAACGGCGGACTAACAGGAGTGGGCCTGGGCGAATCGAGACAGAAGGAATTCTACCTTCCGGAACCGCACAATGACTTTATTTTCTCGATCATCGGCGACGAGCTTGGATTTGCAGGAACTATACTTCTCATAGCCGCGTATGTAATAATCATGATCAGAGGTCTGAGGATCGCCTCCCGGGCGCCGGATTACTACGGTTTCATTCTTGCGTCAGGTATAACCATGACAGTCGTTATATATTCAATATTTAATATGAGTATTACGCTGGGACTTGTACCTCCGACAGGACTGCCTCTGCCGATGGTGAGCTATGGAGGAACATCGCTTATTATGACAATGTTCAGCATGGGTGTTCTGCTGAATATCTCGTATAAATCTAAAAATCAGGCTGAGACAGATGATTGAGTTTTCAAAGAATATGAAGCTTCACTTTACCGGCATCGGAGGTGCGGGGATGCTGCCTTTGGCGTTGCACGCGGCCGCGCTCGGGTGCAGGGTGGAGGGTTCAGACCTGAGCAGTGAGAATTTTCACATTCTTGAAAGATCGTCGATCAGTCCGGTCAAAGGTCACGGCAGCGTCAGCCCAGACACCGACCTGCTCGTGTACAGCGCGGCAGTGCCCGCTGATGACCCGGAACTGGTATCGGCCGGGAATATGAACATCCCCGCGGTAAAACGGGCGGTATTTCTGGACATGGTGACAAAACACAGGCACACTGTGCTCGTGTCAGGCTCGCACGGAAAGAGCACGGTAACAGCGATGCTCGCCGATATGATGAGCGGGGATGAAATTGGAGCGGCCGCCATAGTCGGCGCGGAGACCGTCGCCGCCGGGTCCAACTATTATCCGGGCGAAGGCAGATACATGATCGTCGAAGCCGACGAGTACGACAGGAGTTTTTTAAGGCTGCATCCGAAAGACCTTATAGTGCTCAACATAGACGACGACCACATGGATATTTACGGAGATATGAACGGTCTCAAACAGGCTTTTTCGGAGCTTGCCTCGAAACTCGATAAAAACTCCGTACTCGTCTATAACGGCGACGATGAGAACTCGGTTTCGGCAGTATCAGGATGCGCCGCAAGAAAAATAAGTTTCGGTTTTTCGCCCGGATGCACATTTTCCGCCGCGAATATAAAATATAATGACTTCCGCACATCTTTCGACCTGGTAAATAACGGTAAAGCATTATGCCGCATAGAATACTATTACACAGGAAGGCTTAATGTTTACAACATGCTCGCGGCGGCTTCATATCTGTCGGTCTGCGGAATTGGCGGAGAAAAGATAAAAGAACTCGCGCTGAGGTTCAAGGGAGTAAAGCGAAGAACGGAGATAATTTACAGAAGCAGCGGCTATACCCTAATCGACGATTACGCTCATCATCCGTCGGAAATTAAGGCTTCGCTCGATAATATCAGATCTAATACAGAAGGAAGGCTTATCGTGATGTTCCAGCCTCATCTTTACTCCAGGACCAAATACCATCTTGAAGGATTCGCGAAAAGTTTTGACAAAGCCGATCTGGTCTATATTTCGCACATCTATCCTGCCAGGGAAAAATACGATCCTTCAGTGGCGAGCTCCGCGATATTCGACAAAATGGACGGGGAAATGAAAAAAAGAACAAAAGTGTTCGTCAGTTTCGATGAAGTTTACGGTGAGCTGTCAGTATCCGTCCGCCCGGGCGATGTGGTCGTCAGTATGGGCGCGGGCGAGATAAATAAAGTGCTTTACAGGCTTAGGGAGGCGCTGTTAAAAAAATGATAAGAAGTGAACTATTCATACAGTCGTGCGGAAATGTGAAATTCGACGAACTAATGAGCGCCCACACCTATTACAGGATCGGCGGACCCGCCGCGGTTTACGCCGCGCCGGACGGGTCGAAAGAGCTCGCAGCCGTGGTCGAAGTGTGTAAAGAAAATAACATTCCTTATTATATTCTGGGAAGGGGAAGCAACATCCTTGTTTCCGACAGAGGTTTCGACGGCTGCGTGATAGACATGACGGAAAGTTTCCGCGACATTGCGGCGGAGGGGAACCTGATCGCGGCGGGTGCCGGAAGCCTGCTTTCCGCTGTGGCAAAAGAGGCCGCGGAGAATTCACTCACCGGTTTCGAGGAACTCGCGGGGATCCCCGGCACGGTCGGCGGGGCGCTGGTCATGAACGCGGGCTGTTACGGGAAAGAGATATCCTCTCTCGTTCTTTCCGCCGATATTCTGTCGGAAGGTAAGATCGTAAAGATAGAAAAGAACGATATTGGTTTCGGCTACAGGCATTCCGGCCTTAAGGGCAGGATCGTTACGGGAGCTGTATTCGCGCTCGAAAAAGGCGATCCGGAAGCGATCGGTTCAAAAATGGCTGAATATTCGGCGCTCAGAAGATCGAAACAGCCGCTCAATTATCCGTCATGCGGATCTGTTTTTAAAAGGCCTCAGGAAGGTTTTGCGGGAAAATTCATTGAAGATGCAGGGCTCAAGGGTAAAACTATTGGCAGCGCAATGGTCTCGGACCTGCACGCGGGATTTATAATAAATACAGGCACTGCGACGGCGCAGGATGTTCTTTCTCTCATTAAGCTTATCAAGGTGACGGTAAAAGAAAAGTTCGGAGTGGAACTGAATGAAGAAGTGATATATCTCGGATTTTCCGATGAGGAGCTCAAATGAATTTTATTAAAAGATCGATGCAGAAAACTTTAAGAGTCTTAAAACTGTTCATGATCGCGTGCATAATTTACGCAGGGTCGTATTCGGCATATTACTTTTATAAGGCTTACAGGGCAACAAGCGTTTTCGATCTTAAGAAAATTACCGTCAGGAACAACAGGCTTCTCACTCCCGGTGATGTGATCGAGCTTACAGGAATTAAAAGAGGAACAAGAACGGATGAGCTGGATCTGAGTTCCTCCGAAAGCAAACTTAACTCATCACCCTATGTGAAAAGATCGAGGATAAGAAGGATATATCCCGCATCTATAGAGATAACGGTAGTTGAGAACGAACCCCTGGCATATTTAAACTCATCAGGCACTCTCAAATATGTGAACGCCGACGGGAAAGTACTGGGTAAAGCAAGGCCGGGTGAAGGATACGATCTGCCTGTGATACTTAACGGTCCGGACAGCGGCATTATGACTTTTCTGAACGAATGTACGGCCTCAAGTCCCTTCACTTATCATCATATATCGGAAATTCAAAGGACGGACAGAGGGATCGAGCTGTATCTTATCAAATCATCAGCGCCTGTAATTATAGGAACGGACGAGTTCAAGAAAAAGATAATCGTGCTCGAGTATTTTTTGAAGAACGAATACAACAATCTGGCTTTCGGCAGAATAGAATATATCGATCTGCGTTTCGATAAGCAGGTCGTACTAAAAGAATTCACGATAGCGGAAAATTAAAGAGGGAAGTCGTAATGTATATACTCGGGATAGATTTCGGAAGCAAGTATTTGAAAGCTGCATTATGCGTCAGAGATTATCAGACCGGCGAGATAGGCGTCAAAAAAACCGTAAAACTTCCTCACAGGGCTTCGAGGCAGGGTACGATAATCGATCTTGTGAAAGCAAAAGAGGTTTTCGGACAGATGCTCGAACGGATAAAGGATGATCTTTCGGAAAGTATCGACGAGTATGTAATAAATGTCTCGGGCGAAAATGCCGGATCTTATTCCGGGACTTCAACGATCCCGTTATGGAAGCAGGAGAACGAGGAGAGGAGGGTCAGGATCACAAGATCTCATGTGAACGAGGTTCTAAAGGCTGCCAAAATGACCGCTTACAACAAGGACGATAAGGTTGAACTGCATTCGATACCGCAGGAATTCCAGAT
>Ga0172377_10002423_pt1 | contig 19020 bp, 13 predicted proteins | sample Pumphouse3metaG_FD_119749 | JGI IMG/M metagenome (GOLD analysis project Ga0172377, IMG submission 119749) | Leachate microbial communities from a municipal landfill in Southern Ontario, Canada - Pumphouse #3 metaG | ecosystem: Engineered > Solid waste > Landfill > Unclassified | place: Canada...
AGGGAAGTCAAATAAATGTGATATAGATTTATCAGGAGCAAGTTATTTTGATGCAAAAGATTTTGAAACAATAAATCTAAATTTTGATGGCTCAGGGGCAAGTGTTATTAATGGTATTACAGCTAAGAATTCAATAAATGCTGATCTCTCAGGATCAAGCGTATTAATTTATAAGAGAGAACCTAAATCAATTAATAGTGATTTATCAGTTGCTTCAAGAATAAGAAAATTTGAAAATAAAAAATAGAAAATATTATGAAAATTAGATTAAGCACAAAAATATTTATTGTTGCAGTTGCATTATTTATTATAGCAACAATAGTAACTATGTTTGTTAAAATTCAGAACAATAAAAATGAATACAATGAAGCTATTAAAACAGAATCATTGGATAATGGTAAAATAATAAGTGTAGAATACACAAAAACAACAACTTTTGATGAAAACGATGAATAATTCAAATAAAATAGTTGCAAAATATGTCATCATCTTTGCGATGATGTTGAGCCTTTCAGCAAGTACATTTGCACAAACCTATACAATAAAAGGTAAAATTGTTGACCAAAACACAAATGAAAACTTAATGTTTGTAAATTGCGTTCTGTATAATGCAAAAGATACATTAAAACAAATCAGTGGAGTTGCTGCTGATACTAATGGAGTTTTCCAATTCAAAAATATTAAGAAACAAGACCTACTTCTAACTCTTACATTTGTTGGATATGAGAAAAAAGTTATTGAAATTAAATCTTCCTCGTTTAACGGAAATATGATAAATTTGGGAATCATAGAACTTAAAACATTAGGAGAAGGGCTTAAGGAAGTAGAGATTATTGCCCAGAAGGATAGAATTAAACTCGATGCCGATAAAATGACAATGAATATTGATAAAAATACTGCATCTTCTGTAACAAACGCATTTGAACTGCTTAAGAAAGCACCAGGTATTTCAATAGATAATGATGATAATTTAAAGCTAAATGGAAAAGGAGGGGTATTAATTCAGTTTCAATCAAGAGACATGAAGCTTCCCTGGAAGTCAATGGTACAAATCCTAAAGGGTATACCATCTTCTCAAATTGATAAGTTTGAAATAATCAACAATCCATCTGCCAAATATGATGCTGAGGGAGTAGCCGGAATAATAAATATTATATTTAAACAAGATAAGAATCAAGGTTTAAACGCATCACTTGGCACAGATGTTTATTATTCTGAAGTTCTTTCAAAAATTGGAAATCTTAATGTTAACTATGTTGATGATAAATGGACTTCTTCTCTTTCTTTTTCTGCAACCTCTTGGGCTCAAAACATGGAGAATAATTCCGAGAGAAAAGTAGGAATAGGTTTGGATACAATACGTTCAATTGAAAATCAAAATTTTGAATGGGCTTCACAAAACTATAATCTTAATTTAGGAACAGATTATCAAATTAATAAAAAGAATTCTGTTGGATTATATTTTACCTATTCAAATAACACAACTCCAACTATCAATTACCCTACATCAACAATTATTTCGAATTTAAGAAATGGGGTTTATGTTGATTCATTAGCTTACAAGTCTCAAAGTTCAATGTATAATAATTCTAATAACTATTTAATTAATGCCAATTATCAACATAAGTTTGATACATTAGGGCAAAACCTAAGCTTCAATTTTGATTATGTTTGGAATGACGGGAAAGATAAATCTGGTGCTGAAAATAAATATTATAACTATTTTATAAACACGATAAATCCTTATAAACAAGAATTAATTAATAATTCAACAAACAGCACTTACTCTTCTTATGTTTTTAGAAGTGATTATTTTAAACCATTCTCTCAAACTTTTAGCTTAGAAACAGGACTTAAACTTGGATTCACAAGAGTTAATAATGATTATGTTTCATTACTTGATAATATTAATCAAGTAAACAAGAGTAATAACTTTATTTACGATGAAAATATAAATGCAATCTATGGCTCTTTGAAAAAATCTTTCTCACAAAAAACTTCTTTAAGATTAGGACTTAGAGTTGAGAATACAAATATTAAGGGCAATCAAGTTAAGTATGATAGTTCCTTTACTCAAAACTATACTAATTTCTTCCCTAATCTTAGCTTTTCTCATTCTTTCTCAGATAAGAGCACATTAAACTTTGCATACAATCTTAGAATATCTCGTCCAAGCTATAATAATTTGAATCCTTTTACTCTTTGGAGTAATGATTATACATATTCAAAAGGGAATCCAGAACTTAAACCACAATACACTCATAATTTTTCATTACAACACACATTTATGTATGTGCTTTTCTCTTCATTAACTTATAGCTATACAAAAGATATTGTTTCAGAGATTCCTTTTACTTCTGCTAATGGTTTTATAACTTATTCAATGCCTGAAAATATTCAAAACTCACATAATCTAAATTTAAATGTTAGCGCTTCTATCCCTATTAAACCCTGGTGGACAATTGTAGGTTATTTAAGTGAAAACTATACAAATAATAATTCACAAAAAGATGGGCTTAGTTTCAATAATGAATTTTTTACATTTATGGGATATGGCTCTTCAAGTTTTACGCTACCAAAGAATTATAAAATATCTCTTTCTGGATATTATATGAATGGAGGTACTTGGGGAGTGTATAAATATAAAAGTTTTTATGGGTTGAACATAAACGCCAACAAAACATTCTTTAAAGATTTGCTTACAGTAAGTGTTGGAGTAAATAATTTATTATCAAGAAAAGGTTCATCGGTATATTATAACTACGGGAATACAAGCTGGAAACAAGATCAGACATTTAATTCAACTATGTTTACAGCAGGCATCAAAATTAATATAGGAAAGAATTATAATAATACTCTTGACAAAAAGAGAGATGCTTTTGAAGAAAGAGCAACTGGAAAGAAAGAAAAGTCAATGGGTGGAGGGATTGGAATGTAATTAATTGATAAGTAATTCTTAAATATTTTTTAAGGACTAAGTGATTAGAAAAAATATTTCTAATCCTTTTTAGTCCTTTTTTAATTTTTTATACAATAAAATATCAAAAAATATGTTAGTTTAATATATTTAACATATTTAAGTGAACTAAACTCCTATTTAATATGATTATTAAAATAAAATTATCTGTCTTATTCCCCATTTGTCTTCTTTTTATGATTAATCCTGTATTGGCTCAACGCTATTCAATTAAAGGAAAAATAATTGACCAAATCACAAAGGAGAATCTAATGTTTGTTAATTGTGTATTATATAAACAAAATGACACAATTAATATGTATAAGGGTGTTTCAGCAGACACAAGTGGTAATTTCATTATAAAAGGAGTCAGAAAACAGAACCTAAACCTCGAGCTTTCTTTTGTTGGCTATGAAAAATATAAAATTAAAATTCCTGTTGAACAATTTAAAGATAGTAAACTAATAGATTTGGGAGAAATTCATATGAAAAATACTGGAAATCTTGAAGGGGTTGAAATAACGGCAAAGGTTGAGAGAATTCAAGTTGACGAAGATAAGCTTACTATGAATGTTGATGAACAACTTGCCGCCTCGGTTACAAGTGCTTTTGATTTATTGAAAAGAGTACCGGGAGTTTTTATTGATAAAGATGATAAATTGACTTTGAATGGAAAGAGTGGAGTTTCTTTTCAATATAATGGTAGGGATTTAAAACTTGATTATTCTTCAATAGTTGATTTGCTTAAAGGCATGACTCCCGACCAGGTTGAAAAATTTGAAGTTATGACTAACCCTGGAGTAAAATATGACGCAGAAGGAACTGCGGGAATAATAAATATTAAGATTAAGAAAAATCAGAACTATGGAATTAATGGCTCTGTTTGGTCACAAGCATCCTACCAAACAGCATTGCAATATTATGGATCTGCCAGAGTAAGTTATGTTGATGATAAGTGGACAACGTCCATTGGCTTTTCTCCTATGCGTTGGGGAAATAAAAGTAATGAAAGAGAAGAAAGATATACATCAAAGTCAGAAGGAGATACAACACTATTTCGTTCAGAAAGCTTGGAAGAATGGGTTTGGCAGAATAATAATTTTAATATAAATGCAAACTATCTAATTGATTCAATTCGTACAATTGGACTTAATTTATATTACACAGGAGGAGGAAATCCTTTAATTGAAAGATCAATCCCATATCTAATATCTTCTTATCCAAATTATTATTCCCAAATAGATTCATCTTATTTAACAAATGGAGGTTATAGTAACGATAGGAATAATTTTGGCGTTGGATTTGACTATGTTGTTAAATTAGATACTTTGGATTCAAAATTATCTTTTGATTTGGGTTATAGTCATTCTATAGACGAAAGTCTTTCTAAAAACGAGAATCAATATTTCTTAGGAGATATTAACACAACCCTTCTTAGAAAAGAAGGGCAAGAAAGAAACACAATTTCATCAAACGATAATTTGAATTCAAGAGTTGATTATTTCAAACCTATAAATAAAACAATGCGTTTTGAGGCAGGAATAAAAACAAACTTTAGTTTTAGCGATAAAAATTTCCTCTCTCTCCTATTAGACACATCACAAAACACATACATAAACGATAAGAACCAATCTAATCATTTCAAATACTTTGAAAACATTAACTCTGTTTATGCATCCTTCTCCAACACTTTCAAAAAGAAATTTAATGTTCGATTAGGGATAAGATTGGAGCAAACCAACACAAAAGGACATCAATATGCAATTGATAGTGTTAATATTAGAAATTATTTAGATATTTTCCCTAACATAAGATTAAACTATAAATTCAAGGATGACAATCAACTTACCCTTAGTTATTCTTATCGTATTTCAAGGCCATGGTCAGGAAGTTTAGACCCTTTCATCGGCAAATACTCCGACTATTCTTATTCAACCGGAAATCCATATCTTAAACCACAATATTCTCATTCCATAAGCTTATCTCATTCATGGAAACATATGCTCTTTACTGATTTATCGTATTCTTTTACCCAAGATGATATAAATTGGCTTTCAAGTGCAATAGATTCAAATTTATTTGAGCATAATCCACTTGCATTAATTTCATTTCCAATAAATTTTGGTTCAAATCACGACCTAAGCTTTAGAGTGAGTTTTAATAAAGAGTTATATGAATGGTGGAAAGTTAGCTCATCGTTTGGAACAAGCTATACAAAAATTTTATCCACAACAAACCAAGCCCAAATAAACAGAGAAAATTGGAATTATAATGGTAGCATTAGTTCCGATTTCACTCTTCCAAAAAAATGGAATTTAAGCATATACTACTACTTCTACTCATCATCTATGTACGGACTCAGCACTTCAAGCTCATCACAAGACATTTCCATAAGTGTGTCTAAGAGTTTCTTTAAAGATAAATTTGGATTTACAGCTAGCATAAGTGATTTATTTGATATTAATGAAAACTATAGAGAAACTCGTTATCAAAACACCCTATCAAGATCATGGGGAAACTATCAAGGTCCTCGTTTTGCATTATCATTTAGATATAGATTTGGGAAATACTACAAAAACAAACAAGTTGAAAAGCCACAAGTTGAGAACTTCGACGACAGAGCAGGTCAATCAAAATAATTTTCCTAAATTTGTTGTCAAATAACAAAATAACAACAAAACATTATAGAAAATGGATGTGAACATAGAGAGAGAATGGAAAGAGGTTTTGAAAGAAGAGTTTGAGAAGGAATATTTTTTGAAATTGACAGAGTTTGTTCGCAGTGAATACAAGACTCAAACTGTTTATCCAAAGGCAGGAAACATATTTAATGCATTTAATCTTTGTCCATTCACCGATGTGAAAGTAGTGATTATTGGTCAAGACCCTTATCACGAACCAAATCAGGCTCATGGTCTTTGTTTTTCTGTTCTCGACCCTGTTGCTTGCCCTCCTTCACTTCAAAATATTTATAAAGAAATAAAACTTGATCTCGGAATTGATTCTCCTAAAAGTGGCGACCTAACACGTTGGGCTAAACAAGGAGTTCTTCTTTTGAATGCTACCCTAACTGTTCAAGCTCACAAAGCAGGCTCGCATCAAAACAAGGGCTGGGAAAAGTTTACCGACTCAGTAATTCATCATTTGGCAAATGAAAGACAAGGTTTAGTTTTCTTACTATGGGGTTCCTACGCACAAAAGAAAGGAGAATATATTGACCAAACAAAGCATTTAGTTTTAAAATCAGTTCATCCTTCCCCACTTTCAGCCCATCGAGGTTTCTTTGGAAATCATCATTTCTCTCAAACCAATACATTCCTATCCAAACAAGGGGAACAACCAATAAATTGGTAAGCCCAACATATCACAACATCTAAAGACTTAGACATATTATACTAATTTCTCAGTATCCATTAAGCTGGATTTACCCCGAAGGGGTGAAAGGTTTGTAGAACATCAACCCAATCAACAACAGTAGATGTTATAAAATACATTTACTTTGAAACTCTGTTTTGTATCTGTATAGTTTTAATATTGTATATCTTACGGATTACAAAGCCTTATAATAAAGACGTGCGGGAGTGCAAATCCCGCACAAAGGTATAAAGATTTGAAATAAATGTATCAAACCCTTATTATATTTTAATTAAATCAAGTAAAAATTTAGTAAGGTGGCAGGATGCTGACAGCATCCTGCCACCTTACACACAGCATCCTGCCACCTTACTTATAACATCCTGCCACCTTACTAAATTTTTACTTGATTTAAATAAGTTTATTCTTCATTTAAGCAGATTTATATCTTCCCGTCGTGCGAGATTTGTACTCCCGCACGACAAAATTTATTTTGATTACTCTGTATGAATGACGGAGAATTAAGAAATAGATAAATTACTCTTTATCTTTTGGGATATTTCTTAGCTCTGCATCCCAATTCTTTAGATATTCTTCAATTGGCTTTAAATCCATTTCTGCTCTTCTCTTATTTAAATTTATTGGGTCAATTACGTCATTCAAATCCAAATAATAAATACCTGTTTTATCATCAAAACCTATCTGTGTCCCATAAATTTGTTTTACTCCTAAATCATTAATCATTCTATCTGTCATTAATGCTAAATGTTTTTTCTCTGCTTCTCCTTCATCTACACATTCTCTAAAATACCTATAATAGAATTGCATTGTCTGGGGATCACTATGTTGAATTATTAAAAATGCTGCACCACTAACTTTTGAGCTAACTTCCGAAATCTTAGGCCAACCATCGTTTTCAATAATTATGTTTCTAAGTTCTTTTAAATTCTTCTTATTTAGTTTATTCTTTATTGGCCAATACTTATTTGCTAATTCTCTGCTATAAGGTAATTTTGCTATATAATAATAATAAGATTGATCCTTAATCCTCATATCAATAAGCCTTTTAGCAAGGTCTATTTTTTTTATTTTACCACTCTTAGCTTGTATTTTTTCCAATTGCTTATCAATAACCTTTTCCCACCTCTTATCCTTAATTAATAAATAATATTCTCCAACATCAAATAATTCAGATGTTGAATCTTTTTCAAATACATTATTTAAATGATAAAAAGCAGAATCTTTATTCCCTAATAAAGCATGAGCTTTTGAAAGATTAAACTCAACTTCTTTATTCCCACATTCATAATAGGCTTGAGTATAAAGCAAAATAGATTCCTTTAAGTTCCCAACTTCATTAAACAAACTATCTGCCTGACTAATAATTCTATTGCAATAAGCATCTTCTCTATTTTGAGAATATAAATTAGTTATGTTCGATACCCCAATTAGTAGTAAAATAATAAAACCATTTCTCATTTTTATATATATTAAATTGTTCTCCGTCGTGCGAGATTTGTACTCATGCACGTCTATATTATTAGGATGTTTTGGTGGGGCAAATATACAATTTATTATTGTTTTATTGGTGAGGATTGGGGGCTTTGATTTGTATTTTGGTTTTAATTTGGAAGTTAAAGCCTAGTTTTTAGGATTAATCCTTATTTAATTCTGAGTAAATGAAGAGTTTTTTTGATTAAGCTTGATAAAAAAGTATTTAAACTTAGTATAAATAGTCTTCTTTTTGCTTTTGGGTTGGTTTGCTATGCAAAGACAGTAAATTTTTCTGTTATTATTCATTGTTAAGTCTTGTAAGGTTTCACTTTTGATATATTTTTTGAGTGAAACCTTATCAGACTTAAATAAGCTACAACATTTTTTGATTGGATGTTATAGATGAGAATAGTTGTTACTTTTTAATGGGGTAATGATAGTATTTTTATTTTGTTTTGGAAGGTTTTTTTTCTTCGCAACTAATCCCTTGACAAACTTCTATCATAACTTCATTCTTACTGACAATTTGACCTTTTTTTATATTTATCACCTTAACTGTCCCATCTATTGTTGAACAAATTTCGTTGTCCATTTTCATTGCATGCAGAGAACATAAAGTGTCGCCTTTCTTTACTTTTTGTCCTTTTTTAACAAAGATATCTAAAATAGTTCCGGGAATAAAGGCATATATTTGTCCTGGTTCAACCTTGATATATAATTGGCGATAATGCGTTCTAATATCTGGTTTATTATCTGACATAATGTTTTTTTTTAATTATTGTATTCAATTAATTTCACTCTAAATATATTTTTTAGAATGGTGGTATTCCATGCTTCTTGTATGGATTTTCAACAACCTTACTCTTTGTCATTTCAAGAGCGTGAATTAAATATTGACGTGTCTCACTCGATTGAATAACAGCATCAACATATCCATAGGAAGCAGCAACATAAGGATTTGCAAATTTTTCTCTATATTCTTGAATCTTAATCTTACGCATCTCTTCAGGGTTTTCGGCTTCCATTATTTCACTTCTGAAAATTATGTTTGCGGCTCCTTCTGGTCCCATTACTGCAATTTCTGCTGTTGGCCAAGCAAAAACAAAATCTGCTTTTAAGTGGTTTGAACACATTGCAATGTAACCTCCTCCGTAAGCCTTACGGAGAATAACAGTTATTTTAGGAACAGTTGCTTCTGAGAAAGCATAAAGAATTTTTGCTCCATGACGAATCACTCCTGCGTGTTCTTGGTCTACTCCTGGAAGGTAGCCAGGAAGGTCTTCAAATGTAATTAATGGGATTTGGAATGCATCACAGAAACGAATAAATCTTGCAGCCTTGTCGGATGAGTTACAATCTAAAACTCCAGCCATGGCCATAGGTTGATTGGCAACACAGCCAACTGTATCTCCATTAATTCGGGCAAATCCAACAACAATGTTTGGGGCAAAAAGCTCATGAACTTCTAAAAATTCAGAGTTATCTGCTATTGCCTTTATTATAAGTCTTACATCGTATGGTTTTGCAGGATCAGTTGGGAATATTTGATTAATTTTATATTCTTTTGATTTAGGTTTCTTTGGTGCAAAACTTTCTGCTTTTTTGGTATTATTCCAAGGTATATATGTGAATAGAGCTTTAATTTGATCAAAACATTCCATTTCACTTTCTGCAAAGAAATGTGCGTTACCAGATATTTCAGCATGAACTCTGGCTCCACCAAGGTCTTCTTGTGATATTTCTTCCCCTAAAACTGTTTTTATAACATCAGGTCCTGTAATAAACATTTTTGATATTTTATCTACAACAAAAACAAAGTCTGTTAGGGCTGGAGAGTAAACTGCTCCACCTGCACAAGGGCCAAGAATTACTGATATTTGAGGGATTACACCTGAGGCCATTGTATTTCTGAAAAATATACCACCATAACCTGCCAAGGCATTAACACCTTCTTGAATACGAGCACCACCAGAGTCGTTAATCCCAATAATAGGAACTTTCAACTTCATTGCATGGTCCATTATCTTACAAATTTTCTTCGCATGCATATAGCCTAATGACCCACCGGCAACAGTGAAGTCTTGAGCATATATACATATTGGATAACCATTTATAGTTCCCGTTCCTGTAACCACTCCGTCACCGGGAAGTATTTTCTTATCCATATTGAAATCTTTACCTGAGTGTTGGATAAAAAGGTCGTATTCGTGGAAAGAGCCTTCGTCCAATAACTCTAAGATTCTTTCTCTGGCTGTAAGCTTACCTGTTGCCTTTTGCTTCTCCATTGCTTTTTCGCCACCACCTTGAAGCAAAGCCTGCATTCTTGCTTTAAGCTCTTGTGTCTTCCTGTTAATTGACATATTTTCAATTATTTAATAAACACTAATTTGAATTCTAACTTGCAAAAGTACACTAAAATGGATACTTATCCAAATTTTGCATCTATTTTTAATCTGAATGAAAAGTTTAGCTGATTCTTATTTTTCAATAAGTGATTACATAATAAAAATTTAGAGGGTTTAATTTTGAATTATAAATTTGATAATAATTGAAAATATATTTTAAATATCATGGTTTACCAATTTTGCTAATAATTCTTGGCATGCATCTTCTAATAGATCTAAAACATATTCAAAATCTTTTCCTTCCCCATAATATGGATCTGGCACTTTTTTATCATTATGCTTTGTGAAGAAGTCTGATATATTGATAATTTTATCTTCAAATTTTTTATCAGGACATTTATTTATTACATCATTGTAATTTTGTTGGTCCATAACAACTATCTTATCAAACTCAAGATAATCTTTATTTTCTATCTGTCTTGAAATGCTTGTAATATCATACCCTCTTTTTGAAGAATGAAATATCATTCGTGAATCTGCTTTTTCTCCTTTATGTAGGTTAATTGTTCCAGCAGAATCGATGAAATATTCTTTGTTGAGGTTTTGGTTATAGATTAGTTTCTTCATAACAGCTTCAGCTGCTGCAGAGCGGCAAATATTGCCCATACACACAAATAGTATTTTTTTCATAGTAATGATTATGTATAAAATGCTATACTTCCTGCATCTTGCATAGTTTAGAATAAATTCCATTAATTGAAATCAATTCTTTATGAGTTCCTACTTCTTTAATTTCTCCCTTATCTAAGACTAATATTTTGTCAGCATTATAAATTGTTGAAAGCCTATGTGCAATAATTATTGATGTCTTTCCTATCGTGATTTTGGAAATTGCATCCTGAACTAATCTTTCATTTTCTGTGTCTAAGGCTGAAGTGGCTTCATCCAGAATAAGTATTTCTGAGTTTTTAAGTATTGCTCTGGCTATACTCAACCTCTGACGCTGTCCCCCAGAAAGATTAGAGCCCCTATCTCCAATAATTGTATTATATCCATCAGGTAAGGACTCAATAAACTGATGAGCATTTGCAATTTTAGCTGCATTTTTCACTTGCTCCAGTGTATAGTTTTCAAATCCAAAGGTTATATTATTAATTACAGTGTCATTAAAAAGAATTGTATCTTGAGTTACTATTGATATTTGATTTCTAATTTGGTTAGAGAGTATATCGCAACTATTTATATTATCAAATAGAATTTCGCCTTCTGTAGGTTGATAAAATTTAGGGATTAGATCTATTAAAGTACTTTTCCCACTCCCTGAAGAACCAACAATGGCAGTTGTTTTTCCTTTTTCAAAAACTATATTAATGTTTTTCAGAACAAGTTTGTCCAAATAAGCGAATGAAACATTATTAAAAATTATCCCTTTATCAAAATTTGGGAATGGTATAGGATTATTAGGTTCTTTTATTTTGTTTTCAATTTCAAGAATTTCAACAATTCTTTCTATTGATGCCTTCCCTTTTTTGAGATTAAAAAAAGCAGTTGGGATATCTTTTGCTGGTTTTATGATAAGTGTAAATAGTACAAGGTAAACTATAAATATTTCTGGACTTAGTGTTGGGGAATAAGAAATTACTCTTGAAGAGCCAAAAAGCAAAAGTCCTATTAGCATTGTATTACCAAAGAATTCACTCATTGGTGAAGCCAAATCAACTTTTCTATATATTCCATTTCTTAAACGTGTAAATGATGCATTAAAGTGAACAAATCTTTCATTCATCATTTCTATTGCTGTGTGAGCTTTAATTATTCTCAATCCAGAAATAGTTTGTTCAATAATTGAAACAAGATTAGAATTTTTTTGCTGAAGGTGTTTTGAACTACTTCTTAAGGATCTGCTTATTAGAGAAATAAATGCGGAAACAATAGGGAATACAACTAAAACCACTAAAGTTAGTTTGTAATCTATATATAAAAGGACAAGAAAATAGAGAATCACTGTTATTATTGCAGAAAGAAATGAAATAATAGATTTCAGTACATTTTCATCATATTCTATTATATCATTACTTATTCTTGAAATTAGGTCTCCTTTTCTATGAGTATTGATATATGAAAGAGGTAATGAAATATATTTTTTAAATAACATATTTCTAATATTTCTCAACATTCTACTTCTTACTGATGATATTATAAAGGCTGCAAGATATGAGAATATATCCTTTAAGAAATAAATAATAAAAATCAGTATTCCAAAAATCAGTAAAGCTTTTTCTTTTCCAAAAGCTATGATATTCCCATAAACATTATTTAATAGATTGTCTAAAACAGAAGGGTTTACAATAGGAGTATTTGATATTCCTTCTTGGAAAAGTACACTAAGGAAATTTGAAGCAGAAAGAATTGAACCAATAGAGAAAATTGTTGCTAAGCAAACCAAAATAATGTATAGTATAATGTTTACAATATAGGGCTTAGCAAAAGTCCAATTAAAATATTTTCTCATTTGGGTTATGAATTTTAGATTAAGAAATTATTCATAAACCCCTACATAATTCATTGGAGTTATTAATTTCATCCTTTGCTTTATTTGATCGCTAACATCTAATCCATCAACAAATTTAGCAATGGTTTCAGCATTAACTTCAGTGTTAGTTCTTGTTAAATCTTTAAGAGCTTCATATGCATTTGGATATCCAATTGAACGTAGAATTGATTGAATGGCTTCTGCAACAACCGGCCAATTATTATTTAAATCTCTTTCCAAGGCTGGTTTGTTTAGTAACAATTTATTAACTCCTTTTATTATTGAGTTTAATGCAATTATTGTGTGTGCAATTGGAACCCCAATATTTCTTGTTACTGTTGAGTCAGTTAAATCTCTTTGAAGTCGAGAAATTGGTAATTTAGTTGAAAGATGATCAAAAATAGCATTCGCCATTCCTAAATTGCCTTCTGCATTTTCAAAATCAATCGGGTTAACTTTATGAGGCATTGCTGATGAGCCAACTTCTCCTTCTTTTATTTTTTGTTTGAAATATTCCATTGATATATATGCCCACATATCTTTACAGAAATCCATCAGGATAACATTAATTCTTCTAATGTTATCAAAATAGGCCGCCATATTATCGTAATTTTCAATTTGAGTTGTGTATGTTTGTCTTTCAAGTCCTAATTCAGAGCAAAAATTATTGGCAAATAAAACCCAATTATGTTGAGGGAATGTAACTTTATGAGCATTAAAATTTCCTGTTGCTCCACCAAACTTAGCCCCAAATGGAATAAAAGCAAAATAGGCTAATTGTTGTTTTATGCGATAAATAAATACTCTTATCTCTTTCGATAGCATTGTTGGTGAGGCTGGCTGCCCATGAGTGTGAGCAAGCATAGGTACTCCTTCAAATTGAGTTGCTCTGTCTTCCAATATATCAATTAGATCATTCATTAGAGGTAAATAAATATCCTCTTGACATTCCTTCATGCTTAAGGGAACAGAGGTATTATTAATGTCTTGTGAGGTTAAGCCAAAATGAATAAATTCCTTCCATTTATCAAGCCCAAGAGAAGAAAATCTACGTTTTATTAAATATTCAACAGCCTTAACATCATGGTTTGTTGTTTTCTCTATATCTTTGACTTCTAATGCATCATTCTCAGAAAAGTTACGATAAATATCCCTCAATGCCTCAAAATTTGATTTGTCAAAATCATCCAGCCCCTCTAAGGGAATATTACATAAAGCAATAAAATATTCAATTTCAATACGTGTTCTATAATAAATCAATGACTTTTCCGAAAAATAATTAGCTAACGGTTCTACTTGTTTTCTGTATCTTCCATCAATTGGAGATATAGCAAATAATGAATTCATAATTTAAAATTTATTGTTTATCAATTTTCCTGATTCAATCAATTGTTTTAGAATTGGAGAACGTAGAGTTCTTTTGATTGCATCAATATGGCGCTGACCATGACAATCGGAACCTACCAAATCTATCATATTTTCTTTTATTAAATACTCTGCAACTTCTTTAACTTTGTTCCCATAATATCCTGAAATGGATCCTATATTCATTTGAAAATAAATTCCTCTATCTTTGAGTGATAAGTATTGTTTTTTGTCTTCGTAGAAATAGAGGAAGCGTTCTGGATGAGCGAGAATAATGTTATAGCCAGCTAATTGTAAATCAAATAACCATTTTTCATAACCCATTGGTTGATTTGTCATTGGAAATTCAATTAATATAAAATTGTCGGAAAAAGTTTTAATTTGTTTATTTTTAATCCTATCACTAATATCATCATCCAGCAAATATTCTCCTCCAACCTCAATCTGAAGTTTAATGCCATTAAATTTAGCATTTACTTTCAACTCTTCAATTTTTTTATCAAGCACTTCTATTCCTTCCAAAAAACTGTCATAGTAGACATGAGGAGTTGTTATTACTTTCTTATACCCTAATTCTTCCATTTGCTTTAGGAGAAAGATAGATTCTTCCATAGATTTGGAGCCATCATCAATCCCTGGAATAAAATGAGAATGTATATCGGTATTCAAAATAGATAAATCAATATCTTGGCTTAACTCCTTTTTATTTTTTTTGAATATGTTAAACATAAAGAATTAGCTTTTAAATTCTTTAATGGTTTTTATTGGATTCTCTGAGGCGAAGATTGCATTTCCTGCAACCAAACAATCAGCTCCACTATCAATAAGTTTTTTGAAGTTTTGTAAGCTCACTCCTCCGTCAATTTCTATCAAACAGTTTGGAGATTTTCTAATTATTAATTCTTTTAGCTGTCTAATTTTACTATAAGTATTATCAATAAAGCTTTGTCCTCCAAATCCTGGATTAACACTCATTAAAAGAACTAAATCACATTCTTGGATTATATCTTCTAATGCGTTTACTGGAGTGTGAGGATTGAGAACAACCCCAGCTTTCATCCCTAAACTTTTAATAGAACTTAAGCTCCTATTTAAATGATTACATGCCTCATAATGAACAGTAATGATATCAGCACCAACTTTTTGAAAATCTTCAAAGTATCTATCAGGGTCAACAATCATTAGATGAACATCAAGAGGTTTCTTTGCAAATTTCTTGATACATTTTATTACTGGTTGTCCAAAACTAATATTTGGGACAAATACTCCGTCCATAACATCAATATGAAACCAATCAGCTTCACTTTCATTTATTAACTCGATATCCTTTTTCAAATTGCCAAAATCGGCAGATAATAATGATGGTGCTAAAATCATTTCAATTCACTTTAATTTATATGAATTAAGGATTAATACCTTTTTCTATCACTTGTTCGTTTTCTATCGCTTGATGGGCGATCACTTGTTCTTCTATCTGAACTTCTACCTGAAGAATTACGAGAGGAATTTCTATCATCTCTTCTATCATTTCTTCTATCATTTCTTCTATCTGAAGATCTTCTATCTGAACTACGGTCCCTTGATGTAGAATTCCTTGGTTGAGCAATTTCAACTGTTACTGGACGTCCTTGAACAAATTTATCTTTAAATGCTTCAATAACTACTTCAGCCTTATCTGCACCTATTTCTATGTAAGAAAAATTATCTAAAATATCTATTTTACCAATTTCAATATCCCTATCTTGAGTGTAGTCATTAATCATTCCTATTAAGCGTTGAGGCACTACTTTATCTTTATGTCCCATGCTTATAAATAAACGTTGGTAATTCCCTACTTTATAAGAAGAATCTCTATCGCCTCTGTCACCTCTATCGCCTCTTCTACCTTTTCCAGAATCATCTCTATCTCTTGAATTACGCTCTCTTGACTCATCAACATTTAAATCCGGAGCTCCTCTATAATATTCCAAGAAACGATTAAACTCTAAAGAAACAAATTTGCGGATTAATTCCTCCTTATCCATCCATTCCAATTTTTTCATAATGTCAGGAAGAAAAGTTTCAATTTCAGAATAATTTACGTCAACCTGCTCTACTTTGTCAATCATATTGAAAAGTTGTTTTGTACAAACTTCTTTTCCTGTTGGGATTTGAGCCTTTGTGAATTCTTTTTTTATCTGACGTTCAATATCTTTAATCTTATATTTTTCCTTCAGGTTTATAATTGCAATTGATATTCCCAATTTATCTGCTCTTCCGGTTCTTCCACTTCTATGAACATATTGATCCAATTCGTCTGGAAGGTTGTAGTTGATAACATGAGTTAAATCATTTACATCTAAACCTCTTGCTGCAACGTCGGTTGCAACCAACATTTGGATATTTTTGTGACGGAAACGATTCATTACATGATCTCTTTGAGCCTGAGATAAATCGCCATGAAGACTATCTGCACTATAACCATCTCTGATTAACATGTCAGCTACTTCCTGAGTTTCAATTTTTGTTCTACAGAAAACAATTGCATAAATGTCGGGACAATAATCTGCAATACGTTTTAAAGTCAAATATCTATCTTTAGCATGTACTAAGTAGTAGTAATGGCTAACGTTATCTGAACCCTGATTTCTTGAACCAATTTGAACTCGAAGAGGGTTTGACATATAGTTTTTAGCAATATTTTCAACTTCCTTTGGCATGGTTGCAGAAAACAAAAGAGTATTTCTTTTTTCAGGAGCTTGACTTAGAATATTGTCTAAATCATCTTTAAATCCCATATCCAACATTTCATCTGCCTCATCTAGGACCACATACTTTATTTTTGAAATATCTACCCTGCCTCTATTGATTAAGTCGTTCATTCTTCCCGGAGTTGCAACAATCATCTTCACTCCCTTTTTTAGTGCACGGATTTGAATATCAATACTTGCTCCACCATAAACTGGAAGAATAGTACAGCCATTTATATATTTTGCATAATTTTTACAATCATTTGCTATCTGAATACAAAGTTCTCTTGTTGGACAAAGCACTAATACTTCGGTTTCTTTATTTGAATAATCCATTTTTTGGATCATTGGCAACCCAAAGGCTGCTGTTTTACCTGTACCTGTTTGGGCTAAAGCTACAAGATTCACATCTTGACTAAGCAATATTGGTAAGGTTTCTGCTTGAACGGGCATTGCATTTTCAAAGCCTAGTTCATCAATGGCTTTGAGTATTTCTGGACTAATGCCCAATTCTTTAAATGTCATATATTTTTATTTAATAATTAATCTGCAAAGGTACAAATAAAATTACTAATAATCGGAAAGGAAATGAATTAAAGTGAAAAATGAAAAGGAAAAAATGAAAAAATCACTCCCTTTTTGACATAAAATAAGCTTCAAAAAATGAAAAATAATTTGAATTGTCGCAATCTAAAAAGGGTAAAATAATACATTTAATAAAATTTGTGGTATTTTATTTTGTTGTAATTAAATTATTTAATAATTTTGCTCGCAATAAATAACAAAATATTATGAAAACATTATTATCAATTAGTTGCTTTCTTCTATTATCAACTATAAATATTATTTCATATTCACAAAATATCACTGCTTCAGATATAACTCATAATTCAGCTATAATATCTTTTCCCAACGCATCAGGAGAGTCTTTAAATTTGCATGTATTCACAAAATCGGTAGATGATACAATAATTTATGCCGAAAATTTTTCTCGACTTCCAAAAGTATATATGGGCAATGATATTTGCAGTTCAGCAATAGCATTAAATCTTCCTCCATCTTATACTAATATTTCTGGTTGTAAAGGGAAAAATTTATACAACAAAAATGGAGATAGTTGTTCATTTAATAATGGTGGAGAGTTTATTACTCCTTTCATTGATTTATCAAAGTCAAGTGGGAATTATAGAATAAAATTTAGCATCACAAATAATAATTCTTCAAAAAAATCTATTTATATTTATAAATCTGATTTAGATGGTAATTATAGTAATTATTCAAGTGTAACAATAAATGGGAATTCTTCTTTTGCATATGATTCTTTATATACAGGAGGAACATCTAAGGCAAGAATCAAATTTTATTCTCCCTCAACATACATCACTATTGACAATTTATCTATATCCTATACTTCAACAACAAAAACACCAATAAATTTATCCCCTTATAATACTTCATCTAACTCAATTAACCTTACATCCTTGAATTCCAATATAATTTATTATTGTTTTATTGAAGGGAGGACAGATACTATTAGCTTTAAAACTTTAGATAAAATATTATTAGATAGCATTTATGCTATTAATCCTAATTCTTTAAGGATTAATTTCTCTTCAACAGATACTGTATCAGTCAGAAAACTAATCGTTAAAAAGAAATCAACCTACCAAAATGTTTTTTCAGATGATTTATTTATTTCTGAATACACAACCGCAAATACAAGCAATAGAGCAATAGAAATTTATAATGGAACTGGCTTAGATGTGTGCTTAAAAGATTATTCAATTTATATTAATATTTTTTCTGGTGCAAGTAATATTGATACCACATTCAATTTTTCTCAATATGACACTATAAAATCCAATTCATGTATTGTATTTATGGTTCAATTACAAAATATTAATATTGCAAATAATGGTTATTTTTATAAACAACATAGAATAAATGGGTCAAGTCATATAATTGATGGAAATGATGCTATAGCTATAAAGAAGGATGGTAATTATATTGATATTTTTGGATGTATTGGACAAAATCCTGGATTAGGATGGGTAGGAGATACATTACACACAAATTCTATAACATTAAGAAGACTCTCTTCTGTTAATAAAGGAGTAAAAACTAATCCTGCGAGCGGATTTCCAACTCTTGCGACCGAATGGGCCCAAATTGGTGCAGATGGTTCTGTTTTGCCTTCAACTTTTGAAGACTTTGGAAGGCATACTATGGATAATGCGATAGGGG
>Ga0172377_10002427_pt1 | contig 19013 bp, 19 predicted proteins | sample Pumphouse3metaG_FD_119749 | JGI IMG/M metagenome (GOLD analysis project Ga0172377, IMG submission 119749) | Leachate microbial communities from a municipal landfill in Southern Ontario, Canada - Pumphouse #3 metaG | ecosystem: Engineered > Solid waste > Landfill > Unclassified | place: Canada...
ACGATTGCTTCCTATACATCCGAGGGGGAAGTCTTGCTGCGGATAACGCAAAGACTTGCAGAAGGCGACGAAGATAAGACGCAAGATATCATTGATATTGTCGTCGATCGTTTAGCTGAATATATTTACGAAATCGGCCCGCGCTCGTTGGAGCAAGTTGTCGCCGACCAACTAAGAAGTAGAAATTTGACTTGCGCTTTTGCTGAGTCTTGCACCGGTGGTGCTTTGGCGGCTAGGCTTGTGACGCTGTCTGAGACATCAAACGTATTCAAGGGGAGTATCGTAGCGTACACAAGCACTGTTAAAAAGGAAGTTCTTGGAGTAGATCCCGAGATAATCGAGACGTATGGTGTTGTCAGCGCTGAATGCGCACAGGCCATGGTTGAAAACTGTCGCAGCTTACTTAAAGCTGATCTTAACGTATCTATAACCGGTTTTGCAGGCCCCGATGGCGGGAATTCCGATAATCCGGTAGGTACTGTATACTTTGGTGTGGCCGTGGGAGATAAAGTGTCCGTTCATAAGAAATATTTTCCCGGCAATCGCAAAAGAGTTATTAATTACGCCGTGAATACGGCTTTAGATCTCCTGAGGAGGAGCTGCGCAGAGTGAGAAGCCGGGAACCAAACAGACAACAATTTAATCAGAGAAAACCCGATCGGGTTTTGACCGTCGCTCAATCTACCTTTATTGTCGCAGCCGCACTGACCCTGTCGAAGATCACAGGCTTTGTGCGCGAAATATTAATAGCGCCGGTATTAGGCTATGGCATAAATACGGACGCATATTTTATCGGTTTCCAAATCCCGGATCTAGTCTATCAGCTGATGATAGGCGGAGCCATCGGAGCTGCACTGACGCCATTTATGTCTTCAGCGTTAGAAAAAGGGCAGGAACGCAGAGTTTGGCGCAGTGTCTCAATTTTTATTAATGTATTTTTGCTGGCGACGGCGATCGCGATCTTAATCGGAATAGTTTTTGCTCCGGGGATAATATCGTCTTATAACGCAGATAAGGATCCTGAAGTCGTGGCGCGAGCGATAAAGGTTTCTCGCTCCTTATTTCCACAGATATTTTTCCTGATGGCTGCGGGCTTTTTATCCGGAATTTTACACGCTTATCGTTTATTTCAACGCAGTGCCTTCGGACCGACAATTTACAATCTTGCCTGCATAGTCCTAATAGTACTCTGGGGCAACACCTCCGCAGACGGACCAGCGCGGGCAGCAGCAGGCATTGTTGTTGCAGCAATAATCAATTTTGTCTTCATGATCTTTATGACACGGGACAAACTGGTGTTCTATCGCCCGACTATTTCAATGAAAGACAAGGGTTTCCGCCGTCTGTGGCATCTGGCCTTACCCACTTTAATTTCCGGCTCTGTAGTTCAGCTGAACTACATTATTCAAACTTCTTTCGCCAATCAATTTACAGGTGCGGTAACCGCTTTACAGCATGGAACAACGACTTGGATGGCTCCTTATGGAATTTTCGGAGTAGCAGTCAGCAACGTCATGACTCCAACTTTGTCGCGAGCTTTTGCCCGCAAAGATTACAAATCTATGCGCGGTATTTTCACGCAGTCTTTGCGGCGAGCTACTTTTCTGGTGACGCCATTTGCTGTAGCTTTTGCTGCTATGGCTGAAGAGACCATTGAAGCAATCTATCAGTGGAATAATGCGATACCTTATGATCGCTTGTTAATCGAAGCTGATGTCTTGCGCATATACTGCCTGGCGATGATTGTGCAGACGGTGGTTCTTATGTACAACAATGCTTTCTATTCTCGTCAGACAACGAGGATAGCCTTGTTGACCAGTATTCTTTCGTTAGTCTTCACGCCGTTACTTTCTACTTTATTCACCAAGGTACTCGATTTCGGCATTTACGGATTGCCTCTGGCCTACGTTGTCAATTCAATCGGTCTGATGTTAATACTGCATTTCCTGTATCGCCACCATATTCCACAGGCCAGACCCTACCGGCTCTTCCCGTATTTCTTCCGACTTCTGCTGTTAGCACTTCCAACAGCCTTAGTGTATCTCGGCTTGAATACGCTTCCGATAAACATCAGCAGTAAACCGTTACAGCTGGTTTATTACGCAATCAAGTTAGTCATTGGCCTTCTGGTTTACTACCTAGCAGGACTGGCAATCAACCTCCACGAAGCAAAGGATATGCAGCGTGTTATCAGGCGGGTTCTGCGTCTCAAAGCGGTTAAGTAAAAGTCAACATTTTGACTTCTGTCGACAGATAAATAACGAAAATAAGATTGCTTTTTTGTTGTAAAAGCTTTACTATAGTAGAACATAAGTTCGTTGAGAGCTAAACAGGAGGAATGTGAGCATGGCGAGAAAGAGAAAATCATCAAAATCCAATCAGGATATTAGCCCTAAATTAGCTGAAGATCGCGATCGCGCGTTAAAGGCGGCTCTGAGCAAGATCGAGAAAGAATACGGTAAGGGAGCTGTTCAAAGACTGGGGGATACTGAAGTAATCGATATAGGTGCTATTCCGACAGGATCCTTAAGTCTAGATCTGGCTTTAGGTATCGGGGGAGTCCCTCGCGGGCGTATTGTCGAAATCTACGGACCCGAATCGTCGGGAAAGACTACTGTTGCCTTACATATGATCGCTGAAGCTCAGAGGCTCGACGGTGTGGCCGCATTTATCGACGCAGAACATGCTCTCGACCCCAATTATGCGGAGAATCTCGGTGTTGATATCGACAACTTGATCGTTTCTCAACCGGACTACGGTGAACAGGCTCTTGAAATTTGTGAAGATTTGGCTCGGAGCGGTGCTATTGACATCATCGTCATCGACTCTGTGGCAGCCCTTGTACCGCGCGCAGAAAGTGACGGGGAGATGGGCGATGCTTCAGTTGGTCTGCATGCTCGCTTAATGTCACAGGCTATGAGAAAGTTGGCCGGTATTCTCAATAAGAGCAAGACGACAGTGGTCTTCATTAACCAATTGCGCGAAAAGATTGGAATAATGTTCGGCAATCCGGAAACAACTACCGGTGGGCGAGCCTTGAAGTTCTATTCCTCTGTGCGTTTGGATGTACGCCGCATAGAGCGCCTCACTAAGGGAGATGAAAATGTCGGCTCCCGTACTCGTGTGCGTGTAGTCAAGAATAAAGTAGCACCACCCTTCAAAGAAGCAGAATTTGATTTAATTTTCGGTAAAGGTATTTCACGCGCATCAGATGTCATGGATCTGGCAGTAGAGAGTGAAATCATGTCCAAGAGTGGTTCTTGGTACTCTTATGGCGACACTCGTCTTGGCAACGGGCGCGATAACGTCAGAGAAATATTGGAAGAAGATGAAGATCTCTTGGATGAAATCGAAGAGAAGGTACGCGATTTCTACTTCAACAGCGATGATGACGCAGATGACAGTGACGAAAAAGAGAAGACGAGTGCTGCAGACGAGGACGTAGTCGATGATGTTGACGATATTCTCGGACTTGATTTATGAGTTTAAACCAAGAATTTGAAGAGTGTCGCGAACGAGCTGTTCTTTTTCTGGGCCTGAACTACAACAAAGCTAGTGGCAGGGTCAGAAATAAACTGCTGCAAGAAAATTATGATCCGGACATTGTGGAAGCAGTCATTGATTATTTAAAAGAGATCGATTATATAAATGACGAACGTGCAGCTCAAAGTGTCGCTCGCCGCTATACCGGCAAGCGCCTGCGTTCCCAAAAAGCTATGCTGTACGTTTTTAGAGAAGCCGGGGTAGAAGACGGAGTTGCTAAAAGGGTGGCTGCAGACTTACTTGCAGATGAAGACAGCAGCCTTGACTTATTACAGGCATACTATCGCAAAGCTCCGCCAAGCTACGAGAAAGCGATGCGACTCTTGGCCCGACGTGGCTATTCCGCCTATATAGCTGCTCGCGCAGTTAAACAATATTTATCCGAGCAGGAGGGTCTTAGTTAATTTGTCTACGTATTATCTTTTAAGTTTGGGATGTCCGAAGAATGAGGTTGATGCTGAGTCGATGGCTGCCATATTGCAAGAAGCCGGCTATCGCGGGACCAATCAAGCTGCAGAAGCGGAAATCCTGATTGTTAATACTTGCGGCTTCCTAGAAGCAGCTGTAGCAGAAGCTATTCAAGCGATCCTAGATCTGGCCGAGTACAAGGAGAATCCAGAAGCCAAGGCTCGTTTTCTAATCGTCTGCGGTTGCATGTCGCAACGCTATAAAGCAGAAGTTCTGACTTCTATGCCGGAGATTGATGCAGTGCTGGGAACAGCACAATACGGCGACATCGCCGATGTTGTCAAACGTTTGGAAAGAGGAGAAGACCTTAGGGGTGTTCTGCCGGGCAAGCCCGGCAGTCTCAGCCACCTGCGTGAAGACAGGGTTCCGGCCAACGGCAAGCAATCTTATGCTTATCTGAAAATCGCAGAAGGCTGCAGTAATTCCTGTAGCTATTGCAAAATCCCTTCTTTACGCGGAGCTTTACACTCTCGTCCTATAGCTTCAATAATCAGGGAAGCCAAACAACTTCTGGCTCAAGGCAAGAAAGAACTAATTTTGATTGCTCAAGATACTACTCGCTATGGCAGTGATCTTGATGAGGGAATCAACCTCGCTATCTTGATTCAAAAGCTCTGTGATGAAGTAGAAGGCATCGAGCAGATCAGAATTATGTATGCCTACGCTGATGCCATCACGGATGAGCTGATAGATACGATGGCAAGAAACGAACAGGTCTGCAAATATCTGGATATTCCTATCCAACACGCCTCTAATAAGATACTGAAAAGTATGCGCCGGCATGAATCTGCCGAATTAATTGCTGAACGTATTACTAAATTGCGTAAAGCAATGCCCGATATTGTTCTGCGCAGCACAGTGATGCTGGGCTTTCCGGGCGAAACCGAGGAAGACTTTCAACTTCTCCTTGATTTCATCGAAGAAATCCAGTTTGATCGACTCGGCAGTTTCGTGTTTTCACCTGAGGACGGAACGCCGGCAGCTCGCATGTCGGATCCGGTTGATCCGGACATTGCAGCTGAACGTTATCAGCGTTTAATGGAAGCTCAGGAAAAGATTTCTTTGGCCAAAAACAAGGAACGTATCGGTAACAAGCTCATGGTTCGTTTGGATGATATAGACGATGGTGGTATACTTTTTAAAGCAAGAAGTTTCGGAGAAGCTCCGGACATCGATCCAATAATTCATATAGCTTCAACTATGCCTGACTTGACTGTCGGCAGTTGGTCTCCAGCTAGAATCGTTGATGCCGAGGCTTTTGATCTATGGGGGGTTACGCTAGATGAATGTTCCAAATAGACTGACTTTACTTAGGATTTTTCTGGTTCCGGTTTTTCTGCTTTTTATGGTACCTATTTTCGGGGACGGAACTTTCACACAGTTTGTTCTCTCTAATGGCGGCAGAGTAATAGCCACTTTTATCTTTATCATTGCTTCGCTGACGGATCTTCTCGATGGCTTATTGGCGAGACGTATGCAACTCGTAAGCAATTTTGGCAAATTCCTTGACCCTATCGCAGACAAACTTTTGGTGATTGCCGGCTTTGCTGCCTTTGTTGAATTAGGGCGCATTTCTTCTTTTGTCTTGATCATAATTGTGGCTCGTGAATTTTTGGTCACAGGTATCCGGCTTTTAGCAGTTGAAAGAGGCGTTGTTATTGCGGCCAGCTGGTTTGGTAAGATTAAGGCAGTAGTCCAGATGCTGACTTTGATTTTCCTTTTGATTGAACCCTTTATTATCGACGCAAGCTATAGCACTGCTACCTTTAGTGCAGGCTATGAAATCTTTGTTAATATTATGATAGTGCTTACATTGGTACTTACGATCTTGTCGGGTTTGGATTACTGGTATAAGAACCGCATTTTATTGCGTGATCTGACAGATCAAATTTGATGGTGTAATTAAGACGTAAATTGTCTAAGCTGACAATCAATAAATGGAGGATGGTTATGGACAAGAAAGAAATCTTTGAACGCGTGCAAGGGCTCCTGGCTGAGCAGTTGAGTATTGAAGAAGAGACTGTTGAGATGTCTTCGAACTTTGTGGACGACCTTAATGCCGACTCTCTGGATATCGTTGAATTGATCATGACATTAGAGCAAGAATTCAATCTTACTATCCCGGATGAAGAAGCCGAACGAATCCGTACAGTTGGAGATGCTGTCGATTTCATTGCGAGATCTTTCTAAAGTACAGACTCTCGCTTGTGGAAATCAGACCCTGTTGATGCAGGGTCTTTTTTCAGAATTTTGTTTTTTAAGATGATATACAAAATATTGCAGGAAAAACTTAATTATTTTTTTCAAGACGAGAAGCTGCTCTTGGAAGCTTTGACGCACTCATCCTATGCTTATGAGCATCAGGAAGTGAAAGCTCATAACGAACGCTTGGAGTTTCTCGGTGATGCTGTCTTGCAGCTGCTGATCAGCGCAGCTCTTTTTGAGCGCGAAGATCTTAGCGAAGGGTCTATGACCAAGCTGCGCGCAAGAGTTGTTTGCGAACCGACTTTAGCACAGCTGGCTCGTCAGCTCGATCTACAGTCGACTCTGCGACTCGGGCACGGTGAAAGTCTGACCGGGGGCGCAGAGAATGACTCTAATCTGGCTATTGATATGGAGGCTGTTTTAGGCGCGATCTTCGTTGATGGCGGCTATGCTGCCGGCCTCAGAGTTACGACACCACTTTTTCAGCCATATATTAATCTGGCGATTGAGGGCAAATTGATATATGATCACAAGAGTCATCTTCTGGAGACTGCGCATAAAGAAGGTTTCACTGTGCATTTCGAAATAGTCGATCAAAGCGGCCCTGATCACGACAGGCGCTTTACCGCTGCCCTATATATTGATGGGGAACAGGTGGCAAGAGCAACAGCTAGAACCAAGAAGGAAGCTGAACAAGGCGCAGCTGCCGCTTATTTGGGGCAGAACAATAGTGACAAATCAAGTAAGGAATAGGATAAAGTGCTCTTATCGTTAGAAATACTTGGATTTAAATCTTTTCCCGAAGCAACACGGATCGAATTTGATACCGGCATCACAGCTATTGTAGGGCCGAACGGCAGCGGTAAATCCAATGTTACTGATGCTATTCGCTGGGGTCTAGGCGAGCAAAGTGCAAAGATTCTTCGCGGGCAGCGTATGACTGATATGATTTTTAGCGGTACTGCTCAAAGACGTCCTATGAGCTACGCTGAAGTCATTCTGACCTTCGATAATAGCTCGAAAATATTTGACATTGATCTTGATACAGTTTGTATATCTAGGCGCTATCATCGCTCCGGTGAAAGCGAGTATTTCATCAACAAAAGTCCTTGCAGACTCAAGGATGTTAATCACTTGTTGGTTGATACCGGTATCGGCTTGGATGGCTATTCGCTTATTGGCCAAGGAAAAATCGATGAGATTCTGAATGAAAGATCTGATGACAGGCGGCTTATTTTTGATGAAGCGTCGGGTATCGTGCAATATAAATCTCGCAAGGCTGAGTCTGAGAGACGTTTAGAACGAGCCAATCAGAATTTGCTGCGAGTGGACGACATTCTTGAAGAACTGCGTCGCCAAGCAAGTCCTTTGAAGCAGCAAGCCGATGACGCTAAGCGCTACAGTGATTTGCATGATAGATTCTGCCAATTAGATATAAGCCTTTCTTGGCGACAGATTCAAGATTACGAAAAGCAAGCTCAAGCAGCTGAAGAAAATCAAAGTATAGCTGCTCTGGACTTGATTGATGCCAAGGCTTCGCTTGCAGCTATAAATAAGCAGAACGACAGACTCGATGAAGAAATCTCTGACTTGGAGCTTAGTGTCGAAACGCAAAGGAAAGCGCATAATCAACTTTCCGTCAATCTGGCTGATATTACAGGCTCCATAGCGCTTTCGCGCGAAAAGGAATCTTCAGCTGTGGAACGTCTGCAGCAACTCGAGGCCGAGAAGATTCGCTTAGAGGAGCAGATTTCAATTCTCGTCAACACGGTCTCTGACCGCTCAGAGCGCCATGATCAACTGCAGCGTCAAGCTCGGATCTATGAAGAACGTCTCCTTGAAGCGAAGGAAGCTCTGGCAGAAGCCACAAGCGGTCTCAGCAAAAGCGAAAATGAAACTGATAATCTGCGTCAAAGCAGAGAAGAACTTAAGGACAAGCTCTTTCAGCTGAACAGCGATGTGCAAAGCGCCAAAGCGGAACATAGCCTGTTGAAGAACCAATTGACCGCGAATAGCGGAGAGCTGGCAGCTGATCAGTCGGATCTCAACCGTGCCACTTTCGCCTTAGAAGAAGCTTCACATAAATTGGAAGAAGTGCAAGCTGAATTATCTCAGGCTGAGCAAGCGGCAGCTGCTGCCAAACAACATAGGATCGCAGCTGAAGCAAAATTGGAGCAGATAGAGCAAGAGATCAATAATATAAAAAATGCTGAGCGCCAGTGCAGCTACGAGATAGATACACTGAGTCGTCTGGAACAGAGTTTTGAAGGTTATCAAAAACCGGTCAAAGACCTCATGCAAGCAATCTCCGGCAATGAAGAGCTGCAAAAAAACGTCGTCGGCCCACTAGGCTCACTACTTTCTATCCCTGACGATCTGGCTGTAGCCATAGATGTTGCGTTAGGAGCAATGGTGCACAATATCGTCTGTAAAGACGAGGAAACAGCCAAGACTCTGATCGAGTTTTTGCGAGAGCATAAGTTGGGGCGGGTAACCTTTTTACCGCAAACTGCACTCAAGCAAAACAGAATTGACCAGCGCAGCTTAAATTCCCTGGCTCAGGAAAAGGGCTTTGTCGGCCTCGCCTCCGATTTGATTGCGATTCAAACGGGTTTGGAAAGCGTTCTGGATTATGCACTGGGCCGCGTTTTGATCGCTGATACCCTAGATGATGCCATCAGGATTGCACGCAAGACCAATCGCAAATTCCGCATCGTCAGCCGCAGTGGCGATATTATGTATCCCGGCGGTTCTATGAGCGGTGGTTCCATCAACAAGAAGCAGAGCGGCTTGGTCGGCCGGCCTGCTCGAATCAAAGCCTTAAGGCAAGAAGGCCTAGAGCTCGCCAAGCAAAGCGAACACTTGCAATCAGATTACAATAAAGCTCTGGACCAGCTTCATCTGGCAGCTGCCGGTGAAGAGGCTAGCTTAAATACTTTAAGCCAGCTGCGATCTGCTCAGGCTACGAGTGAACTTGACTATAAGAGTACTGAGCTCAATTTGAATAACCTGAAGTCTTCGGTGCAGAAGAAGAAATCGGCTATCGAGAGAATCAGGGAGCAAATTGAAGGCTGTCAGGTGGTTTACGAAGATGCTGAGCAAAAGGCTGTTGCGTTGAGGGAAGAGATAGCAGAATTAGATGAAAGAATTTCTCTAGCTGACACAGAAAATCGCAGTGCGACAGAGAAACGCGAACTTTTGCGCGATGATGTCACACATTTGGAAATATCACTTCAGTCTATGCAAGAGACCTTGCAGGAAGTAAGCAGCAGTATGCAGCGCTCGGACGAAGAGGAAGAAAAGCATAAGCAAAGATTGCTGGAAATTGATGCGGATCTAAAGTCTTATCGCCTGAGAATTGAAACCGAGCAAGAAAACGTTCTGCAGAATCGAGCCAAACGTGAGAGCGTCGAGCTAGAACTGAAAGAGCTGGAACAATCACTGCAGCTTTCTTCGCAGAGTCAGCTTTCCTTGCAGCAAGAGAAGCGTGAACTATATCAGAAACTACAAAACAAGAGCGAACAGCTAGGAGTTTTGCGAAGCGAAATTGATAAGCAGGAAGCTGCGAAGTTACGCATCAGCGAACAGCGAGATGACCTCTTGAACCGCATTTGGGAGACTTATAATCTGACTCTGCATGAGATCGAGGAGCGAACCGTTCAAATTGACTCGCCAACTCAAGCCAAACGAGAGCGCAACAAGATCAAGAATGAACTTGACCAGATGGGTGCTATTAATCATAACGCCTTGAGAGATTATGAGGCACTCAGGCAAAGACTTGAAAGCAGCGAAACACAGCGAGAAGATATCGAACAGGCACGCGGCGAATTAAAGGATGTCATTTCAAGCTTGGAACATGCTATGCGAGAACGTTTTATGGAAACCTTCCATCGCATCAATCAGAATTTCTCTCAGGTTTTCTCGGATCTTTTCAATGGTGGTATTGCTCAGCTTAGCCTTTCGGAAACAGAAGACATTCTTGATGCCGACATCGAAATCCGAGCACAGCCTCCGGGCAAAAAGCTCTCGCGTCTTTCATTATTATCCGGCGGCGAGCGCTGCCTGACTGCGATAGCGTTGATTTTTGCGATACTACAGCTGAAGCCGACTCCCTTCGTTGTATTCGATGAGATTGAGTCATCTTTGGATGATGTAAACGGTCAGCGTTTTGCAAATTATATTAAGAATTATGCGGATGAAATGCAGTTTATTGTGGTTACTCACCGCAAGCCCACTATGGAAGCTGCGGATCGCCTCTACGGCGTCACCATGCAAGAGAGAGGTATCTCTCGCATTTTGTCCATGAAACTATCTAGTGTTAATCAGGAGTAATTAATGGCAATTTTCGATAAATTTAAAAAAGGGCTTTCAAAAACCAGAGATTTCCTCACTAATCAGATTAATCGTGTAGCAGCCGAATTCGGAAGTTTTGACGAAGACATGCTGGACGAGTTGGAAATGACTCTGGTGGCGGCCGACTGTGGGCTGCCGGCGGCTATGGAGGCTGTAGAAAACATACGAGAGCATATTCGTAAAACCGGCGATGCAAGTCGCGAAACAGTCATCAGGGTGTTGCGTGAAAATCTTCTGTCCATTTTGGATGAGAAAAAACTCGAAGTCAGGGCAGGGGAGCTGAATATCTTTCTGATGGTTGGCGTTAACGGCACCGGCAAAACAACAACAGCAGCCAAATTAGCCCATCGCTATAAAGATGAGGGGCATAGGGTGATGATGGCCGCTGCCGACACTTTCCGCGCAGCAGCTATTGAGCAGCTCAAAGAGTGGGGCAGTCGCACCGACACGCCGGTCATCTCACATGAGACAGGTTCCGATCCAGCTGCTGTTGTTTACGACGCTATACAGTCAGCCAAGGCACGTAAGGCCGGTCTTTTAATAGTAGATACTGCCGGACGCCTGCACACCAAAAAGAATCTGATGGATGAGCTGGCCAAGATCAAACGCGTTATACAGCGCGAAGCTCCTGATGCCTTAGTCGAGACTTTGCTGGTACTGGATGCGACGACGGGACAAAATGCAATTGTTCAGGCGCGTTCGTTCAACGAAGCCATCGAAGTCAGCGGTCTGGTTATCACTAAATTGGACGGTAACGCAAAGGGCGGAGTAGCAGTCGCCGTTGTCCGGGAAACGGGCTTGCCCTTGGCTCTGGCGGGTCTGGGCGAACAGCTGGACGATCTGCAGGACTTCGACAAACAGCTCTTTGTCGATGCTCTCTTACCTCCGGCTTAGTCTGTCAACTATTTTGCTTGACAGATAAATAATTCATGTTAAAATTTAGCTTGTGGAGATTAAGACACAAGAAAATTACTCACATACCGATGTCTGTTTACTGCTGGATTTTTATAGTGGGATTTTGACCGAGCGCCAAAGGGAGCTCCTGAACCTTTACTATAATGACGATTGGTCTCTCTCGGAAATCGCCGAGACGGACGGCGCTTCCAGACAGGCAGTCCATTCAGTGATACGCCGCGGCGTTGATCGTTTGAAGGAAATTGAGGACAGCCTGGCCTTAGTGGAACAGCATCGGGAATTAAATCATCTTTTAACAGAGATTAAACAAGTAGTTAAAGACGACGAGCACGCTGATTTGAATGCATTGCTTGAGCGTTTCGATCGTTGCTTAAACCGAGCACAAGAAGGAGATTCATAAGATGGCCGTCCTTGAAGGATTGACCCAGCGGCTAGCCGCTATAACTGATAAGATGCGCGGCAAAAGCCGTGTTAGCGAAAAAGACATTAAAGAAATGATGCGTGAAATCCGCCTGGCTCTGCTGGAGGCAGACGTCCACTATGGTGTGGTTAAGGAGCTCACGGATTATATAAATGAAAAAGCCAAGGGCGCTGAGGTTATGAAGTCACTCACACCCGGGCAACAAGTTGTCAAAATCGTGCATGAAGCCTTGCTGGAGGTTTTGGGCGAAGAAGAAAAGCTCGCCGTTTCTCCTAGCGGTTTCACTGTCTTCATGCTTTACGGCCTGCAAGGTGCCGGTAAAACGACCACAGCGGCCAAATTAGCCCTTCATTTACGTCAAAAGGGAAAGAAGCCTATGCTCGTCTCTGTCGACGTTCATCGTCCTGCAGCGCAGGATCAGCTGGCGGTTTTAGCCAAGAGCATTGACATTCCTTACTACATTGACCCTGCAGAAAAATCCGCTGCAAAAATTGCGAAAGACGGACTGGAGCGGGCCAAGTATTTGCTCTGTGACACGCTCATCGTAGATACAGCCGGCCGCATGACCATTGACGATGAGATGATGCAAGAACTGCGTGATATCGACAATATTGTTCATGCAGATGATCGATTGCTCATTGTCGACGCCATGATCGGTCAAGAGGCAGTAGAGATCGCACGCCAGTTTGAGGAACAGATCGGATTAGACGGCTTCATCATGACGAAGCTGGACGGTGACGCCCGTGGCGGTGCCGCACTCTCCATCCGCAAAATGACCGGCAAACCGATCAAGATGGTCGGTACAGGTGAACAGCTGGCAGATCTTGAGGCTTTTTTCCCGGATCGACTTGCATCCCGTATCCTCGGCATGGGCGACGTACTCTCATTGATCGAGAAAGCGGAACAAAGTCTGGACGAGGATAAGGCACAAGAAGCGCTGGATCGTTTGCGGCAAAACCGTTTCACCATGCAGGACATGTTAGAGCAACTGGAGCAGATCCAGAATATGGGTTCGATCAAGGACCTCCTTTCAATGATGCCCGGCGTAGGTTCTAAGGCTGCAAATCTCGATGTCGACGAGGAACAGCTGGTCGGTGTCCGAGCGATCATTCAGTCCATGACCATGGCTGAGAGGGAGAATCCCACCAAAGTTTTGAATGCAAGCCGTCGCAAGCGCATCGCAAGCGGTTCCGGCACCAGCGTTCAAGCTGTGAATCAGGTGGTTCGCCAATACAACGATTCACTCAAAATGATGAAACAGATGGGCGTCATGGGCGGCGGCAGACGCGGCAAGCGTAAACGTCCGAAGTTTGATCCCAGCAATATTCAATGGTAAAAGATTCGGCTTAGCCGTTTCAATATATTAAAAATTTGTCTAGGAGGACAAAATGGCAGTAAAAATTAGATTAAAAAGAGTCGGCAAGAAAAAGCAACCTTACTATCGCGTAGTTGTCGCCGACGTTCGCTCTCCTCGTGACGGTCGCTTTATTGAAGAGATCGGCACCTATAACCCTCATACCCAGCCTTCAACCTTTAAAGTTGATGTCGAGAGAGTAAAGTATTGGCTCGATACCGGCGCACAGCCGACAGAGACCGTACGCAAACTCTTGCATTACAATAATGTGTTGGAAACCGGCGAGACTAGTACTGAAGATTCAGCATCAGCAACTTCAGTCGCTATGGAAGCTCCTGTCGCAGAAAAAAATGCAGTTGAAGAAGAAGCGTAAGTCCTAGCTGATGAAAAGGAGTAAATAATGAAAGAACTCTTAAGTACAGTTGTCAGTCCTTTGTTACGTCATCCGGAAGAATTGCAGATCAGCGAAAGCAAAGAAGGAAGAAAAATCAAACTCGAGGTCAAGGTTGATCCCGAGGACATGGGACGAATCATCGGCAAAGGCGGTAAAAGAGCCAATGCGATTCGTGCTGTCATGAAAGCGAAAGGTACAATTGATGGCGTTCGCGTCATCGTTGATATTGTGGAATGATCCGGAAGCTGCTTTTAGTTGGAAAGATCCTTGGCGCCCATGGCGTAAAAGGGGAACTGGCGGTTGAGGTTTTTAGTGATGATAAACAGCGCTTTAAGCCCGGTCTGACTTTAATCTGCATCTCGAGTTCAGGTGAAAGCGAGCGCGAAGTAGAAAGCGTTCGCTTCACAAACAAGAATGCTATCCTACGACTCTCAGGTATTGAGAGCAGGGAAGAGGCTCAAAAGCAACGCGGTTCGCAACTGTATGTCAGGCGTGAAGACGCTCTGCCTCTCGCCGAAAACGAATACTATACAGCGGATTTAATCGGTCTTAAAGTCTTCGATCAGGACTATGGCGAACTGGGAGAAATTGCAGAGATGTTCGATACCGGCGCTCATTACGTATTAGTAGTGAAACAAGCAGCTCAAAATGATCTCTTGATTCCTTTCACCAAGCAGGTCATTAAAGAGATTGATCAGCAGAATGAGCGGGTTGAGGTCAAGTTGACAGAAGGCTTGTTTGAGCTGTATCGCAAACTTGGCGACTGAGAGCTGAAGTGGGAGAACGACAATGAAATTTTCAGTTCTGACACTTTTCCCGGAACTCGTCGAGACATACGTTCAAAGCAGTATCCTCGGTCGTGCTCTGGAGAGGGAAGTCTTTCAGTTTGAAACAATTCAGATTCGTGACTTCGCCATAAATGATTATGGCCAGGTTGATGACAGCCTTTACGGTGGCGGAGTCGGCATGTTGATGATGTGCGAACCTGTCTACCAAGCTTGGCAGCGGGCTGCAGGTGAAGGCAAAAAGAGCAGAACCTTAGTCATGCAAGCCGGCGGACGCACGTTCGATCAGGCCATGGCAGAGGAGCTAGCTGAGGAAGATCATCTGATACTGCTCTCCGGCCATTACGAGGGTATTGACGCCCGTGTACTGGATGAGATCGAAGCAGAGCCTGTTTCCGTAGGTGATTTCGTGCTTACAGGCGGTGAATTGCCGGCTTGTTTAATTATTGACGCCACGGCCAGACTACTGGAGGGAGTGCTCCTCAAGGAAGAAGCTTGGCAGGAGGAATCTTTCAGTAGTGGACTCTTGTCAGAGCGACAATACACCCGACCGGAACATTGGCGTGACCGTCAAGTGCCACCAGTTCTTTTGTCAGGACATGATGCCCGTATTAAACGACACCGCAAGCATGACAGTTTATGGCAGACAATACAGATGAGGCCGGATCTGCTCGACGAAGCGGATCTGAGCTATGAAGAAGTCTATGATTTTCTTCAGTGGCTGGAAGATGAAAAGAATAAGTAGAAATTACTAGTAGATTTGCTTGAAGAGCTTGATTTAATCTGCTAGAATGCTAAAGGTTTATGGGATGGTCCGCTGCAATTGCGTGCATGAACATCTCGAAAGTAGAAAAAGGAGGTACGCAATATGGACTTAATTAAAGCGGTAGAACAATCCCATCTAAAAGGCGATTTTGACTATATTGAAATCGGAGACCGTGTAAATGTTCATCTCAGAATTACTGAAGGCGCTCGCGAGCGCATCCAGATCTTTGAGGGAACAGTTATCGCCCGTAAGGGTTCAAGACTGAGCGAGACCATTACGGTGCGTCGTGTGTCGTACGGTGTCGGCGTGGAAAGAGTCTTTCCACTACATTCACCCAAGATCGCTGAAATAGAAGTGCTGCGCAAGGGTAAAGTGCGCCGTGCTAAGCTGTATTACTTACGCGGACGTGTCGGTAAACGCACACGCGTCAAGGAGCGTCTTGTCAGCAAGAAAAATGATTAAAGCAACGCTTGAGCAGATTTAACTGAGCTAGTTTGCCTTTATGAAGCTGTAGATAAGGACGGTCACGACCGTCCTTTTTCTTCTTAAGGAGAAAAAATGGCTGAAAACAATGACAGGCATATTCAATGGTATCCGGGCCATATGGCTCGCTCCACTAGGGAAATTAAAGAACAGCTGGGTCGTGTCGACTTGCTGGTCGAGGTCGCTGATGCGCGTATTCCTCTAAGTAGCAGGAATCCTCTGCTCACAGATTTATCTCAGAAGAAAGAACATTTATTAATACTATCCCACGCTGATCTGGCTGATCCCGCCATTAGCAACAGCTGGCTGGACCACTTTAATAATAAAGAGGGCATCAGGACTATGGCACTTTGCCTAGCCTCAGCCTCTGATCTTGGAAGATTGCGCAAAGAGCTGAAAAAAATTCAGCAGCCTTACCTAGAACAAGCCCGCAGCAGAGGTCTCCAAGCGCGTGCCTTGCGCATTTTGGTCGGTGGAGTACCCAATACGGGCAAATCTACATTGATTAATGCGATGACAGGAAAACGCAGCGCACCTGTTGAATCTCGGCCCGGCGTCACAAGATCTATTCGCTGGCTGCGTGTCGGCACCGATTTCGAGCTGCTGGATTCACCCGGTTTGTTAGAGCCCAAAATATCCTCACAGGATGCAGCCTTCGCTCTAGCTGCCACCGGAGCCATTAAGGATGAAATATTACCCCTGGAAGACCTGGCTTTCCGTCTTTTCAAGCAATTACATCAAGAATATTCTGTAGAGCTGTCTCAACGATACGATTTAGATCTAGATCTTGAGGCCGATACTTTTGATGTAGAATATTTTTACGATAAATATATAGAGGCGGCACGCCATAAGGGCTGCGTATTGAGTGGAGGGCGCATCGATACCGAGCGCTTCGCCCGTATGCTCTTAAGTGATTTTCGCAGCGGAAAAATAGGCAGGATCAGTTTGGAGAGGCCGGAATAGGGATGAGAATCAGTGAGCGAGATCGCAAACGCTACGAGCAAATGTCACAAGTGGAGACATATTACCGTGAACAAGGCTATCTCTTGATCGCAGGTGTAGATGAAGTTGGTAGGGGACCGCTGGCAGGACCTGTCTTCGCAGCAGCTTGCATTCTGCCAACAGACCAAAAGTTTTTCGGGCTCAATGATTCCAAGAAAATGACTGAAAGACGGCGCGAAATCATATATGAGCAGATTGTTGAAAAAGCCGTCTCTTGGCATGTAGCTTCTGTATCAGCTAGAGTGATTGACGAAATTAATATCTTAGAGGCAAGCCGTCTTGCTATGATCAAGGCTCTGCGGGGCTTATCCGTCCAACCGGATATGGCATTGGTCGATGCCGTCAGCTTATCTTCTTTCCCTTATCCGGTACTGGCCCGGATAGGAGGGGATGCGGAATGTAACGTCATCGCCGCCGCCTCAGTCCTAGCCAAGGTCAGTCGCGATCGACTCATGTGTAAATACGCTGAACTTTATCCTGAATATACCTTTGAAAATAACAAAGGTTATGGAACGGCGGAACATATCCAAGCGATCAAAGAACACGGGAGCTGCCCCTTGCACCGGCATAGTTTCTTGAAGAACTATTCGATCAAAAAGCATCGTGCCTGGCGCCTTGGAGAAGAGACAGAAGCTCACGTCGCTTCCTATTTAGTCGAGGAAGGATATCATTTGCTGGCTCGCAGGGTGAAGATAGGCAATTTGGGTGAACTGGATCTCGTAGCTCAGAAAGACAACGTTCTTTATATCATTGAAGTTAAGGGCAGAAGTAATTCTGCTGCCTATGGCGGCGCTCTTAACGCACTGTCGTCTAGACAAGTAGCGCGAATCAAAAACTGTGCACTCGCTTTCGCTAGTAAACACAGCTTAGAAAAGATGCCGATTGAGTTGCTCTACGCAGCCTGTGAACTGGGCCGAGACGGTAGAGTAGAGGAAATGCAGCTGCTGCCCATTTTTTAACAATTTTCATCAAAAATGGTTTGTTTCAAGAGACCTTCATGGGTTATCATGTTATTACAGCATATCGAATATTTTAATTATTTGAATTATATCGTGTTATGATATGATGTAAGGACAAGCTTGAGGAGGCGAACCCATGAAACTAGATAAGCATAGTAGTGTTCCACTATACGCTCAGTTGCGTGAACTAATCGTTGAACGCATCCAAGACAACACCTATAAACAAGGCAAACGCATTCCTTCCGAAATGCAATTTTGTGAGGAACTCGATTTGTCACGTCCCACTGTGCGACAAGCTATTTCTGAACTGGTTTCAGATGGTATTCTTGAAATTCAAAAAGGTCGAGGAACTTTTGTGGCCAAACAGCCGGAGCGCTTACGGATTCCTCATTTCAATTCGTTGACCTTTAGCTTCTTGAACCTTACATCTTACGAAGACATCGGTCTACAACCCATTAATTTAATCGAAGCTAACCCGGAACTGGATGAAATTTTCGGTTTTACCGAGAAGAGGCATCCGGGATATTGGCTAACTCAATGGCCGATTGTTTATGACGGAGTCGTTCATGGCTGGTGCACTTCCACCATTCCGGTACAACTGTTTCCGGACTTAGGCCAAGCGATTTCATCCGGGAAACGTATGCTCGACATCAAGTCGAATAAGTATGCTCATTTGCCCGCCAAAGGGAGTGTTAGTTTGTTAGCACGTCCTGCGCGCAATATTGAGGCTCAAATGCTGGAAATTCCGCGTCGAAATATTGTTTTGGCGGTTGAGGGACCCCTCTTCGGAAGAAATGGCAATACATGTGAGTTTTTACGTACAGCATTACGAACAGATATGCTAAGCTTAGAGATCAATTGATTTTTTTAGAATAAGTTTTTTATAAGAGGTGAACGTGACTAAGTATTTTGACTACACGGCAAGCGCGCCGATCAAGCAACATGTCCTTGACAATTACATTCTGAATGAACGCAGATTCTTTGCTAACCCCGCCTCATCGCATTTCTTGGGCCGGGAAAGTGCTAACTTAATTGAGCAAGCACGTAAGAAAATTGCGGCTACTCTGGACTGTGAAGAGTCAGAAATAGTTTTCACTTCCGGTGGAACTGAATCTATTAATACTGCTCTGAAGGGCAGCGCCTATCATTTGTCAGCCAGCGCTCCCAGGACATTAATCACGAGTCTTGGAGAACACGATGCCACCAAAGAAACGGCCTTATTCTTGGATAGCTGCTGTAACTTTGAAACGACGTGGATCGGTTTGGAGAAGACAGGTGAAGTGAAACTTGACGACTGGAAAGTAGCTGTTGAAAAGAATGACTACAGTCTGGCCAGCTTCATCTATGTCAGCAATGAGACGGGTG
>Ga0172377_10002428_pt1 | contig 19012 bp, 36 predicted proteins | sample Pumphouse3metaG_FD_119749 | JGI IMG/M metagenome (GOLD analysis project Ga0172377, IMG submission 119749) | Leachate microbial communities from a municipal landfill in Southern Ontario, Canada - Pumphouse #3 metaG | ecosystem: Engineered > Solid waste > Landfill > Unclassified | place: Canada...
CAAGCCGACGCCGTTTCACGGCGCGGCTTAATTCAGGCGTTATCCATTATTTAAAATTAATTGGTCGGGATAAAATGATTTGAACATTTAACCTTTCGCTCCCAAAGCGAACGCTCTACCAAATTGAGCTATACCCCGATAATTTATTTAGCTTACAACGCTACCACTATTACGATCCAGAATACCCAGACCATTCTTTCCACTATTACGTTTCCATTCACGCGCTACTTCACGAGTAGGAGCATTCTTTAGAACTTTACCAGTGGAACGTGCAATTACAGCATAACGAGTTGTTTTATTATTTGTCATTTTCTTTTCTCCATTTGAGGTGGTATTATCGCACACTTTTGAAACTTTGTCAACCCCTAAAATAAAGGCTTTACGGCAACGTACTTTTCCTTCTTGAACAGCAATAATATCGTTTACATCAATTTCAGCGGCTAAGAATTTGTAATTACCGTCATTGGTCCAAGATCTGTAATACAAATGACTGAAATGCAAACCGCGACCACAGGATACGCTAGAATCTTGATCTGTGTCAAACTCTTCTACTGATCCGTATTCAGGGTACACGAAATTGGAATCGTGTTCGCTAGTCATGTTTGAATTGACCCGCTTGTACAATATGATTTTGTCATTTACTGGAAACACACCGAGCGAATGTTTCAGTAGTGTTACGGTATTTAATTTTTCGTAGACGTAGCCATATTGGATGTATTGATATTCACACACCTGAGCATCGCCCGATACCCAAGCATCACCATATACTAGAGCATAACCAAATACTTCAGCATTTTCATATACCCGAGCATAACCAAATACCTGAGTATTTTCATATACTAGAGCATTACCAAATACCTTAGCATAACCAAATACCTGAGTATTTTCATATACTAGAGCATTACCAAATACCTTAGCATTTTCATATACCCGAGCATTACCAAATACCCGAGCATTGCCCGATACCCGAGCATTACCATACACTTTAGCATTACCATACACTTGGGCATTATCAAATACCCAGCAATCGCCTTCATGTGAAAGGTTCGATTCCTTCTCGATATATCCGCCAATATCTCCGGTTCTCACATATCCAAAATTCCGCAATGCCCTAATTCGGTACAATTTATCAGTTTCATTTTCCTTAAACATTTCATATTTCTTATTCATAATACTTTCCTAATTAACAATTTGGTAGGAATGGTGGGACTCGAACCCACAAGCCGAATAGGCGCGTCATTTTGAGTGACGTATGTATGCCAGTTCCATCACATTCCCATAAGCGAATTCTACATCATTGTCTGCTACAAGTCAACATTCATAGACCCGTATGTATCCGGTGCCGATGGGTCGCAACCCTTGTTAAAACGCGATTATATGTTATAAATAGTATACGTGCTAGTTAGTTTTCAAATACCATAATTAGTACGTTATACTTTTATAGGAGAATATAGCAATGAGTAATAAAACTAGTTGGTGGCACAGCACGGATCATTATGGTACAGGTTTAGTTGTCTTTGATACTGGGGCAGGGGTAATTGGTGGAGCATGCTATACAATGAATCGTGAAAAAGAACAAATTAGTCTTAACTTTTCTGGTAATGCAGATGATCCTTATTATGATGTTTTTCAAACACTACCGAATACAACAACAAACGCATGGCCCGGAGATGGTCCAACCTCAAAGGACAAAACTACCACTAAAAAAGTAGGAAAACTGTATTTGAGATTTTCAGATGAAGCTATTCCTCAAACTCTCTTGATTAATTTAGAAGTTGATTGGGATGTCGTCCAAAGAGTTCGTCCAAGTCCCCTACCACCGCCAACATTTAAAGAAACGTTTCGGGCTAGCATGGTTCGCATTTTTTGACCTTCATTAAATTGTTTAACATAAAAAATGGAAGTCCAAGTGGCTTCCATTTTTTTCAACACAACAACCTAACGTATACGTTAGGATTAATTAGAATAACAAAATGGTTAAGCGATAATATACCAAAACCTATTGTTGTATAGTCTTTCATTGTATTGAATCCATGCACAGTGTGCCTTTGGTACACCAGTCCGAGGTGTCACAAACCATGTTGCTAATCATTTTTATTCACAATTTGGTGAGATGTGATGGATTTGAACCATCAACCAACGGATTAAAAGTCCGCTGCGCTACCGTTGCGCCAACATCTCATATCATAATTCTTGTGGCTTCACACAATTAAGCCACATTCAACCACCACGTATTCACCAGACTTGACCAATTCTGTAGGAAATTTGTCATGCACGATAACGTTTTGTTTGTAATAGCCAGTGTCATCGTCGTAAATAATATCATTCAACTTCATTGACATTTCGTTGCGATGGTCTTCGTAGTACGCGTTAATATAAATTCCATCAAATTGTGTCAAATCTTCTGGTACTTCAAGATAGTTCAACGCTTCTGGGACTAGATTAAAAATTATAATAGTTTTCATTATTGTTAAACCCTTTCCGATATTTACAGACGATATTCTAATCTCAAGAACCTTAATGCACCCTTAATCCAATTCGATTTCAATAATCCGTTGCCATGTGCTTCCATTGGTTCCGGGTTTGTCATATTGCATTCCAGTTAGTCCATAATTATTGAACCACAAGCCATACCATTCTCGATAAAACTCCCCCAGATACCAATAATTCTCGAATTTAACAAGATAAAATTTATTCAGGTCAATATCAGGATGTTCATGGGTATTAGAACATTCTAATGACAAATCTAATTCTTTAATAAATTTGGGGAAGCTCATTTATACAATCCATATCCATGAACATTAGCAGGCTTATTGTGTCCTACATCACAATCTTCATTGAAGATGCTTCCACGTTTCCCCTTAGCTGGAGCTTTCCATGTGGCTGCTTTTAGAATATCACCATTAGAACGATCTACAAAGCAGTATACACTCTTTTGACACAATCCGTATGTGTCACATACAACAATTTTAGCATAACGTTTGCCGTATGCTACTTCAATAATTGGTGGCGATAGATTATCGTATCGAGTTTTGTAATAATCATTATGCAATGATTGCAATCGTGCAACAAATTCAGGGAGTGTGGAATCAATGTTCATTTAATTCAATGCCGTAAGAGAATAGAACGTCCAATCGTCAAGATCAATGTCTGAAAAATTAATTAAATACCCATCGCGGGAACAATCATCATCTTCAAGAAAAATTCCATCATCTGTAACAGACAAAATGGTGCCAAACGTACCATCGGGTTTTAGTACCATCGCTGCACGACTTGCCAATTCTTTGATTCTGTTAATTTTATCATCAATGTTCATCATTCGATCCATTTAAGTTCAACAAACTGTCGAGCAAATACATTATCGAAATCACCCAAGTTCATGATTACCCCATCAAGAACACGCTGAACGAATAAATCTTCGCTTTCATCGTCGCACCATTGTACTTGAAGATAATTGAATAGTGTATTAAGAGAGGAATGTACAGCATCCAATGTTTCACATTTGATCACATCCCGAATTTGTGGGAATGCATCATAACCATCAATTAAGAAAATGTAATACATATCACACCCATTTGACAGTAGGAGCAATATAATTATAATTAAAATTATTTTTCACTTCGTTAGTGAGAAGAAGTTTATACAGCTTTTCAACCAGACGAATTTGATCATCGGTTAGATTATTAATTTTATCTAGGTTCATGTGTGTTCACCAAATTGTAATGCGTTTAAGATCAGATTTAGGAAATACTACCACTGACAAGATAGGGAAGTCAAGCATTGTATCATGCTTTACAATTTTATCATTAAAACGAATAGCGCCTTGTTCAATCCATCGACGCAATACAGAATTTGAAGCAAATTTATTTTCTTCTGTATTCCAAAATCCATTTCCGCCAATACGTTTAAACCATTCCAGTGCAGTAATATTAGGAATAAATGCTTCTGTAATTTTATTCCAATGTTTATTCAATTTAAAACGTACCGCTGGCAAAGTATCATGAATTTCTTGTACTTCAATCACATGACCATTCAATTCGATAGTTTCCATACAATAACACCTTAATTTAGTTTGACAAGTCCATAAAATGTATAATCCATAGGAAAATCATTAAATGGAAATACATATTCATTCCCATTATCTTCGTCATGTACATAAAGAGCGTCATCCATAACGCAATCAATCCTATACCACCCCTGCATTGTTTCGATAAACGCTGCGTTCAATGACAATTCTTTAATTTTATCGGCTTTCATATTATTTCCTCAAAAATGAATCAGATTGAATTACAATTAGGATGGCTTCATGTTTCCTAATAGTACGAATTTCTGTAATATAATCGTATTCGTCTTCACCAAGGTATTTCAGAATATGACCAGTCTTGTAAGTGCCTGAAAATTTCTGTACATCCTTAATCAATTGAATGTATACCATTGAGTGCTCTCCTTGACGATGGAATCATATTACCAAACTTATGATGAATAGAGAATGAATATTAATCTTTAATTTCTGTCAATTTATATGCTTTATATGATGTTCTTTTGAGTATTTCAACATCCATCATTAATCTCAATATTTTTCATACCCAATTGTTTTGCAAGTTTTGTATGTCCTACAATAGCTTCTTCTTCTGTATCATACACCAACAATACTTCACTTGTGTTTTTATAGAAAACACAGCTTTCCCATTTATCTAATACTTTAATTGTGCTTAGTTTTCCAATAAGGACAGTATACCACCAACGACTAAAATAAAGGTGCGAAATCAATTGCATTGTTAATTTTCCTTTGGAGGATGGTCAGGACAATCCATACAGTGCCATTGTTGTGAAGTTGGAAGTGTATTGTACGATGCACAAATTAACGTAGCCTGAATCATCTCTTTAGAATTTTAATATATTTTTCAAAATTTGATTTATCTCTAAGAAAGCTTATTTCACTTACATCAAAAAATCCATTTACGCAATTCCATTTGCACATGTATTTTGCGAAATGTGACTCCAATTTATATGGATTATAGCTCTCATATAGTTTATTGTATTTCACCCTATACGATGTGGTATTATTTTTGGTATTGTATGCGATAATTGCTGTACAACTTTTCCCCGATTTCAGGACCATATTCGGTCCCTGATTGATAATCTTCAAAGCGTTTTATTTGTATGGCAGGGAATTCTAAATTTTCTTTATAGTTTTTGGATCGTGCCCAAAGTTCTTCACCCATTTTCTAACGGCATTATCGGACACTCCATATAACTTTCCAACAGCCAAAAATGAATTATTTCGTAACAGTTTAATCAATTCTGTTTCTGTAGGAGGATCTTTTACTTTTCGAGTGTCTTGTGTGGAACATTACGACAATAATATTGGTGGGACTACTAGGATTCGAACCTAGAACTTCAACGATTATGAGTCGTGCCCTCTAACCAATTGAGGTACAGTCCCGATTGTATAATACATTAAATCAGTTAGATGGCGTCTAACATTGAAAAGCTATTGTACCATGTTTTCTTACATTGTCAACATGATACGCTTGTACGTGGATCACATTTACCATGAAATTCAATAGAACAAACTGGATTACCAGATTCATCGAATGTTTGTACAGTGCCTAGTGCATCAATGGTGGCAGAATAGATATTGTATTCTTCTCCTGTTTCATCATTGGTAATAATGATCGAATTATCTTCACCATCCATGAAAGTATACGAATTGCTTACTTCATTGTAAATTATTGCAAATTAATCTTAAAATTAATTTTCAGCTTTTTAAGCGTGTCTACCAATTCTGTTACGTCTACTTTACCATCTCGAACATTAAACGACAATGAATCATGTTTAACAATTTGTGCAGGTTCATCAGCCACAGCCGCAACATTGGAATTTTCATATACCCGAGCATAACCAGTTACCCGAGCATTATCAGATACCCAAGCATTATCAAATACCCGAGCATTACCATACACCCGAGCATTTTCATATACCCGAGCATCACCATATACTAGAGCATTTTCATATACCCGAGCATAACCAGATATCTGAGCATTACCAAATATCCAAGCGTTACCATATACCTTAGCATTACCAAATACCCGAGCATTGTCATATACTAGAGCATTACCAAATACCCAAGCATTACCAAATACTAGAGCATTTCCAAATACCCGAGCATTACCAGATACCCAGCAATCGCCTTCATGTGAAAGGCTCGATTCATTCTCGATATATCCGCCAATATTTCCAGCTTTCACATTTCCGAAGTCACGCAATGCCCTAATTCGGTACAACGTATCTGCTTCATTTTCCTTGAACATTTCATATTTCTTATTCATGGGTCTTTCCCAAATTAATGAAATTATAGTATCTAAATATAATGCTATTTCAGCACATTCCATTCAGTAACACTTATCTGGCTGTGTTAGCCGAAGCCTTTTACTATCCCACCAGATACGCTCTGGGCCTTGCCGTCTGGTTTACCCAATCTGGCTACTACCGTCAGAGCGCATGTGGTGGGATAGTCTTGGAACGGAATCTATTGTATCATGTTTTCTTACATTGTCAACATGATACGCTTGTACGCGGATCACATTTACCGTGACACACTCTCAGATGCTAAAGCATCTTGAGCTTCTTGCTTCACAGAGTCTTGAAGAATCCACATACTTTGTTAGGAATGTAAAGGGCAACGCTATACAATCTTGCCTGTAAAATTACTAGACGCGATCTTACCGTTGGTTGCTGGCACGATATAGCTGTGTCCTTTTTTAATTTTACCATGACGTACAGCAGAGAGCAACATTACAGTTCCGCACGTTGCTACATATTCATATTTCTTTTGTGTACGAGTTCCCTTGAACGATAGTCCTTCACCATCAAAGCAACGTTCTGAATTACCGCCTAGAAGGGCACACACGCGCTTCCAAGTCCTTCCATGTCCCTTATCCCAATTAAGGAACGAACAGACCACATGAGCGATTTCATGAGGGATTGTGTCACGGATGAAACGTTCCATATCTTGCGAAAAGATTGTGGTATTGTATGACACTTTGAGTGATCCATACGCTACACCAGCGGCTCTACCATTCGTATGAAACGTTACGATAGGTTCAAACGGCATTCCCTTGAGTTTGGGGAATAGTTCTTTAGCCTGAGCCATGACACGCATATGTTCATTGATAATACGATTTTTCATAGAATTCATGTTACTTCTTCAAGACTGTTAATGTCAAATGATACCGTGCCATTACAAGAATTTCCATTAATATCTGTGGAAGGTTGTTCTAGCATGATGTATCCGGGAATATTCAGAATACCGTCTCCATCATAGTATCGCACGAACTTTAGGGTTTGTCCAGTAAAATCTGAAAAAGCCGAAGTTACCATTTTCAATTATCCTTACAAATGGGTATCTGCCGTCAATTGAGTTGAACGAATCGTTGCACGATGAGAATAATACCCATTATGAGAATTGTATAATGTAAACTGTAGCAAACCCTTGGAAGTATTCACATTAATGAACATACAATCTGTGTATTCCGAAGATACGCCATCTGCGGCTAGTTTGAGAATTGTAGATTGTAAAGCATCGTCTGTCAATGAAATTTCCAACAGTTCTGATCCGATATAATCTTCAAAATCATCTTCCGACGTAATGTACCCCCATTGCTCGCAACACGATTGATAACTGTCAATAAGAATTTTAATTTCTTGTTTGTCGGTGACGATAACGAACCCTTCTTTATCCTTATCACAATATTCTTTAATTTCTTTAATAATTTCCATATCAATTCCTATTGGATTATAACGTATGCGTTAGGACTTATCGCGTGTAGATTCGTTGAGACAACAATGAATCAAATATGTTAGTTCTTTACCAGTGGAGACAAAATCCCTATAAGATATCCTACTGTTTTCCATAAAGTCAATGATGCTTCCAGCCCATTCAGGACGTGGAATTTGTTGCGCCACCCATACATAGAATTTATTTTTGATAATGATTCGTGCTTCATGGATAATAACATTATGCAAATGTATAGCATATTGATAATTTTCAAGCTTTCGTGCATATTCTGCAAAATCATAAGGAGCATTGGACAATTGAAGGTGAGAACGATCAGGGTAAGGATATTCGTGATGACTATCCAATTCATTAATGATTGCTTCCAAATTATAATAATCCGCCACGGAATGAATTGTGGCATTTGAAATCTTATCACTAAGATTATTGATATTAAATTCGCTCATAATGAAATCCTTGTTCTGTAGTGTAATAGATATGTTTTACGCCAGCATCTTTCAATGCTCGCATACACGCTCGACATGGCCTACAATTGCCTAGTGTCCCATTAACCAATTCACGATACACGAATACTTCGGTTCCTGTCAAGTCATGATGTTTACTTTTAATCAAAGCATCCACTTCCGCATGAATGTTTGGAATAGGTGCAAAGTATGCACTAAGGTCATTATACCGTTGCTGAACAACATGGGTCTTTTTACGGTTCATACCTTCGGAAACCACATAGTTTCCTTTGACAATAGCAGAACCAATGGCAATCTTGCCACGTCCTTTACGGGTGTATGTAGATTGATCAGCATTACGCTTAGCAATGCTAAAGAATCGTTGCTGTCTTGGGGAAGGAATGATAATGTTCATGAAACTATAATAACATATGAAAACGGACAGTCAAGGAGTTTTGACTGTCCGTTCAGGTATTGTTAATTGAATGACAAATGTACTTTTAGCTTGTATTGCTCGATCAGTGCAAGTAGATCGTCCAATTTAATAGTTCCATTTTGGACGGCAATAGTCATGGTATCGGTATTGGTGGCTGTTTCATTATTTTGTTCAGACACTTCGGTGGAATAACGCTCGTACACATCGCCAGATACCTGAGTATCACCATACACCCGAGCATTTTCATATACCCGAGCATTTTCATATACCCGAGCATTTTCATATACCCGAGCATCACCATATACTAGAGCATTACCATGTACCCAAGCATAACCATATACCTGAGCATTACCATATACCCGAGCATTACCATATACCCGAGCATTACCATATACCTGAGCATTGCCCGATACCCAAGCATTAGCAAACACCTGAGCATCACCATATACCTGAGCATTACCATATACTTCGGCATTATCAAATACCCAGCAATCGTCTTCATGTGAAAGATTCGATTCATTCTCGATATATCCGCCAACATCTCCGGTTTTTACATTCCCAAAGTCACGCAATGCCCTGATCCGATAGAACGTATCTGATTCTTTTTCCTTAAACGTTTCATATTTCTTATTCATAATTAATTCCTTAGTTAATGCGGCATTACGCTTGGCAATACCAAAAAATCGAAGTTGTCTAGGGGGACGGCTGGAATATGCTCATAGGGAAATTATACATATTGAAAAGCAGACAGTCAAGGGCTTTCGACTGTCTATTTAGTTTTTATTCATATTGATAGACCGTCAAAAATCAGAATTCAAAAAATCCGCACGCGAGCAATTGCAAATTCTCGCTTACTAACTCACGATAATCATCTTCCAACATTTTATATTTCTTTTCCAAGGACGTGACATATTCCATTACTCCAGCGATGTTGCCATGTGTATCCAATAATGTTTGGAGTTCTGGAGTAACTGGTACAGTTTTTACATTATCATTCATTTTTTTATTTCTCGTATAAAGAAAACATCATATCATTGATAGAGAATATTTCAACAACCTCATTGTCGTAATCAATCTGTACTACTAAATTAGCCAAATCAATATACACATCATATTCCTTAGAATCATCTGGGGCGAATCCGGTTCGCTCCAAAAACATTGGATTAAATGTTACATTGAAGAAATACAACTCCATAAAACCAATATAATCACACCCATGATGTGAATGTAGGACAAACTTTTCAAATCCTGTAGGAATTATAACGTGAGACATTTTTAATTTTCCTTATTAAATTGAATTATTCACAATTGCGCACGATTTTTGTCGGAGTAGTTCCTTCTGAGTCAAATACTAGATATGGAGGCAAACTAGGATCAAATTGCATGCAAATAACATTTTGTGAGGATAGCATCCCGTTGAATGTTATTTCCACCACATGTAGCGCAGTACCAATTATAATTAGACATGTATATTCTCCAGTATAACGTATGCGTTAGAATTTAACAACATTATGGAATGGAACCGTTACATTTCACCATATCTAATCTTAACCAAAGATGTCTGTCAGTTTAGCTATAGGGAAATAAAGGGAAAATGACATATTAATTCATCTTCATTAAAAGATTTTATTGTAAGTAAAGAAATGAATCTTGTACGAGTCAAAATCTCCAAGAACTATGATGGTATGTTCAGTGCAGTTATTGACCTCCCTAAGATAATGATAATATCCCTCATCATCTACAAACCATAGTAGGCCATCTTCAAAATTAAGAGTTGGGGAAATATAACTTCTATTTCCTACAAACAAAATAAATTCATTGTTGAGTAGCAATTTGTAGAGTTTTTCAATATTCATTGTCAATCCTTAGATAACCAATTCATGATTGGAATTACAAAAATAATTGAAAGAATCAATCCAACAATCATCGCCAGTGGAATAATGATAGCAGCATTGAATGCCATATTCAATAGGAAAGCTAAACATCCAATAAACAATACAATGACTGCATTGAAAATGATAAATGTTAGAGTTTTTCCATTACTCGCAAACTCCATAATGAACATTCATCTTTCATTCATCTTTCGTATGGAAGTAGACTATTCAATCATATACAACCTTAACCCAAGATGAACGGCAGTTTATTTTTCGCTTGCAATATAATTCAGCTATGATAGACTGGGCTGGAGGACGGAAAGCTATCCCGAACATTCTAGGCAATATGATCCTGAACCAATTCTGAATGTCATTACAAAACATGGGTTGACAGGATTAAATTACCCTCTATAATGGGCACACGTTCTCACCAAGCAAAGGAAACACCATGACCAAGATCAGCGTATACGACATTGTGACAAGCAAAGTGCTGGAAGCAATGGACAAAGGAAACATTCCTTGGAGGAAGCCGTGGAAAGGTGGCAAAGCATCATTGCCTTTCAATGCTTCAACAAAGCGTCAATACAGCGGCGGAAACATGTTTTTCCTTTCGATGCTTCCCTATAATGTTCCGGGTTTCGTCACATTCAATCAGATCAAGGCTGCAAAGGCTACAATCAAGGCGGGTGAAGAAAAAAATCATTTCCCTGTATTCTATTGGAAGATGCTTGAACGAAAGAATGATGCCGGTAAGATTGAAAAAATCCCCATGCTTCGCTATTTTCTTGTCTGGAATGTCGAACAATTGGACGGGTTTGACGTAAAATCTTCCGAACCGGAAACATTCGTTCATGATCCGATCGAATCTGCTGAACACATTGTAAACGGATACAAAGATGCGCCTGTTATCCATGTAAAAAATACGGATCGAGCGTGCTATTATCCTTCAAGCGATTCTATTGCCGTGCCTGAAATGTCACAATACGAAAACCGTGAGGAATACTACTCTACATTGTTTCATGAAATGGGACATTCTACTGGACACACTTCACGATTGAATCGAAAGGAAGTGAATGACCCTATCGTGTTTGGCTCTCATTCATATTCCGTTGAGGAAATGGTGGCAGAATTGACGGCAGCATTCCTTTGTGCAGAATCCGGGATTGACAATACCGTGGAAAACAGTGCAGCATACATCAAAGGATGGCATACAAAGCTACAGGCTGATCCTAAACTGTTTTGGACGGCAGCTAGTAGGGCACAAAAGGCAGCCAATCACATCCTTGGCAAGACTAGCAACGAAAGCTAAACGTAGCCTGAACACATATCAGCATGGTGGTTGAAATATATCATCATGCTGATATAATACTCTTTCCGACCAATGGAGAATTATCAATGACACAAAAACTCAAAATCCAATTCGATAATACAGATATTGTTTTGTATATCAATTCCCCAGTGATAACCTCGACATATATCAGTGACCAATTGGTGAATTATGGCAGGGTGAAAATCTATGATGTATATGATGCGTGTCATGTGATCTATGTTCCACCTAACATAATTCGCATGACTGTATTAATCGAAAAATAATCTCATTAAGGAACTCTGAATTACAAACGAAATGGGAGCAATGCTCCCATTTCGTTTGTATACTATGCTTCTCCCGTCCTCCAGCTCAGTCTATCACATTAAAATATAATTACAAGTAATAAACTGAACAATAGATAAATGAATAAAATCTGAACAACATTCATTATAGCTATTGACATGTTCCCATTATTGAATCATAATAGCTCCACATTCAACGAAGAAGTGCCAACATGTATTGCCTGACTCTGAACAATTCCACTAAAATGCAGGGACACGATTGATAACATTGTTCCATAGTGCTAAACTATCCTCTAATACAAAGGAATCCTAAAAATGTCTAACACAATTTCCACTAATGTTATGTTTTTGGTCTATGCCGATTCAAATGGCGAGCATCACTATCAGTATTGGGCCGATGTTGCGACCGTTGGCGGATTGATTGATCCAGAAACCGGCGAAGATATGGAATTGATTGGATGGTCTACCAATCTTAATAATTGAAAAACGGGGAGCCTAGCTCCCCGTTTTTCCACGTCTTGCTTTCCCGTCCACATGCCCATCTTACAATACAATTCAATTTCTGTAAAGCACTTTACTGAATGGATCATAACTGAATGTCACCTGAACGAACGACTGGAATTGTATTGACAGGATTCTACAATGGCCTATAATGGGCACATACCAACCAACAAGGAATACCACCATGACCAATACCCTGCAAGCCGTTCGGGAATGCGATAGCAACGGAAATATGATTCATTACAAAGATTCTAATGGCTTTGAAGAATGGTGGGAACATGATAGCAACGGAAATGCGATTCATTACAAAGATTCTAATGGCTTTGAAGAATGGTGGGAATACGACGCCAACGGAAATATGATTCATTACAACGATTCTGATGGGTATGAATGTTGGAAGGGATATGACACGAATGGAAATATGATTCATTACAAAAATTCTAATGGCTATGAAGAATGGTGGGAATATGATAGCAACGGAAATATGATTCATTTCAAAGATTCTGATGGCTATGAAGAATGGCTGGGAGTTAATTAACACGATGCCTAACACAAAAATCTGGGAACCAATAGGTTCCCAGATTTTTGTTCCCCTAGCTCTCCCGTCCACATGCCCATCTTACAATATAATTCAATTCCCGTCAAGCATATTTCTGAATGGACAATAACTGAATGGCACCTGAACGAACGACTGGAATTGTATTGACAAGATTTTGTAATGTCCTATAATAGACCCATACCAACCAACAAGGAACACCATCATGACCAATACCCTGCAAGCCGTTCGGGAATACGACGCCAACGGGAATATGATTCATTGTAAAGATTCCGATGGCTACGAATATTGGAAGGAATATGACTTCAATGGTAATGAGATTCATCGCAAATATTCTGATGGCTATGAAGAATGGCGGGAATATGATAACAACGGAAATATGATTCATTACAAAAATTCAAATGGCCGTGAATATTGGCGGGAGTTCGATAGTAACGGAAATATGATTCATTACAAAACTTCTAATGGCTTTGAAGAATGGCGGGAATATGATAGCAACGGAAACATTATCCGTAACTAACACAAAAACTGGGAACCAATAGGCTCCCAGTTTTTGTTCCCCTAGATCTTCCGTCCACATGCCCATCTTACAATACAATTCAACATCCGTCAAGAACATTCCTGAACGGATAGTAACCGAATGTCACCTGAACAAACCTTAAACAAGTGAGGTTGAAATGTATTGACAGAGTTCCTTAATGGTCTATAATGGACGCACCTTCCAAGGGAGTAAACATCATGGATTACCAGAACGAGAATATGACCGTTGGGCAAGTTAAGGAAATCATCGGACGTTTACCGTATGTCTATTTCCTCAACGATCTCAGCGATCAGGATGATCGCCATGATGACATGGAAATTGTTGCAGTCTACTGGACTGGGACCGATTGTGATGGATATGGCATTTCCGAGATTTGCTACACTACTCCGGAAAATATCGAACGATATATCGAGTACGAATATAAATGGGCTGATGGTCCTATGGCACATTGCTTCATCAGTTTGGAGCAGGTGCGCGAGTACGAAGCAAATGCGAAAGATATTCTCAATTCTCTCCGACAAGGGTGGGACGATGATAGGTTCTAATTTTAGGAGATTCTAATGAAACCCATGCACCATACGCTCGTTCGCTTGAGCCGTTGCCCATGTTGCCAGTCACGTTATAGCAAACGTTCCATTCGCAAACAAAACGATGGCAAGTCCGCCGCACGCAACGCCGCTAAACGTGACATTCGCCGCGAATTGAGTAGCTGAACGAACATTAAACAAACATTTCGGAATACTATTGACTGTCCGTTTTCATTAGTATACTATACTCACACTCTCCAAAACAACGAGGAACATTTTATGAATGTTCACGCAATGCTCGGAAGTGTCACAACGGCAATGCTTACATTTACCGCCGTTGCAGTAGCTCACAATGCAATCAATCCCGCAACGATTGATATTGGAAGCGTCACAAGGGAATCAATCACAATAGAATATGATCCCATTGAACGGATCAAAGTGTCGAAGCCTTCCATTCACATTCTGGTCGATAATAAAGATCTTGAATGCATGGCAACAAATATGTATTTTGAAGCCCGCAACCAGAATACCGATGCCGCGATGGCAGCAGTTGGCTATATCGTCCTGAATCGCGTTGCGGCGCGTAGGTATCAAAATACGGTATGTGGTGTAGTATACGAAGGGAAGCGCATTAGCGGTCGATATGTGAAGAATAAGTGTCAATTCTCGTGGGTATGCGATGGAACGCCTAATGTCGTTCGTCCACACAATGCAATCGAGCGCGATGCATGGGAACGGTCTAAGCGTATTGCGTATGGTGTTCTGTCCCGTACCATCGACAATCCTATCGGAAACGCTACAATGTACCATGCAACGTATGTATCGCCATATTGGATGAATGCTTATGATATGGTCGTACAAGTCGAAGATCACATTTTCTATCAAAAGAGGATTTAATGATGGTAAACATAGACGCTTGACACTGTTCCGAAATGTTTTATAATACTCACACCAACATGGGAGAGCATTTCTAGATACGTATACACTTAACCAACCCTGAACAGTTATACAACCAATAGTTGCATAAAACTCAAATAGCTGTATACTACTCACATCGACAAGCAATTCCGCCTACCGATAACTTCCAAAGGAACTTCAATCATGGCAAAGTACACTGGCACCATCGCTCAACTCGCTGGCAAGGTCGAAATCAATGGTAACGTCCTCAAGCAGTCGGAACTGTCTGTAATGACCCGCATCATGGAAGGTATCGCCTTCCGCAAGGTTGGGGAGATTCGTAACGAAGGGAAGCGTGGTCGCCCAACAAACATCTGGAAACTGGATACGGAAGCATTGGTCAATCTTTCCGTCAATGACGCATCTGGTCTGGAAACCGCATAAGGTACATCCCCACACTTAACAAACAATAAAGCAACCATCTAACCAATGGTTGCTTTATTGTTTTTCTCACTCTATAATAGACTCACAAACCAAGGGAAACCAATCATGTCATCATATAAGGCCAGAATCACTAAACGAGACTTTTATAATATGGGCGGATTCTCTAACACCAATCTGTTCCGAAAGGAAACCAATGGCTGTTGGACCTATTGGAAAATATTGGATAATATCTAACACCTGAATTAAGTCGGGCCGTAAGCGTCAGCTTGAATGAATTGTTATGCGGCTTGGCCCACATTGGAGGACGAAGTGACGGACACAGAGAAGCTATATATCGGTGGAGTTGACCCGGACAAAGAACGGTGCCTGCGCTGCGGGTCATGGTTCCTCGACACCGGGTGGGAATGCAACGACTGTGGCTACGACAACATGCCGCACTACGCCAACCCAGAACACAAGCCGCATAACACCTGAATTAAGCCGCCCCGCTGGGTCGGCCTTGAACGCAGAGTTAGCACGGAGGATGAAAAATGGAAATTGGACAGTTGCAAGTGTGGTGGGTGCCGCAGGTGCCTATGAATGCATTTGAGGTTGACGTGGCAAGCGTGGAGGAAGGTGCAAAACTGCTCGACGTACTGGCCGACTACGACATTTTCCAGTACGAGAACAAGGTGAAGCCAGACTACTGCAATGCGGGAGGGCTGCGCCGATGGTGCGCTGACAGCGACGGCGATGGGACACCGGGATGGGAGGACTGGTACGACGAAGAAACCGGAGAGGACGACCCACGCGCATACGTGAGTGCTAACACGCCAATGTAACGCAAGCGTTAGGACTTTAGTCAATACTTAATGCCAATATCCAGCGTTAACCAACATGATCAATCCCTGAATCATATTCATAATTGTGTTTGACATATCCCCAAATTGTTTTATAATGGTTCCACACCAACAAGGAAGTCGATCAAATGACATTCAATCAGAAGCAAGTCGATCAATTCGTGAATGGATACATCGAGGCATTGTACTTCACAGACGTTCACGAGGATTCTGATATTCCAATGGATGCCGTTCTGTCGGATGAAACAATCCGGGACATTAAAGAGGATTGCGAAATCTTCCTGAACGAGTATGCTTCACTGCTGAATCGGGCTATTGAATGTGAAGGGTACGACATGGTACAAGCCGGACGGGACTATTGGTTCACCAGAAATGGTCATGGCGTAGGATTCTGGGACCGTTCCGAACTGCCTGATGAACTTGGTGAATCACTCACACAAGCGTCACAAACACGCCCAAAAGTGGATACATACCTTGGTGACGATGGAAACATCTGGTTCTAGCACAGAACACACCATCAAGCAATATCCCAAGGCAACGCACATTCAGCCAACATTCATATTATGATTATTAATGTTGGCTGAATGTTTCATTAACATTACATGAACGTGAATGAAACCTAGCCTAAACATTATGCCATCCCTTGTATGAACTCAAGCTGAATGACCTATCTCAAATAGCTTGCAATATAATTGGAATATGGTAAGATGGGTACGAGGACGGGGAAACAACCATCGTTCCAACATGAACGAATCCTGAATGATAGTCGAGGTGGCTATTGACAGGATTCTGGAATGTTCTATAATGGGCACACCTTCCAAGGGAGACAACAACATGACATTCAACCTCACTGATCTGGAAACCAAAGCTGCAATGACGCTTGTGCAGTCATGCCTTGATGGTATGTGTGGCTCACGTCCTTCTGATCTGGAAGATGATGAATATACATGGGTAGAACCTTCTGACCTTACGGAAGGAATGAACATCAGCAGGCATCAAGCAGCCGGTCTGTTTTCTTCCCTACACGATAAAGGTTTCATTTTCAAGAACGATGACCAGTTTGACATGTTCGGAAACCGTCAAACAAGCTGGGCAGTCGCAACGGAAGGATGGAGATACATCGATACTATCTGGGACCAGCACCTACCCTGAACCAAAGAAAACGGGGACTCTCCCCGTTTTCTTCCCATACCTTCCCGTCCACATGCCCATCTTATCACATAAAAATATAATTGCAATACAAAACCTGAACATAATATAAATGAACGAATGGTGAACAACATTCATCATAGCTATTGACACGATTCCCATTATTGAAGCATAATAGTCCCACATTCACTAAGGAACCTTCCCCATGTTGATTTCTCAATCACTGTTTCAAGACTTTTCCAAGGATTGGAATGACGGGAAATATGCTGGACAACGGTATGGTCAAGCATTCTTCAATCATTTTTGTTGTCATAAAGTGACAGGAATTGATCGGGAAGCATTGGACCGTCTATACAATATGCCATTGAATGATGCAAAACTTTTCGTCAAGAGTATGATTGACCATATGAATTGACAATGGTTTTTCATACTGCTATAATAGTTCCACACTCACTAATGGAGTCCGACATGTCAATATCCATCGAAACCATTAAAAGTGTTTTGTCAGAATATACTATCAATGACCTAATCAAACAGCGGGGCGAATATACCGTGCTGAATGACCTACTAGCGTTTAATGACAATAATGGCAAAGTATTGGAATGGTGGCTGAACGGACAGCATGATCCCGTTCTTAATGACGAAAACGGGTTGCACATTCCGGTATTTCCTGATATTCTACTCCCACACTCACCAAGGAAACAAAACAATGTCGATTACGTCTCAAACCTTCACACAAGCATTGGTCAATGCCAATGGTACGAAAGTATGGGCTACGCCAGAACAAGCTGAAACGCTATCAGTGCTCGAAGGAACCCGTAAAGGTGGGTTCGCCCGTATCTACGGTTACAAGGCCGACAGCGGGCGTACAGTGCCCACGGTATACGATGCTACCGTCACTACTCGATTCAGTTATTTCAAACTGATCCAACGTCAACGTGATGCGATCCAATCAATCACCGTTCAGGATATTCTGGACCGTGCAAAGGATAATCCCAAACTCACCAAGCTGTCTGCAACGGAACTGGAAACGGTCCTGAATGATCGTAAGGCAAAGGAAATCAACAGTATTGATGCCACACTCGAAGGCGACCGTGACGATGCTCACCGTGCTGCACATGATCGTTGCTACCTGAACGTGACAGATGGTGTTGTCATTCATTATGTCACCGAAAAGAATCATGAAGGTATCAAGATTCCTGTATTGCGTGACAATTTTCCTATTGTGGATAGCATCATGCTCAATTGTCTGGAAGTGTCACGAAATGTTCGTGAACCGGGCGAGTACAAGGTGGTGAATAGTGGTGCTCCTGTCCTAGTGTCCAATATCATCAAAGCAATCATGAAAGAACGTGGCGTCCGTTCCATGAACCGTGTCAGTCTGAAAGAAGGAAAG
>Ga0172377_10002430_pt1 | contig 19010 bp, 15 predicted proteins | sample Pumphouse3metaG_FD_119749 | JGI IMG/M metagenome (GOLD analysis project Ga0172377, IMG submission 119749) | Leachate microbial communities from a municipal landfill in Southern Ontario, Canada - Pumphouse #3 metaG | ecosystem: Engineered > Solid waste > Landfill > Unclassified | place: Canada...
GTTCTGGGAAGGGGAAATCATAGACCGCAACAAAAACGGCAATATATTTTCCAAGTGGCTGACCATACGGATAATCTATAATGAGAAAAATGAACCGTATCGGTATATTGCTATTTTTACAGAGATCAACGATCCTCAGGAAGCCAAAAAAACGATCTGGTATCAGGCCAATTTCGATACGTTGACAGGTCTGCCTAACCGAAGTATGTTTTTATACCGGCTTGAAAAAGAACTTCAGGATATCGAACGTACCAAAATGCCTTTAGCTCTGATGTTTTTGGATCTCGACCACTTTAAAGAGATTAACGATACTCTCGGCCACGAACAAGGCGATATTTTACTTCAGGAAACGGCAAAACGGATTTCGATGTGCATTCGCAAAAGTGACGTATTGGCCCGACTTGGAGGAGACGAGTTCACATTGCTTATCTCGCAAGTCGATGATCCCAATATACTCGACACGATCGCCAATACGATACTGGCCGAACTTTCTCATGCCTTTATCCTAAACGGTGAATCTGTTTTTGTCTCTGCCAGCATCGGAATTACGATTGCCCCTACTGACGGGACACAAGCGGACGTATTGTTTATCAATGCCGATCAGGCGATGTATGCGGCCAAAAAAGACGGGCGTAACCGTTATCGCTACTTTATGAGTTCCATGCAAGAGAATATTCAAAAAAGGATGAAACTGATCAACGAACTGCGAGAAGCGATCGAAGAGAAACAGTTTGTTCTCTATTATCAACCGATCGTAGAGGTCCAAAGCGGCGAAATCCACAAAGCCGAAGCGTTGGTACGATGGAAAAAGTCGGATGGCAGTATTATCAACCCTGCCGATTTCATCCCTTTGTCTGAAGAGACGGGACTTATTCTCGAACTCGGTTCATGGATTTTTAGGGAGGCTGTCTCACAAACTAAACGATGGCGTCAAGACTACGATTCTACATTTCAGATCAGTCTCAACAAATCGCCCGTTCAGTTTCGAAACGATACTACCGATCATACTCTCTTACTCGATATAATGAAGGAAACATCTCTCCCTTCTGAAGCCGTCGTCGTAGAGATAACCGAGGGATTATTGATGGAACAGACGCCGATAGTACAGCAGCGCCTAAGCGAATTGCAGCATAAAGGAGTTTTATTATCGCTGGATGATTTCGGAACGGGTTATTCATCCCTCTCCTATCTCAAAAAATTCGATATCGACTTCCTGAAAATTGACCAATCTTTCGTCAAAAACCTTCATATCGACGACAATGACAAAGCATTGTGCAAAGCAATCGTCGCGATGGCACATACGCTGGGAATTAAAGTGATCGCAGAGGGGGTTGAGCTAAGAGAACAGGCAAACTTCCTCGCAGCAATAGGATGCGATTATTTTCAGGGATATCTTATCAGCCGTCCTATACCGGCGGAAGAGTTTGAAAAACGGTTTCTCTCGATTAAATAATAAATATCAAGAAACCGACCGATCGTTTCAAACGGCAGATCGCAACTAAAATTTTGCATTTGGGATTGGATAATTTTCAATGACAAAATCGATATCTTTGTCCCCTCTTCCGCTAAGGTTCACCAAAATCGTTTGATCTTTACTCAGTGTTTTTGCCAGTTTCATGGCAAATGCTACAGCATGCGCCGATTCAAGTGCAGGTATGATCCCTTCGAGCTGAGAAAGTTTATAAAAAGCGTCCACCGCTTCTTCATCATTGCACAAGCCTACTTTACTTCTGCCGCTCTCTTTGAGAAATGCGTGTTCAGGCCCTACGGAAGGATAATCGATCCCCGAGCCGATAGAATAGACCGGTGCCGGGTTCCCATCTTCGTCTTTCAGCATGATCGAGTTGAATCCATGCATAATTCCCTCTTCTCCATAGGTAAGGGTTGCCGCGTGTTCACCCAGCTTCTCTCCGCGTCCCAACGGCTCGACACCGTACAAATTCACCTCTTTATCATCGATAAATGCCGAAAAAATACCCATTGCGTTTGATCCGCCGCCGACACATGCGATGACATTATCGGGAAGTTTTCCTTCCAATTCTTCAAACTGCTCTTTTGCTTCGAATCCGATCACCGATTGAAAATCGCGTACCATCATCGGAAAGGGATGGGGACCGACTACCGAGCCGATACAATAAATCGAGTTGACAGGGTCTTTAACATACTCTTCAAATGCGGAATCGACCGCTTCTTTGAGAGTTTTTAACCCATGCGTCGCCGGAACGACCCGGGCTCCCAGAATTTTCATTCGAACGACATTGGGATGTTCTTTAGCGATATCGACTTCACCCATGTGAATCTCACATTCCAAACCGAAATACGCAGCAGCCGTCGCCAATGCTACACCGTGTTGTCCTGCACCCGTTTCGGCAATAACCCGTTTTTTACCTAAATGTTTGGCCAGAATTACTTCCGCCATACAATGGTTGAGCTTATGTGCACCCGTATGATTTAAATCTTCACGTTTCAAATAAATTTTGGCACCGCCGCAATATTCGGTCAGGTTTTTGGCGAAAGAGACGGGAGTAGGACGCCCCTGATAATGCTTTCGGACGTATTTAAGCTCGTTTATGAAATCGGGAGAATGTTTTAACTCGTTGTAGGCTTTTGTAATTTCGGCAAATGGTTCTTCGAGCATCGGGGGGATATAAGAGCCTCCAAATTTACCGAAATAGCCGTTTTCATCCGGATAGGATTCCAAATACGAGTTTTTCATAGACATCTCCTAAGACTTATTTTATAGTTTGATGCCATTATATTGAAAAAGAAGAAAGCTTTGTTTTAAACGATACGAAGATTATGAAAGCGGTGTCGTCTGAACGACGAAGTAGAGCTCGTCTTTTAACGTGTTGAGGCTTTTTATCACGTTGTTACGCCGTGTATCATCCAGATCGAAATGTTGTTCGATTGAATCGTAGATACGATCGATGCTCGCATAAATCTCGACCATCAATTCCGCTTTTAGTTTATCCTGTACACCGGCCATGAATCATCCTATTTTGTTTGACAAAATATTTCGTAAAATATTTAACCAAAAAAAATCCCCGATAAGGGGAATATGACGAGAAACAATGAAGTTGTGTCCCCGAGGGGGACAAAGTCCGCTTAGCGAACGAGGTCGAAGAAGTAGTCGGTTGTTGCGATACCTTTGGTATCTTCATCCAACTGATCAAGAACTTTGTTCGTGATCCAAGTAAGAAGGTTCAACGCTCCATCGTATCCGCTGATAGAGTAGCGGTGGAGGTGATGACGGTCGAAAATCGGGAATCCGATGTAGATCAACGGAGTTCCTGTATCACGCATCAACTCTTTACCGTAACTGTTACCGATCATGAAATCAACCGGCTCAGTGAACAAGAGTGAACGCATTGCCCACAAGTCTTTACTAGCCCATACATGGAGGCTGTCTTTTGCAGGAGATGTATCAAGCAATGCTCTCATTTCATCTTCCCAACCGTTCGGTGCATTGTGGCAAAGAACGTGAGTCGGCTCAGCACCCATCTCTAACAAGAATGAAACAACACCGAGTAGGAAGTCAGGATCACCCCAGATAGCGAATTTTTTACCGTGCATGTACGGATAGCTGTCTTGCATAGCATCAACCAAACGGCCGCGCTCTACTTTAAGTTTTGCAGGAACTTCTTTACCTGTCAATTCAGCTAATTTCATAACGAACTCGTCGGTACCTTTAAGACCGATTGGGTTGCTTGTTCCACCAGCATGTTTCCAACGTTTTTCTACCATTTTCATAGTTTTAGACGTTGCGTATTTTTGAAGACTGATAGTAGCAGAAGAGTTGATACAATCTTTTGCGTCTTCGAGTTTTGTTCCGCCTTGGAACATTTCGTATTGACCCGCAGGCATATCCCATTGGTCAGAGTGGTCACCCAACATGATATAGTCAGTACCGAATGCTTCTACGATGCTTTTTACTGAACGGAGGCTTCCGATATACGTTTCAAAACCAGGGATGATGTTGATACGTTGTTTCGTTTCACCTTTTTGACCTTCAGTCAATTGACTCATGATACCGTGCATCATGTTGTCATAACCTGTAATATGGCTTCCTACGAATGATGGAGTGTGCGCATACGGAACAGGGTATTCCATCGGCAAGAATTCTCCGCCGTCTTCTTCTTTAGCAGCGATGATGAACGCCATCAAGTCGTCACCGATAACTTCTGCCATACATGTAGTTGAAACGGCGATCATTTTAGGTTTGTAAACTGCAGCACAGTTTTTAAGACCCTCTTTCATGTTCACCAAACCACCGAAAACCGCTGCATCTTCTGTCATAGAGTCAGAAACACATGGAGTCGGTTCTTTAAAGTGACGTGTGAAATATGAACGGAAATACGCTACACAACCGTGTGAACCGTGAACGTAAGGCATAGTACCTTCGAACCCGAGTGCAACCATTACCGCACCAAGTGGTTGGCAAGCTTTTGCAGGGTTGACGGTGATTGCTTCACGAGCAAGGTTTTTCTCGCGGTAATCCCATGTTTTAGTCCATTCTGCGATCTCTTCTACTTTTGAAGGATTGATAGCGAGCATAGACGACTCAAATTGTTTTTTGTTAGCGAGTACTTCTTGGTACTCAGGGCGTTTAAACAGGTCTTTCCCGTTTACGATTTTTTCTACTTCTTGCATCTTGTTTTCCTTGGTATAGACAATATTCTGCCTCATACGAGGCAAGGAATTTTTTCAAAGCGCCAAAAGCGCATAGGCCTGCTGCGAGAGCCAACTCAGTTTAATACCGCTGAGTCAGACTTTGTGTCGCTCAGCCTAAGGGAAAAAAGCTCTTCAGCCTTCTTTTTCCCATGGTGCTTTTGAATGTGCCCATACAGGAGAGTTGATCGCAAGATCCATATCCTGGGCGAAAATAGCGAATCCGTCGTATCCGTGGTATGGACCGCTGTAATCCCATGAGTGCATTTGGCGGTATGGGAGACCCATTTTTTGGAATACATACTTCTCTTTGATCCCTGAAGCTACAAGGTCAGGTTGAAGTTTTTTAACGAATGCTTCAAGCTCATACTCATTGACGTCATCGTAGATGACAGTTGAGCGGAAAATCTCTTCTTTAGTACGTTTGTAGTCATCATCATGAGCGAACTCATAACCGGTTCCGATTACTTCCATACCAAGGTCTTCGTAAGCACCGATAACGTGACGTGGGCGGAGACCACCGACGAACAACATTACTTGTTTGCCTTCAAGACGCGGTTTATATTTTGCGATGACCGCATCGATCATCGGTTGATATTTAGCGATAACTTCTTCACATTTCTTTTGGATGCTCTCATCAAAGAACGCCGCAATTTTGCGAAGTGATTTGATAGTTTGGCTTGGTCCGAAGAAGTTATATTCTACCCAAGGTATCCCGTATTCTTTTTCCATGTGACGGCTGATGTAGTTCATTGAACGGTAGCAGTGAAGCAAGTTCAATTTAACTTTCGGTGTCAAAGCCATCTCTTTAAGAGTTGCATCCCCTGACCATTGAGCAACAACGCGAAGACCCATTTCTTCAAGAAGAATACGGCTTGACCAAGCATCACCACCGATGTTATAGTCCCCGATGATCGCTACGTCGTACTCAGTTGTTTCGACATCGCTGGTATTTACATTTACTTTTGCATCGAAAACATAGTCACGTACAGTATCGTTCGCAATGTGGTGACCCAATGATTGAGAAACCCCGCGGAAACCTTCACAGTTAACCGGAACGATTGTTTTATCCAATTCTTTTGCTTTTACTTTCGCAACAGCACCGATATCGTCCCCGATCAAACCGATCGGACATTCTGATTGAACAGTGATACCGTTATTCAACGGGAAAAGGTTATTGATTTCATCAATAGCGATACCCAATTTTTTATCTCCGCCGAAAACGATATTGTTTTCTTGGAAATCCGTACTAAAGTTCATAGTAACGAATGTATCAACACCGGTTACACCGATGTAGTAGTTACGACGACCTGCACGGCTGTATTGACCGCATCCGATAGGACCGTGAGAGATGTGGATCATGTCTTTGACCGGACCCCATACAACCCCTTTAGAACCTGCATAAGCACAACCGCGTTGGCTCATTACACCCGGAACGGTTTTTTTGTTAGAGCGGACATCTCCACACGTTTTTTGGTTTTCATCATTTGGAGATCCGACACCAAGGTGTTTCTCACGATTTTTTGCCGCTTTTTGCGGGTACGCTTTTAAGATCTCTTCAATGGCCGCTTTTTGTTTAGCTTCTAGTGTTTCTGGACCCATAATACACCTCTTCCTTACGCGATTTCGATGCGGAATTGTTCCATCGAGTCAAGGTTATGACACAATTTCATAGTTTCGTCATCAGCTGCATCCAAACGTTTAGAGATTTCAGACATTTGGTAACGGTTCATGTAGATCATGTATTTTTGTTCTTTGTTTGGGTTCTCTTCTTTGAAGTAGTGAACCATAGCTTTGAACAAGAATGTATCTTTATTTGTATAACTCAACCATTGTTTGTCTTTGTCTTTTGTACCCATCAACAATTTGATTTCTTTAACGTCGCTTACATCAACGTCAGCCAATTTTTCAACTACTTTTTCATCCGGAACATGATTCCCCATATCTGCTGGGAAGTGAAAACCTAAAATAAACATCTAATCTCCTTTTTCTGTTCTTTTCTTTTCATTATTAAAAAGATGTTATTTGTCATTTGAAATGACAGCCATTGAAGATTCCTCAAAAGAGGAACCTCAGGGTTAAACTTACGCTTCGTGCGCTGCTTTACCGACTTGTGATTCGTCAACTTCGTCTTCAAGACCGAATTCAAGGAGCAAGTCTTCAAGGTCATCCATACTGATCGGAGTAGGAATGATTTTCATATCGTTGTAAACGATTTTGCGTGCAAGCTCTTTGTATTCGCGAGCTTGGTCAGAGTATGGGCTATACTCAACAACTGTCATACGGCGTAGTTCAGCGTGTTGAACGATGTTGTTACGTGGTACGAAGTGGATCAATTGAGTTCCGATACGTGTTGCAAGTTCTTTTGCAAGATCGTACTCACGGTCAGTCATACGAGCGTTACAGATAAGACCTGCAAGACGTACTCCACCAGTGTTCGCATATTTCAAAATCCCTTTAGAGATGTTGTTAGCTGCGTACATCGCCATCATTTCACCTGACATAACGATGTAAATTTCTTGTGCTTTACCTTCACGAATCGGCATTGCGAATCCACCGCAAACAACGTCACCAAGAACGTCGTAAGAAACGAAATCCAAACCGTCTTCATCGTATGCACCCTCTTCCTCAAGGAAGTTAATCGCAGTAATAACCCCACGACCTGCACAACCAACACCTGGCTCTGGTCCGCCTGACTCTGTGCAGTTGATCCAACCACCCGGAGTTTCTCTATCAAATAGGCCTTTACCCCAAAGACGAGCTTGTTCCATCTCAACGTCTTCAATAGTTCCCATTTCTGCTGCAAGAGAAAGAATAGTATCTTGTGCTTTCTCGTGAAGAATCAAACGAGTTGAATCCGCTTTTGGATCACACCCAACAATCATAATATTTTTATCGAAATAGTGTGCCATTGCTGCCAATGTATTTTGAGATGTAGTAGATTTACCAATCCCACCTTTTCCGTAGAACGCGATTTGTCGCAAACTAGCTGATCCAGCCATGTTAACCCCTTTTTGTGAACTTCGCTTTAACTGGTGCAAAGGGTGTTCTATGGTTTTTTGCGACAATCTCCGAAACACACCGACAAAATGACGACAATGATACAAATTTGTAGGAATGTGAGTTGCAGTTATGTCGCGACATTCTTTTTTCCCTTTCTGATTAAAAAATAAGCGGTAATTCTTATCTATAATTTTTCATAACTGTTACACTTCCGCTAAAAAGAGGCGGCCATGTCTAACAAAGAACGATCTATCCATAGCCTGCATCAGGCTCGGACGGCCCACATACGCTGGGTCAACGCAATCAAACTCCTCGTATCGGGTATCGATGTTCCCGCCGATACTATCGCCCTCTCACCGACCGACTCTCCGTTCGGAAAATGGTTTTACGATGAAGCGATGCTGTTTTCATTAGGAACATCGCGTATGGTTCTCGAAGACATCGAAGTGCTTTTGCTTTCCATGCATGACAAATACACCAAAATATACCCTATCTATTACGGACAGAAAAAAAGAAGCCTTTTAGGGGATATCATGGGACGAAAAAGCCATGCCAGCGAATATGAGATGGAACTCTCCTTGCGTTATTATGAAGAGATCGTTCTCCTCTCCGATAAACTCAAACACAAGCTTCGTGTTTTGGAAAGCCAGTTGTTGAGCATCGGAGAAGAGAAATTTGCCGATATCGCCAAATTCACCCAAGCCGCTCCTTCGACTCCAAAGCAGCAGCCCCTGAACGAAGAACCGAAAGATTCCGATGAAGCCTACTACTACGGTACGCGGGGACGATAATCCCCACTTTCACGGATGCAGTATCTGCGATATCTCCTCTTCCGACAATTTATAATGATAGAAATGTTCATAAAAATCATAAATCCTTTTTCGGATCGGATATTCTTTAAATCTCTCGGGATAAAAGATTTCCGCCGCCCATAAGAGTGCCAACGGCTGTTCAGGGGTGTAGTGGGTCCACACGTGAGCCCCCATCGGAACCGCATACACCCTTTTATTCTTGACGGCATTTATCTGAGCGAAACGGGGGTCTTGATAGAGTGCCGTAATTTCATCGCTGTTCCATACAAACAGATAATCGGGATTCCATACAAGAATCTGCTCCATATTGATCCGGGCATGATCCGGCACCCCTTTTGCGACATTGATTCCGCCCGCTTTTTCGATCACCCACGTCGCGGTAGAAACCATCGGAAGGGTAAGATTGGTGTAACGCAAATAGAGCGCTTTCGGCTTGGTTTTGACGTGCGAAACGCGCTTGGCGATCTGAGTGAGGGTTTCGTCATAATAACGGTTGTACTCTTTCGCACGCTCCTCTTTGCCCATAATGGTGCCCAAAAGCGTCATCGTTTCTTTAATGCTCTCTGGGGAGTTCCAGTATAACGCAACGGTCGGAAATCCTTTTTTGGTCAAATTGTCCGCACTGATTTTATTAACGACAAAAACGACGTCTGAGGGTAATGTGCTCAACGCCTCGGTATTCACATCCCAGCTCGGCCCTCCGTTGGAAACAACCTTCTGCGTCGCTATCTTGGGGGCAAAAACGGCTTGAAATTTCCAGTTTTTACCGCTCATGTATCCGTTCATACCGTTTTGAATCGTATCGGCGCATCCGAGTGCAAACAAAAACGCATTTACGGCCGGAGTCCCCCCCGCCGTTACGACCTTATCCACTTTCAAAGGGATCTCGACGCTGCGCCCGGTCATATCGACGATCGTCTTCGTTTGTACGGCAAATACCGACGCGATAGCCAAGAACCAAATAAAAAGGAAACGCATCTTAAAACTTCAACGCCAAACTGGCCATGGCGGTAAACGGAGCACCCGGATAGTATGACGCGCTGTTGGTGCCGCTGTCGTCCAAATCGTTTTTGATGATAGCGATATATTGTCGGTCAAACAGATTTTGGAGAGACAGGGTCGCAGCGATCTCTTTGAATCCGGCAACATTGCGTCTGACGTATCCGCACTCTATATCCATTGTCGTGTATGAAGGGATACGCTGAGTATTCAAAATGTCCCCGTAGCGCGAATCGACGTATTTCAGTGCCGGAGTCAGGAAAAAGCCGTCGTACTTAAAGGTACTTCCTATTTTAAAGAGCCATTTCGGCGCATCCGGAACCTGATTGCCGTCCACTTCCAGCAAAGCACCTCCGGTCGTCACTAAATTTTGCGTGAAATTCAACGTGTTGTACGAAAGTGCGCTGAAAAGTTCCCAATCCGGCGTCGGTTCATAAAACGCACTGAGTTCAACCCCTTTTCCCTCCGCTTGCGCATTGCTTTGATAATAGTTCAGGTTTACTACCGGATCATACACCGTCACCTGTTTGTTCACGTATTTTGAATAATACAGCGTCGGTTCCACCCGCCAATTCTCCCCTTTGATCTTCATCCCGATATCATAAGTGTCCGACGTTTCGAGTTTGAGCTTATCCCAGATATCCTGCAATGCGATTCCGGCACTTTGAAAAACACTCTTTTTACTTTTATAAATCGAAAAAAGCGGGCAGTTCCACGGATTGGCGTACCCTTTGGCATAATTGGCGTTGAGCAGCATATCCGGCGAGAGTTTGTAGCTGAGATTCAAACTCGGCAACACTTTTTTAAACGTGATCGCATCGACGTGCAGATCCGGATCGATCGTCGCACTCGCCATCGCTTCATCATACGATACGTCGCCCGCCGTCGTGGTATATCCTTGAATACTCGGGAGTTTCATCTCCAGATAGCGCACACCGGCCTGCACTTTCCAATCATCCGTCTCTTTTTTCAATGTTAAAAACGGGCTTTTAAACTCTCTACTTCCGATATCGTTCAACATTCCCCATGAACTGAATACCAAATGACCGTTGCTGATCGTATAGCTTTTTTGTCCTGTCGGAGGGGGGATCGTATCGATTTTTTGATACCAGTAACCGATTGCCGCATCCAACCACGCAAAACTTTTGTCGTATCGCAATACAACTCCGTTTTGCTCCTGCTCCATGTCGATTTTATTTACGACGTTGCTGCTGGAGTTGTATCCCAACCGATAACCGTCCGTATCGATATGGTAAGGCTTGATCGATAAAAGGCCATCCAGCAACCTGGCCTGAATGTTGGCTTGAATCAGATTCTCTTTAAAATGCTGCTTGTTAAAGTCGTAATAATATTTATCGTTCGCCGCCGAACCGGTCAGTTGCGTATTAAAATCGAAATCGTTGTAAGTAGAGAGATCGCTTGCCTGAGCATACGTCAATCCCCGATAATCGTTACGCTCGATATCGTTGTGGGCTGCCAAAATATCGACACTGAGCGCATCGGTAATCGGCACCGTAATTCCGGCTTCGATATTATCGCGCTTCGACATCCCCGCTCCTCTCCATTTATCGACTTCGGAATGGGATGCCGAGATAAAGAACTTACTGCCATGTACCGTTTTACCGCTGTCGATGCGTGCGAAAGTTCGTGAAAACGACTCTCCTCCGAAGGTTTGTTTCATATAGACTTCGAAATGATCCAGCGCTTTTTTGGTTTTCATATCCAACGACCCGGCATTGTTGCCGAATCCGAATCCGCTGTCGGCATTCGAAGGGCCGCTGGTGAAACTCATGCTATCGATGTTTTCCATATCGAGAATACTCCCCATCGCACCCTGTCCGACGTTTACCACGGAAGGAACTCCGTCGTTGGTAAGGGCGAAACGACCGAACGTATCGGCATAAAGTCCCCGTATTCGAAACGAATTTTGATCCAATGACAATCCGTAAACGTCCGCCTGTCCCGTATGAACGGAAGGGAGCATATCCAATGCTTTATACGGGTTTGTCGCTCCGGGTCCAACCCGATTGTCAATACTCTCTTTAGAAACGACCGTCGCCTTCATATCTTCAGTGATTGCCGAATCAATGATGCCGATCTGCTCGATTTCGATCGTTTCGGCAATCAATGATGATGCCACCATAGAGAGCGCTCCCATTACTATTATCTTCTTTTTCAATTCAAACTCCTATTTCAATCTCGCTCGCAATTATAACGTTATATCTTTATTGATATAATGTAATAGATAAAAAAACAGGGCGAATTTCCTCTCTTTTTTGTTTAATAATTAATCACTGTACGCATGGAAAGAAACCGGTTAAAAGAGCTGTATCAGCCTAACACGGCCGCTACTGAGTTATGAAAAGAGTCATTGAGAGGGTACGGATATTTTTGTATCGGCCGGAAAATGCCCATCGTCGAATCGTCCTTGTCCCTTCCGGATCGATAGACGCTTATCGTCCGGTTTTCATCCGTTCCAAAAGCTCGCCGAGTTTGTCATGGCGAAGCTGGATCAAACGTTCGATCTCGTCATAATCGAATTTTCCGAAATAGGCCATATCAAAAAGTCTGAGAAGGGCTGCACGACAGCAGCTCTTGTCACACTCAGTTACAAGTTTTTTCGCTTTTTTGTAGGGAAGATCGGTTTCTTGAAAAATCTTGATCGCATCCGCAACGCTTTTGCATCCGCATTCACAGATCTCGAGGGCTAGAACTTCTTCCTTGGTAGCCATGACCCACCCCTTAGAGGGAGTGCTCTGCCTTATAATTGTTAGCCTTTTCGACGGCTTCATACAATTTTTGCGCGAGTTCCGGCATTTTTACGTGATTGGTCCATACGGTATCTTCGACAATGTCGTGAATCTCCGATGCGACTTCAACAGCAAGGCGTTTGAGTTTTGCCAACTCTTTTTTGTGATCGATTTCTTCTGACATATACTATCCTTTTTAATAATTTAGGCGACGCGAATCTCGATGCCGCGTGCTTGGTCTTTTCCCAATGCAATCAGACGTTGTCCGATCTGTACTTGAACACTGCTTTTAAACCACCCGTAGCGTTTCACGCACACCGTCGCATTGGGACAAAGCCCCATAGCACATAGGTGATCTTTAAGCTCGTCGTTCAAATCTACGGATATAACTCTGCATTTTTCGTTCACGCAGGTATCAAGCAGGTTCATAGCTCCGTCTCCTTGGGCTTTCTAAAGTGAAAAAGCATAAATATTTTCAAATTTTACGGGATGGAAGTCACCGTAGCACATATGCAAAAAAGTCCCTTTTTGTTGAAAATGATACTCTTCAAAAAGTTTAACCGCCCGTTTGTTGCCGAGCGGAACGTCCGCCAGAACTTTTTTAAGTCCGCGGAAATACAAGACGCCCTGCATCATTTTTTCGGCTTCGTCGTCAGAGCCTTCTCGGCACTGCCACGGACCGAGGTAGACGCCGCGTGCATTGATCACACTGGAGTGTTGAAACGAATTCGGCAATGCGAACTTAAGCGAACTGTTGCGCTCCATCTCATCGAGCATGAAACTCATCCGGTCTTCTCCGAACGTTTCGAAATCGATCTTGCGGATAGTCGCGTCGAAGTTTCCGCCGTCCAGTTCTTTTGCCTGTGCATTGGTAAAACTAAACGGAGGTACTTTTCCGACATTCAAAAAGCGTCCTACTTCCATCACCGATTGGAATCCGCTCTTCTCAAAAAAATCTTTTAAGACCGGATTTGCATGCAGATACAATGAGGGGTGTTCATCTTTCAAAACGCCGAAAAGAGTATTGAAAAGACGTCGTCCCAACCCTTGTTTCTGATGGGTCGGTTTGACCATAAAATATTTGATCATCGCAGAACGTTCAAACTCGATCGCCATGACCGCACCGACCAAAACACCGTCTTCATACGCACCATAGCATAAATGGGGAGCATGCATCATCATCAGTTTGACATGATATCCGTCCAGAAGCCAGCCTACCTCTTCAGCGATTTTGACCAGTTCGGGTACGTCGACGAATTTGAGCCATCCTATATACATGCAAGGTCCTGATAGAGAGATTTAAGTTCCAACGTATCGAGTACTCTTTTGCGGGACGTCACAATCTCTCGGATCTTAGGAAGCATATCATGTAATATCCCGTTATCGGCACTGATTCCCATTCGTGTCAAATGGTAGCGTATGGTAGCGCTTCCGGAGTGCTTTCCGATCGGATATGCGCGGATACTTCCAACTTCTTCCGCTTCAAACGGCTCGTAGGCATGAGAATTTTTCATCATACCGCTAGCATGTATGCCGCTCTCATGGGCAAATATACGTTCACCCACGATAGGGGCATTGGTAGCCAAAGTGATATTTGCAGCAGAAGCTACCGCAGCTACAAGTTCACGGATCAGTAAAGGATCGATCGTGCGTACTTCGCCGTACAGATGTTTCAATGCCATGAGAATCTGTTCAAACGATGCATTGCCCGCACGCTCGCCCAAGCCGATAACCGTAGTGTTCATTCCGATAGCGCCGGCATCAATGCCGCTAAGAGCGTTGGCATTGGCCAAACCGAAATCGTTATGTGTGTGCATTTCTATGGGGAGGAGATTGTAATCGCATAACGTTTTGATTACATTGAAGGTTTGTGTCGGTGTCATAATACCGACCGTATCGCAGTAGCGGAATCGTGATGCTCCGCACTCTCGTGCGAGTTCCATCACATCTTTGATAAAATCGGTATTCCCGCGTGAGCTGTCCTCACCGCCGATACAAACGAAGATTCCTTCACGTACAGCGGCACTGACGACGTGTTCGAGGTCGCTAAGCACTTTTAGCTTACTTCCTCCGAACTTGACATCAATCAGAATATCAGAGATCGGAATCGAAAGATCGACGGCTTTAATACCGCAGGAGATGGATGCTTCCAGATCATCCATCTTCATTCGGTTCCATGTCATCATCCGAGCATTCAGTCCTAAAGCTAAAAGCTCTCGGATATCTTCACGCTCTTTTACACCCATCGCCGCAATACCCACTTCGAGTTCGTCCGCGCCGCAAGCATCGAGCAATGTTGCGATTCGGAGTTTTTCTTCGGTATTAAACGCGACATAGGGAGCTTGTTCCCCGTCACGTAGCGTAGTATCGTTGATGAGTGCCATGACATTTTCCTTTCTACCCTGTATTTGGGCAAGCTTTGAGTGCCTCAGCGGCCAGTGAAAGCAAGCTGAGTTTCCTCAGCCAGCGGCTTAAACCTTAATTCACTTCTGCGTTTTCATCCATACCGAAGTATTTACGAGATGCTTTAAGAACCGAAATTTCGATCGGCTCATACGCATAGCTTTGATCGGCGATGATTCCGGCAGCTTTTAGATCATCTTGCGGACATCCGCCGATTTTTGCTGTAAGAATCAACTGAACGTCTTTGAGTTTTTCCAAAATCGGAGCCAACGGATTGGTTCCGTCCGGACCTGCACAATATTCGTAATCCACTTTGCGGTGATGGATAAATCGGATACCGCGGTCTCCCGCTTCATAAATCAAGAACTCTTTAACGCTTCCGAAGTGTTGGTTAATCATCCCTTCACCTGCAGTCGTAACCGCTACAAGGATGGTTACACCGTTAGAGCTAAGTTCTTCTTTTTCTTTGCGGACACGTTCGTTCGCCTGATCCAGGAAGAATCGGAACTCTTCGATTTTTGCCTGAGCTTCTTGACGCGCTTCAAGATCGTATTTGATTTGCAATTCATCGAAGCTGAGTCCGGCAAACGTATCTTTGGTAAACTCCGCTCCGCGGTCTTCACCGATCAAACCGACGGCATCCGCACGGCATTGACGGCAGTGTTGCATAAGCTTCATATCCATTCCGCATGCTTCCTGAACCGCCATTTGTTCCTGATCGGTCGCGCTCGGCACACCTGCAAGTCCAAATGCGGTCCCGTGTTCAGGCTCGGAGATAATCGGCATGATGTTATGCAAGAAAACACCGATCTCTTTAAGTTTTTTCGATACTTCCGGCAAATGTTTATCGTTGATACCAGGGATCAAAACAGAGTTTGCTTTGATTAGGATACCTTTTTCGACACATTTTTTCATACCTTCAAGCTGACGCTCTAAAAGTATTTTAGCCGCTTCTTTACCGTAGATACGTTTATTATTGTAAAAAATCCACGGATAGATTTGAGAACCGACTTCTCCGGTTTCATCAACGCTGTTGATGGTTACCGTAATGTGATCGATATTGTAATCGACCATTTCATCGATAAAATTCGGCAATTCCAAACCGTTGGTTGAAAGGCAGAGTTTCAAATCCGGTGCGAACTGACGCACCAATCCGAACGTTTCAAACGTCTTTTTCGGATTTGCAAGCGCATCTCCCGGTCCCGCGATCCCCAATACGCTCATGCGTTGGACTTCACCGCCGACCAAGAGGACTTTTTTCGCCGCTTCTTCAGGAGTCAAACGTTCAGACGTTACTCCCGGACGACTTTCGTTCGAACAGTCGTATTTTCGGTTACAGTAGTTACATTGAATATTACACGCAGGAGCAACCGCTACGTGAATACGGGCATAATGATGGTGTGCACCCTCTGAATAGCATGGATGATTATGGATCTTTTCCTTGATGTCATCGGGCATAAAAGCTTCGTTTCCACTTGACGAACAACTCATAATAACTCCTTTTTAGGTCTCAACAATTTCCTAATGATCCTGCCTCATCCAGCACCAATCATTCTTACAGAGGAGTTATGCAAGTGATGTTCTATAGAGTAAAGAGGAGTAAGCAAACCCAAATCGTACAAAGAGAGACGTTTTTGTCACTCTCGGGTTGGAATGAAAAACGTAGCGGCGTATTAACACTCCGGTTTGGATGAAGGAATCGAAAAGAGGTATCCTTGGGAATAATCGACACCGAGTGCTTTCAAACGTTCATAAATTTCTTCGTTCTCAACAAACTCCGCAATCGTGCGGATCCCTTTTCTCTGAGCGAAAAACAAAATACTCTCTACCGTCAACAGATGATTTTCATCGTCATTGATGTTTTTCACCAAAGAACCGTCGATCTTGATGTAATCGACGCTCAGCTTGCTCAGATAGTTAAAATTGGAATACCCCGTTCCGAAATCGTCAATTGCGATTTTACAGCCATACCCCTTGACCGTCCGGATAAACTCGGTTACTTCGTCAAAACTCTCTATCCCTTCCGATTCGACGATCTCCAAAACCAGCCGTTTTGTTGCTCTCGAACTATGAAGCGTATCGTATAAAAACATGCGGGTTTCATCCGACAAAATGTCCTGCAACGTCAGGTTCAAAGAAAACTCATACGTATCGAGAACTTCAAAAACGGCGAACGTCTTCGCAATCATAATCCGGGTCAACTGATCGTACAGTTTCGCTTTTTTAGCGTGTTCGAGAAACCAAAACGGGCTTAAAACCGTTCCGTCCGTCTCGATCAGACGGATCAGAGATTCGTATTTAACGATTTGGCGCGTTTCGTTATCGACGATTCCTTGAAAGTAAGGGACGATACGATCTTCTTCAATCGCCGATTTGATTTTACTGATCAACCATATATTATTGCGCGTTTTTTCGCTGAGCTCGACATTGTCGTTGAAAAAAACCACTTTACTCTGACGCTCTTTTGCCTCTTTCAGAGCCATATGGGCCAGATTATAGACTTCGGAATATTTGGCATAGGCAATACCGCCGGAGAGACTGATCAGCAGCGTATTGCCCTCTACCTCATAGCGGTTATTTTCCAGCCGTGTGATATGATCGATAACATGATCTCTGAGTCTGTCATCCAAGGCATGTCCGCTATAAATGATCGCAAACTCGTCGCCGCTGATCCGATACAGACTGTAATTAGCTACCGTCTCTTTTAAAAAATCGGCAAAAGCACGCAACAACCCGTCTCCGATCGTATAGCCGTAATAATCGTTGATATTGGAAAAGCGGTCGATATTAAGCAATAAAAGGATTTTGTCCTCATCACCCGTTTCCAAATCGCTAAAAAGGGCCGTACGGTTTTTCAATCCGCTGAGAGAATCGGTCAATTGACGCTGAATGATTTTCTCTTGCTTGATCAGTTCGGTCACATCGACCCGCGCCGCGATGAATTCGACCACGTCCCCTTTATCATCGAAAATCGGGGCGATAACACTTTTGACGTAATATTCTTCTCCGCTTTTAGAGAGATTTCGAAACGTCTCTTTCCAAATTTTCCCGCTCTTGATCGTCTCCCATAAATCATGGAAGAGTTCTGCGGGGGTCTCGGGATGACGGACGATATTATGATTTTGCCCGATCAATTCCGTCCGCGAATATCCCGACACTTTGCAAAAAGCGTCGTTGACATAAGTAATATGTCCCTGCGCATCCGTTTTAGAGACGATGGAACTCTCATCCAAAACCATTTTATACTGATCGAGGATTTTGATATTATCGTCCAGTTCAAGCTGCGCTTCGTTGACTAAATGGGTCAGTGATTTGAGCATAGAGTGGCGGTATTGATGCGGTTCGACGGCTCTTTTCTCGCTCGGTGCGGGCGATTCGCTCAACGACAGTGCCGTTGTCGTGATATTTAGCAGCTGGTTGCCCGAGGGGGAATGAAAAAATTCTCCGTAGGTAAACAGTCCGCAGGTAGGGGCGATATCGTTAATCAGATTCAATTCGTAATTGAGTTGATCTTGCAAAAACAGTTTGCGTACCGAACACGAATAAATATAGGTCGCTTCGACGGCATGGGAGGAGACCGATTCTTGAAAATCGACGGCATAATCGAGGATCTCTTCGACATTCCCTATCGAAAAGCGGACTTTGTCTCCGTCATAAAAATGACCTGCATAGACAAAAGCTTCATCCGGTGTCTGTGCGATGATCGAACGGGCGATTTTCACTCCGTCGTTGATCTTGATCAAAGGAAATTCGATAGCACTAGCAGGGATCTGCCCCACAGCTTCGGCACCGAGATAATGGGTATAGACCGATTTTACCGGTTTGTGATCGATCTCATAGATGATATTTTTGTCCGCTTTCGTAACCGTCATCTCTTTGCCGATCGTCGTCCAATACAAAGAATAGTCGTTATGAACCTCTAAAACATCGCTGTCCAATACGGCAACGACGACCCCTTCATCATAAACCGTATTCTCTTTCATAATAAACGTCCGGGTAAATGTCAGGTCGTCTCCCGCATTTCCTCCCGCCAATACGATATCGTTGCGAACCGAGGTAAAACCGTTTAGAAACGATTCCGAATCGCTTTTGAGCCCTTCGCTCAGAACGATACATACTTTCGTCCGTTCGGTAACAACCTCCCGCGCTGCCTGTTCACCGCATGTGTAATCCGAAACGGGGTAGTAGTAGGTCTTAATCTCCGTAGCATCGAAAAGCGAAAATGCGATGATGATTTCCCCCGAACTCATCGAACCGTCCATGATCTCGCCCGCAGTCGTCGCTCCGATCAACGGCTCTCCCGGCAAACAGGTATGCAAAACATCCAAAACACTTTGAATGAGTTTTTTATCGATGATTCCGCTGAAAACTTGAA